>LSQX01144902.1_pt1 | contig 27599 bp, 23 predicted proteins | sample 654561 | NCBI WGS metagenome assembly LSQX01 (sample SAMN04489861, study PRJNA283612) | anaerobic digester metagenome | isolation source: 4 biogas reactors fed with cattle manure at either 37C or 55C with and... | place: Denmark: Kongens Lyngby | collected 2014
CTCTCTACACAAAGCACAATTTTTTTTGTTTTATAAAATTAAGTAGCTATTTTTTACTAAAATATAGTATAATATCATATATTAAAAAAAAACAGGAGGATAACATGGTTCTTGAAATAACTGATGTAGTAAAAAAATATTCAACTGGCACAATAGCTAACGAAAATATCTCGCTTTCAATAGATCAAGGCGAAGTGTTCGGTCTATTAGGTCCAAACGGCGCAGGGAAAACAACTCTTATCAGTCAAATCATGGGATTGACTGTTCCAACATCAGGAACCATATATATTGATGGTATAAATATCGTAAAAAATCCTGCTTATGCTCGTAGAACATGCTCCTATCAGCCGCAAACACATGTACCTATTGACGGATTAACTCCTATTCAAGCAATCGAAATAGTTGGAAGGCTTAGAGGCAAGTCAAAGAAAGAGACTCTAGCAAGAAGTTTTGAATTAATAGAAAAACTTCAAATAACTCCTTGGGCAAATAAACCTGGAGAGAAGCTATCTGGAGGTGTCAGAAGATTAGTTGCATTTTGCATGGCTGTTGTTGCTCCAGGAAAAATAGTTATATTAGATGAGCCGACAAATGATGTGGATCCCTCCCGCCGACGTATATTGTGGAGTGAAATACGCAAGATTGCAGATAATGGTAGCACAGTACTACTTGTAACTCATAACGTTCTTGAGGCCGAAAGATCTGTTGATCGTTTAGCTGTAATAAACAATTCTCGTCTTCTTAAAGTAGGCACGCCTGCTGCCTTTAAAGAATATGATGCAGACAATCTGACTCTCGAACTTATTCTTGAACCAAATATGAAAATATCTGATTTCCCTGACTTTGTTTTTAAACCGTATATAACCGGTCGAAGGCTAAGAACTTATATAAAGTCTGAAGCTCTAGTTGATGCAGTTTCCTGGGCACAATCAATACAACAAAAAAAAATTATTGAAGAATTTTTTGTAGGACCCGTGAATTTAGAAGATGCATACATGCAGATAACAGCCAGTTCTGCATCCGAACAGGAAAATAAATCTTTAGATATAACCGATTTAGCCATATAGTTTAACTTAAGATAACCATATATAAAAAGAAAGGAAATTATCTATGACAAACATTATTAAGAGCTACTTTTTGATGCTTAAATGGCAAGCTTTAAGACTCAAGGTGACATTACCGTTTTTTATTATCATGCAAATTATGGTAGGAATTGGGTCAATATTGGGTTTCAGTTATATAATACCAAATATTGATTCCAGTACAGCTTTATATATTGCTACAGGTGGAACGTCTCTTACTCTTATTTCTGTAGGATTGGTTCTTGTACCTGAAATGATAGCAGAAGATAAAGAAAAGGGTATTTTTGAATATTTATGGTCTTTGCCCATATCAAGGCTTTTATTTTTACTTGCCGACCTGACAATATGGACAATCTCTACTATACCTGGTGTTATTCTGGCTCTTATTACCGGCTCTTTATACTATAATTTTAAGCTAGAAATAAATCCTTTATTAGTACCTTCATTTTTACTGGTTACGACCACAGCAACAGTAGTCGGTTATGCTATCGCGCATATTTCACCGAAGTCTCAGTATACCTTTTTGATATGTAATATCTTAATATACAGTCTCTTTTTGTTTTCCCCGATTAATTACCCAATTGAACGACTACCAGGATTTCTTATTCTTATCCATAAGTTCTTACCTATAAAATATATGGCAGACTTAATCCGTGGCAATCTGACAAATATTGAATCCGGAAATATGTTAACAGCCTTCTTAGTTGTATCCTCTTGGTGTATTGCATGCTTTTATATTACATATAAAATTGTCACACGTAGAAAATAAACATCCTATTTCCACTTATTTTTAGACATATCAGCAAAAGCATAATGGCGCATAGGGGCTATTGATGTTTATATCAATAGCCCCTATGCGCCATTATACTTACTTGGGGTTTGATAAACCAGTTTCAGATTCATTTTAATAAACATATCTTCAAATCTCTATACTTATAGTTCTCAATATTATCCCCTACACGCTTTAACCACTCATCTGCTTTACTGCTGTAGTTATTAGTGTACTCAGGCATCTTATACTCATATCCAAACTCAGTTATTCCTTCAAAAAATTCAATTTTAAATGGTGAATCGGAAATAATCCTTTTATAGTCAGCATATGTAAGCCTGCTAAGCCAATTGCTCATGTAAACATATTCAGCTATCACCTTAGCTAAACCATGGTCAAGCCCTGAACATAAAATTTCATATAACTCTCTGCAATTATATATAAGATGATACCAGTCCGGGATTAATGGATTTTCCCAAAAATTATATATGTTTCCTTTGTACTCTACATTTTCAATATGACTTCCATCCGGAGCTGTCCAGATAGGGCCAAAATTCGCATATAGTATTCCTCCAGGTTTCAATACCCTGTACATTTCCATTAACGCATGCTCAAATGCTGAAATATGATGAAATGCATTGCAAGAAAAAATGTAGTCAAACTCGCCTTCTTTAAAAGGCAAGAGTTGGGCATACCCCTTAATTAACTCATACCCATAATTAAAAGTTCTGTTTTCATTGCGCGGATCAACAGCAAACCATGCTTTTACGTTATATCCTTTAATATGTTCGTAAGGCAGACATCCACCTATTTCTAAAACTTTTTTCCCTTCAAGAGAAAAGAAATTTGCAAAATCACAAAACACATCATGTTCTGATGTTGCTATAGTGCTTTCCATATGCCTCGAATTTTCTCCTAAAATTTTAACCACATCCTTTCATAATAGGCTCCACTATTAAACCTTGATGCACAAAATCTAACTTTTTCCAGTAGTCCTTCTTCCAACTGACTCTTATAAATCTGAATGTCATCTATTTTTTCAATAAAAGATGAAGTGATATCACAATAGCGTGCCTCCATATTTCCTATGCTTCGACCGACTTCTTTAATCTGCTCATGACCTTTACAACTATATGCATAGGGTATATCCTCATATAGAATCATAGTTCCCTTAGTGTGTCCCATTACTGCCTCTAAAACCATTTTATGATCTATATGCCCCCCTATAGCCATTGGACCTAAAATATAATCATATCTTAAAGCATCAATAACTTTTCTAAGCTTTTTCATGACTTTATAAAAGATTTCATCCTCATTTATATCCGCATTCAATTCGCTTATAGAATCATATCCACGAATCAAGCTATCCTTAAAACCTAAATTATAGCTTTCAATATGATGTATTCCACAATAGTCATCATCCTCAGAAAGCCGTAAGGAAGAAATATCTTCTTCTATTAGATTTCCTTTAGCATTAGGAGCCCATAAACTCTTCGTAAAAACGTTTATTACTGCAAATCTTCCGCAGTATGGACGTATACTTCTTATAAAACCACCGCAGGATAAAACCATATCATCATGATGTGGACTTAAAAAAAGAATATCTTTGTCTTTAAACATTGAGGCATTTAATTGCTTCATCTTTTATATCTCCTGGAAAACTATCCCTTGTATAAACTTTTAACAAATTCAAGTTTCTCTTCTAACGTCATATCTTCCATACAACCGTCTGTCTGATTGTAAGCAGCAGTATATATATGTTCTTTTAAATTATGCTTCCCGATTTGACCGCTACATTTCTTTCTAAGTGTCTCCAATACATTCCCAAACCGCCTCAGAGCATCTCTTAGTACTTCATCGTTGAATGCATATGAAATACACTGATTGTCTCCTTCATATAAAATCAGCCCTTGCTCAACACATTCTGTGTAAAAAGCATTTGAAAAATTTTCATCACCCAAAACAAACTGAAATAAGTTCCCGTTTCCATAAATATCAATAGGAAGTCCCACGCTTTTTATCATTGATCCGGCTTCATTTATAAAATGATCTCCTACTTCCCTTATTCTTTGATGTATATGGAGTTTCTTTGACTTCTTTAATGTAGATATTGAAGATACAAGGCATAATACATCATAAAAACTAGTAAAGCAAAAATCGCTAATATGTTTCATTATTAAGGCATTGCCAATTACACAACTAATACGTGCGCCGTTTGCTATTCCTTTTGAAACTAAATACATATCTGCCTGAAAAGTATCAAATGAAAGTGATGATCCAATATTATATCTGTAGCCGCATTTTACATCATCAACTATGGTCAATAGCCCGTTTCTTTTGCAAATAGCATATATGTTTTTATAGTATTCATCTTTAAAATAACTTCGGTCAGGTGAAATAATAACCGCAGCAATTCTACCAGAATACTCCTTTATCAGTTCCTCAAATTTCTCCATTATGAAGAAAAAATCTATTACCCCATACTTATTAGGTTCAAACGGTTTATTTCCCATGCTCCACATCGGATCCCAACCATGATATCCGGCACTTATAATAATATCCTTACCCGTATACATTTGAGCTGTCAAGGCAGCCGCTTTGGTTGCATCTGACCCACCAGGAAACATTGCTACAGAGTCTTTCCCCTTATAATCCTCCAATAATAGCTCAGACAATTCCAGTAAGTATTTTGTGGGTGCTTGTATTGAATACGTTTTTTCTGTGAACATTTCATTTAAACTGCTAATAACATCAGGGTCGTTATATCCTAATATCACTGAGCCAAAGCCATTCCAAAAATCAATATAACTTTTGCCTCTATCATCATATAAATAAGCACCTTCACCCTTATTAAAAAAAACCCTTTTTTTATCACTATCTTCGATAAAGTACATATTCTGACTATATCTCCACTCTTTCATAAGATCATCCTCCACTATATTGATAGATAAAAATACGCCGCTTTTTCATCAAGCACTCTATTAATGCAACTCTCATTTTTATCAATATAATCCTTGAGCTTGTTGTTTATATAATCAATAATGTGCTTGTTATTCTGTGATTTCAAGCAATGAATAACAGCTCTGATAAAGCAATTCATTACGACTTTATCATCCCTGTCATCCGGTGTCCAGTTAGAAACTCTGAAAATGTCATACTCTTGAGCTTCCCAAAAAAACCTGCCTATCTTTTCCATAAAATCACAATAAGATATCCCCAAAACTTTAACAACCTCTTGAATAATACTTTTTATTACCCCACCCCTGTTAAAAAAATCTATTCCAACGTTAAGGCAAAAAGTCGAAATCATCTCCTCTTCCGTATAGGTTGAACTAGCAATTATATTATATGGGGGTTCCGCATTACTAATAATACCGAATTCTTTTGTATCATAGAAAAGCTGTGTTCCTTTAAATATTCTCAAAGGCTGATAAAAAATTCTCCCTCCAAGACTTATAATATATTCTGCAGATTTTTTATAGTTTGCATAAACATCTCCCGGCAAACCATAAATTATATCTATATCAAATTGCTCACAAGTGTGGGAAATGCTTTGCATCAGTTTAGCCAGCTTCTCTTCTATCATGTCAAAATTATTTTGCCTTTTGACATGCTTATTAACTTCCTCAGAATATGATTGAAGTCCTATGGCTACCTCTGAAACATTCAGTTTCCCAAACTGCTCAATTAGTGCCTCGGTAAGACAATCTGCCCTGAGTTCAAATGCTAGAGGCATTTGGGGATTGTATTTCTCAATTATTTTAAGGATTTTTAAGGCTCTCTCTTCATTTTCATTAAACGTGGGGTCAACAAACCAAATGATTTTTACGTGAGGCGATTTAAGTATTAATCTTAATTCCTTTTCAACCCTATCCAGTGAAAAATGTCTTACAGTATTTAATCCCTTTGTATACAAACAGTAACTGCATTTAAATCTGCATCCCCTTACAGTTTCAAATGCTACCTCAGCATCACTTTTGTCCAAATCAATTACACCTGTCAGAAACGGCGAAGGAAAATCATCCAAGGTTGAATGAATGGGTCTGTCAGGGTTTATAACTATTGTTTTATTTATGTCACGGTAAGCAATTCCAAGGATATTGCCATAATCATTCTCGCTTTTATAAATACTTGTTATTAAATCATTAAATGTCAACTCACCCTCGCCTCTTACAATAATATCAACTTCTTCTAATTCTTCCATGGCCATTTTAGTTTCATATGAAACCTCAGGCCCACCCAATATCAGTATTGTATTTGGAAGCAAACTCTTAAAAGTCTTAACATAATTCTTTACATGTCTATAATTCCAGCAGTAAGCAGAAATACCGATAACATCTGGCTTATATTCTGCAACAGCCAGTACATTAATATTAAACGGTCCATAGTATAAAGAATTAAAACTAAAAATCTTTATGTCAATATTACTTCTGAAAGGATTTTTCTCCTTCAGATATGCTACAAGTGAGTAGGCCGCACCACCAGCTCGATGTCCTCGTTTACCTATCGCGGGGTCTATCATTATTAATGCAATTTTCATCATTGTTCTTCCTTTACGAATGTTTTAAAATTTAAATACTGAACGAATTATCCCATCTTTTCTTTCTCTCATAAGGCTTAGCATAGTTTCATATTCTTCAATTTTGAACTCATGCGTTATTAGTTTATCAATATCTATCATTTTCTTTTCAATTAGCTCAATTGCTTGAATCCATGTTTCAGTAGGCGACAAAACTCCGAAAATATTTAATGATTTGAGCATTATTAAGCTTGGTTGAACACTTGTCTTGTCAAAAGCAGAATAGCCTATATACCCTATCCTTCCAAATGGTTTAACAACCTCTAATGCCGTCCCAAATGCTTCTGCAGATCCAGTAGCATCAAAAACTACGTCAGGTAATACAACCTTACCTTTTTTAATATCTTCAACAATATCTGCATTATTAAGATTATATGTAGCCGTTGCACCAAAGGATTTTGCCACCTTCAGCCTATCTTCGATATAGTCTGCAACTATTATTTGCGTAGCTCCCATAGTTTTTGCCAACGAAGTCAACATCAAGCCTATAACTCCGCTTCCTAGAATTAAAACTTTTTCTGTCGGTATAATTCCAACTCTTTGAATTGCATTGTATACAACAGCTAAAGGTTCGATAATACAAGCTTCTTTGAGTGAAATAGTATCTGGTATTACAATTACATTCTTTACATCAACTGCAACATATTCTGCATAACCACCATCAAGGTTAACACCAATTTCATTCATATTTTCACACAGATTACGTCTGCCCTTTCTGCACTGCTCACACTGAAGACATGGAAAAAGTATATCCACAACTGCTTTTTTGCCTATGAGATGTTTATATTTTTCAGGTGCTTGAGCAATAACACCACTCCACTCATGGCCAGGTATCAATGGAAGTTTTAATCCATGATAATCTCCTTTAATAAGTTTTACATCACTACTGCACATCATGGAATACTTAACCTGAATCAATACCTGTTCACTTCCTAATGTAGGCATTTCAACCTCAGTAAGCTTAATTTGATTTGGACCAGTTACAACTAGTGCTTTCATTTTGAATTCCCCCTAATCTTATATTATATTTAGTCTTCTGTTTCCTTGATTTCCTCACAATACATCTGAACTTTTCTGAATGCAGCAATTATGTCATCCATATCAGCAGTATCGCCTAATAAAATTGAATGATGAAAAACTATCAATGAGCCATATACAACTTCACAATTAGGAAATTTTTCGGATGTTAAGCTCTTAAATCTCAAATCCTCAGCATAATACTTATATCTTTTCCTCGTCCATGTTGAGAAAAGCATGTTCCTGTAAACAGGAACATCTGTGGGATGTAGACAAAACCCCAATTCAGAGCTTAGAGCAGCACATATATCAATCAGCTTTTTATTACTAAAATGCTTCCTGTCTATTTTTATTGCATATTCATAATAAGTACGTTCTTTAGCATTTTTATGTTGTTTTAAAGGTGTAAGCCCCAATATACAGCCTAAACCTTCGTCCAGGTATTTTGCGTTTTTTCTTCTGATTTCATTATAATTTGATAAATTCCTTAATTGAGCCATTAGTATTGCTGATTGAAATTCAGAAATACAGTAATTGCCTCCCATGAAGTTATTGTCATAAATCAGCTGATCCTCTCCTGGAATTTTTCTTTCGGCATCAAAACCGCATCCATCTGTTTTTAATCTGAATAATCTTTCATACAACCTAAAATCATTGGTTATAACAGCTCCGCCTTCTCCGCAGGTTAATACCTTCTCTTGATTAAGGCTGAACACTCCTATATCACCATATGTCCCAACATTTTTTTCTCCCCACACCGCACCATGAGCCTGGGAACAATCCTCTATAACAAACAACTCATACTCTCTAGCAATTTTTATTATTTCGTCCATATTGGCTATTGAACAATGAAGGTGAATCGGCATTATAGCTTTCGTTTTCTTAGAAACAGCCTTCTTTATTTCCATTGGATCTATACACGTAGTGTCTGGATCAACATCAACAAGAACAGGAACAGCACCCGCATTCAAAATAGATGTAATCGGAGCTATCCATGTAAGAGCTGGTACTATTACTTCATCTCCCGGCCCTATATCAAGGGCTTCAAGAGCTAAAATCAAACCAACAGAGCCTGAGGTAGTCAAAACGCAATAAGAACAATTATTATATTCTGCAAATTGATTAGCAGCTATTTGTTCTTTAGATTCAAAACCTGTCCAACTACCTCTTACCGACCATCGTCCTGATTTTATGACATCATGAATATTTTCATTTGCGGTTTCGTCCCATATCGGCCATACAGGCCATTTTTTATTCCTTGCCGGTATTCCTTTATTTATAGCAAGATTCATAACATAATCTCCTCAATGCTTAATTTATTAAACCCCATATTCAAATTAACTTATTTCATATGAATACTTATGTACTTTTTCAAACGCTGCAATAATCTCATCCATATCATTTTGGTCTCCAAGCAGTATGGAATGATGGATTACCACTCCCTCATTATCACTTGCTTTTTCGGAAACCGGAAGACTGTATTGTTCTGTAGATAATGCTTTCCAGTGTTCTTCGCTCCAATTATATCTCTTCTTTGTTTGTGGTCTGTATAAAGGCGATTTATGTAATGGTTTATATGGCTGCTCAACAGTAAATTTCAACTCTGCTTCCAACGCCTCGCAAATTTTACTGACAGGTTTATCTGAAAAGTATTCATTATCCAGCTTTATTGCATAACGGTAATAAGATTGTTTGCTAATCTGCTCATGCCTAATCATGGTCTTAATACCCGGTATATTGCGTAAATGCCTGTCAAGGTATATAGCATTCTTCTCTTTTGTCCTATTAAAACTTTCTAATCTTTCCAACTGATCCAACAATACTGCGGCTTGAAATTCGGACAAGCAGTAATTGCTTCCCATTATATTTCCCTTTTCGATAAGTTGCATCTTATCCACTTCAAGTTTATTTTCTTCAGTATATCCTCTCGAATTAGATCTTAGCTCAATTGCATTTTCATATACTTTCTGGTTTTTTGTAAGGAGAACACCCCCTTCTCCCGATGTCAGAACTTTACCCTGCTGTAAGCTAAATGCCCCACAGTCTCCTATCGTACCTGCATACTGATTTCTCCATACCGAACCATGCGAGTGAGAGGCATCTTCAATAACATATAAATTATTCTCCTTAGCAACTTTCATAAGTTCATCCATATTAACCATACAGCCATATAGGTGAACCGGAATAATTGCTTTTGTTCTTGGAGTAATAGCCTTTTTTACTTCTTCTATAGATAAACAATATGTATCCGGGTCTATATCCACAATAACCGGAACAGCATTTATGTCGCATACAGTTATCGCAGTAGCCACCCAAGTCAGAGCAGGTACAATCACCTCATCTCCAGGACCTATCCCCAAACTTTCCATTGAAATTAACAGACTACTTGAACCATTTGTAGTTGTAACGCAATAAGGTACTTCATTAAATTGCGCAAACTTCCGTTCAAATTCCTCACTCTTACTGATATGACCTTTCCACTGCCCACTTATAGCCCATCGCCCACTATTGAGAACGGATTCCAATCTGCTTAAGGTATTCTGATCCCATATAGGCCATGAAATCCAAGGTCTCTTTCTTATCGCATCTCCACCTTTAATAGCTAACATTTTCTTCACTCCCTAAAAAAGACTTCATAGTATCTTTATAACAATCATTCATTTCACCACAAACTCCGGTGACGTCGAATTTATCAACAACACTTTTATATAGCTCAATCCCAAGCATTTCACCAATTTCTTTATTGTCCAGCAAATACTTAATTTTTTCGGCAATTTTTTCAGGAGATTTTGCCGGTACTAAAATTCCGCTTATGCCATCTTTTATGTTCTCTGTAAGCCCCCCGACAGCAGATGCTATAACGGGCTTTTTCATGCTTGCAGCCTCAAGAAAAACACTTCCCAATTCCTCATGCACAGATGGGATAACAATAGCATCTGAAATATGTAATCCAACTGCAACTGTTTCATTTGAAATAAAACCCGTAACTATAACACGATCCTTTAATCCCTTGTTTTCAATAAGTTTGTCCAATTCTCTTCTTTCATTACCGTCCCCGCAAAAAATGAAATAAATATCTTCCCGGTTCAATAAACTGATAGCTTCAACCAAATAACTCCATCCTTTTTCATGTGCAATACGCCCTGCATAAGTTACAATTTTCTTATCTTTCGGTATATTAAATGTATTGTAAAAATCCTCAATCTTTTCACTGGTAACACTTTTCCTATAAGACTCAACTGAAATCATATCAGGTATTACATAAATCCTTCCTTTTTTTACGCTGGGATACTCATTTGCAATCAGATTTTTTGTACGTTCTGTTAATACAACTATTGAATCAGCTTGGGTCAAGCATATTTCTTCAATTTTAATAATATATTTGTTTATTAGCTTGTCCAATCTGTTCATTGGTTCGTAAGTACCAATTCGACAACAATGTACGGTATAAACCAGTGGTTTTCTTAAAATCCATTTGGAAATCAATCCAACTACCAAAGGCGCTGCTACTCCACTACAATGAGAATGTATAATATCATACCTTTCAGATTGTTTAAAAATTGATTTGAAAGAAATACCCACCACTTTCAGAATAACCCCTAAACCCCAATAAACATTTAGTCCGACGGTTCCCCTTACTCTAGATCGTATAGGTATAACAGGTATATTAGCAGCACATACCTCAATATTTTCGTTAACTCTCCATTTCTTGGGAGCATTTTTCATCCCAATAGTAAGCACCTTCTGAAATATACTGCATTTCGATAGTCCCAATGCAAGCCTGTATATCTGCGTTTGCATACCTCCTATAGGATCCAGATGGACATGCCACTTTTTCACAATGCCTGGTGGAAAATAAAAATGTGGTGTTAACCTTAAAATATTGATAATAACCCCCCCTTGGAATTTCTTTTCAAGTCATTTTTTAAGTAGTATAGTTCTAATAATTCTATGGAAAATCCAATCAGGCAACAGCTTCCTTAAAATCAGAATCATTCCTGCATTTTTTCCTACGTAATACCTCATCCTCCAGCTATTATCATTAACAGCTTTAAAAACTGTTTCTGAAACAACTTTCGGGTGTGAGCCTTTTAAGGCAAATTCCCCCATATTTCTTTGAGCACATTTTGAAAACTCATCATAAGCTTTGAGTGACGATTTATTTGTGGTTTCTGCTGACCTGCCATAAAAATCTGTTTTTATCATACCAGGCTCAATTATCTTCACCTTGATATTAAAAGGTTTTAATTCATACTGTAAAGATTCAGAAAAGCCTTCTACAGCCCACTTTGTACTGTGATAAAGGCTATAAAGAGGAAATGTGGTCTTGCCTCCCATCGATGAAATATTTACAATAACACCGAACTTTTGTTTTCTAAAAATAGGCAATATTTCGCGCACCACGTCCATCACACCAAAAACGTTTGTTCCAAACTGTTTTTGAACTTGCTGTTTTGTTGATGTTTCAAAAGGTCCTACAACAGCATACCCCGCATTATTAACAACAGCATCAATCCTTGAATATTTCTTGTATACATATTGAACCGCTTTTTTTATCGATTCAACGTCAAGAACATCCATCTGTACAATATCTATTCCCTCTTTTTTAAAAAGCTCATTATCCTTTTTTTCGGTATTTCTAATGGCTGCTACTACATTCCAGTCTTTTTTACAAAATAGCAATGCCGTTTCATACCCTATTCCGGAAGAAGCTCCTGTAACTATAACCGTCTTTTTCATAGTACCTGCGTTCATTCCCACCGCCCCCCAGTAATAAACAAAATTCAGTTAATCCTTGCAGTTTTATCGATGTGCAATAAAGCACTGACCAAAAGCCTCGAATGGTAAATATTGAGTCAATGTAATATCTTTATGCCTCTCAAGCCATTCTCTGCACGCTCTTTGTTCACCGTGTTCAGGACTGCTTCTAAAACAATTCCAATCATCAAAAAGTATTACAGTACCATCAACAATGTATTTAGTCATAAATTCAAGTACCGGCACCGTTGATGCATATAGGTCGCAATCCACTAAAATTACAGCCGCTTCCTTTACAGGAAGCTTTTTTTGCAGTTCCTCATTCAATGTTTTATCATACCATCCAGCTATTGTTGTAACTCTTGAGATATCAACTCCACCTCGTTTTAAATCTTTATAAAACTCCTTTTCAGTAGAAGAAAATTCTCCCTGTTTAAACTCTGGATATTGGGCATCAACCCCTTGAATATCTGGCAATCCCTCAAACGAATCAAACCCATAAAACTTAATACTCCTCATATCGCAACGCATAGCCGCTTTGTAAGCCCAAGTCATTGTGTATCCACCAAAACAGCCGAATTCCAAATAGTCTCCTTGTAGTTTCATCTCTGATGCATATTCAAAAACTTTATACATTATACTGCCGAATTCATCGACTCCAAGCTTTTTTATATTATCAAGAATAACACGGACTCTGCTGAATTTATCATCATTAGTAAGTCTTTCAAACAAATTTAACGGACTCATTATTATCCTCCCATTTCAATTTTTTTTACTACGATACATACATCCTGTCCACCAAATGCAAATGACTGGGTTATTGCAGTTTTAATCAACTTTTCCCTTTTAACGTCCGGTACATAATCAAGGTCACAATCTTCATCAAAATTAATATAGTTTATAGTTGGCGGAACAACATTATCATGCACACTTTTTACCGTAGAAATAAATTCAACCGCACCAGCCGCCGATACCAAATGTCCTGTTATCGATTTATTTGCAGTAACAGGTATCTCATATGCACGCTGTCCAAAAACCTCTTTTAATACATTAGTCTCAATTTGGTCATTATATTTAGTTGATGTTCCATGTGCATTAACCATATCAACTTCTTCAGGACGTATTTTCGAGTCTTCAAAAGCCTTAAGCAGTGTTTCCTTTTGAATTTTACACGAAGGATCGGGTGAAGATATATGATACGTTTCACTCAAACATGAATATCCCGCCACTTCTGCCCAAATCCGAGCCCGTCTTTTTAATGCAGATTCCAATGATTCAAGTATAACTAAACCCGCACCTTCTCCTACAACAAAACCATCTCTGTTTTTGTCAAAAGGGCACGAAGCTTTTTTTGGGTCACTATTTTTCGACAACACGCCCAAACTGTTAAAAAACAACAGTTCTTCATAGCATACAAACGAGTCAATGCCACCACATAAAACCATGTCTATCTCATTATTCCTAATCATTCTGAAAGCTTCCCCTATAGCTTGCGCACCAGATGAGCACGCGGAATGTATAACACTAACAGGCCCGGTAAGTTTATACTTCTCAACTATAGGAAGAACAACACTATGGGCATCGCAATGATTTGTCAATTTCCCCATTTTTGCTTCTACTTCACTTGATAAATTTTCATACCCATAAGCATTTATTAATTCTAAAATCTGAAAGAAGTTATCCCTGTTAAGAGATGCTCCCAGGCAAACTCCAATATCTGCAAAGTCCTCGGAATCCAATAGACAAGCATCATCTAATGCCATTTTTGCCGCCAGCAAAGCAAATCTCATAACCCTCGACATATCTTCTTCTCTCGCAATACCACATATAAGTTCTTTTTCCTGAAGCTCCGTTTCAATGATTTCCCCTGCAATTCTAATAGGCATATCCTTAGTGTCGAAGTTTTTAATATGGTCAACTCCGGAAACTCCATTTATCATATTGCTCCAGAACGAATCCAAATCGAGTCCTATAGGAGATACAATCCCCATTCCGGTAACGACAACTCGTCTATCCATTGCCCTCTCCCATCTTATCATTAATCATATTGAATATCTGTTCTGCTATTCTTCCAATAGTAAGAAGTTCGGCAACAATCTTTTGTCCACTGTCATTCATTATATTGCCTTCTTCGTCAAACATGCTTTCAATAAATGTTTTCTCACTTTCATTCAGTTTTGTATTTAATGCATCTTGTAATGCTGATTGAACATTAGCAAAATTAACTGTCTCCAGAGCACTGACTGCCGAAGTTGTATCATTTATCATTTTTGCAAAAGAAAAACTGACATTGAATTCTTTCTGAAATTTACTTGCAAATGTTAACAGGTCTATAGAGTCTGCACCTAAATCATTAATTAATTTAGATTCAAGCATAATCTCCTCTTTTTCTGTCACCAAAACTTCTGCAATAACCTCACATATTCTTTCATATACATTGTCTTTACTTAAACTTGTACTGCTCATATTAAAACCTCCCTAATTAATAGAGTACAACTCCTTATCTTTAATAGTTTTCATATCGCATGTCAGAAAAACCCCTAAACATAATTTTAGCAATTTATAATAAGTAATTATTCCTCCACAATGTGAAATCATCCATGCTTTTACAGAACTCCTCAAAGGCTTTGACAAAAAAATCAATCTCCTCCTTCGTTGTATTTAATGGTGGAGTAATAAGAAAGCTATTATCAGCTGACGGGCAATCTATTTTATATTCCTTTAATAGTCTAAGAGAATTTTCACCATCAATGTTCCTTTTTACTTTCTTGTATATAGCCTCTGATATACTATCATAAAATTCGCTTAGCATTTTTGATATTTCAAAATCCGTGAATATGGGAGTTTCCGTAATTTTTTGATTTATCATGCTTAGTGCATCTGAAAAAAACTCTCCACATGCATCACTTGATAAGCTTCTAAGCTCAACCTTCAGGAGCATTCCCATCCCGCTTATGCACTTAACCACTTTATTCCTACTTTGAATCTCCTGCATCTTTTTAAGGAAGTATTCACCATTCTCTTTAGCCTGCTCTATAAGACCTTCGTTGAATAATATTCTGATAAGCTCGACAGATACTAATCCTGCTATGTTATGTAAATATGAATTGGCATAGTAATTGGAAGTTTCTATATCTTCAATACCTGCATTGCGCAATATGCGTCGTGATGTTAACACCGCAGCCATTGGTATAATTCCAGCACCTAGAGAATTACCTGCTATTAAAATGTCTGTCTCAATATTTAATTGACTGCACGCAAACAAACTCCCTGTCCTACCCATACCGGTAAGAGTCTCATCAACAATCAGCAAGCAATCATTCTCCTTACATAAACGGCTTGCATTTTCAATGTAATCGCTTGGAGAAACAACACAATCTTCTTGAATGCACAAAGGAGATACAATAAATGCAGCAACTGTTTCGGATTGCAAACACTTTTTAAGACCTTCCAAATCTCCATAAGCAACTTCACAGAACGCATCCTTATATTGTTTTGCAGCAGTGATTGAGTTTTCTGTGCAGACAATTACATCTTTACCTGTAATAATTCTTGATATTCTAAATGCTTCTTCAAGTGCTTCTTCAATGGAGTTCCCAAAAAATACTTTATTAAAATTCTTTGGTGCAAAAGAAATAAGTTGTTCTGCTAATTCGGAAAACACCGGATTATTATTTCCACTGGAATAAAAGGATATGTTACCATCCATCGCATCCGTAACTACTTTACGTAGTCTGGAATCATGCCCTATTATAGCAGCCCCTTTTGCATTACAAAAATCATAGTGTTTTCCGCATACTGATTTAAATTCAATTCCTTTCACTTCTGGTAAATCATGACCTACACTGTTCTTATCATTTGAGAGGTTAATTTTATTTCTATTTTTCTCCATTTTTATTTTATATCCCTGTATTATCTCTTCTGATACAGGTAAACTTGTAAAGCCATCATAAGGAGTAATTACTTCGAATCCATGTTTATGCCCTAAACTCCCTATCAGTTCTACCTTTGCTATATCAAGCTCTCTTCCGATAGAAAAGTCTTCAGTAACGTTCTCAAAAGCTAAAAGTATTGTCTCACCTATACAGCCGGGGAAATTATTTCTGAATATTTGTCCGTATGTACCTCCATAAACAACTTCATCACATAAATCAAAGGTACCTCCATAAACGTAAAGTAAACTTGTATTGTCGGGAAGAATATATTTAACATCACCTGGAACAGCAATATCCAAAAAAATAGTCCATGGTGGAATCTCTACAGGGTCAATAATTTCTCCCGAACTTGTGGCAGAAAAAATAATAGTGGATTTTTTTAATGCTTCACTTACATTATTGCAAAACTCAACGTCTGCGCTTTCACACTCTTTTCTTATTTGACGGATAATACTATCAAAGAATTTTGCATCTCTTCTTCCAACCAGTATCAAGGGAACTCCGCGTTTGGCCAATATTTTTGCTATAGCAAGTCCAATACTGCCCGGAAATCCTACAACTGCGACCTTTTGTTTTTGCATATCAATTCCAAGTCTTTTTGTGATAATATCACATGCATAAATGGAATTATACACTGTAAAGCTATTACCAGTAGTAATAGGAACCGAAAGTTTATCTGCAAGATCAAGTCCCCTGTTACCAACTATCCCCGAAAATCCGCCTAATCCTATTATGCCTGCACCCCAATTTTCCAAATCCTTTGCAGCATTATAAACTGCATCAAATGCCTTTTCCTGGTCATCTACCATTTCTTTTGCCGTCATTGGCAAGTATAAAATCCTACCCTCTGTAGTACTTCCTGCTTTAGATTTCATTTCTGGAATATGAATCAAGTCAAAACAACTAGCGTTGTCCATTGGTGCCTTCCTAAAATCAGGCATTAATGACATTTTTCTGCCTATATTATAGAACTGAAAAGATTCCAAATCATATTGTTCACTGGCATGAGCTATAAATCCAAACTTCATTAAAATCTCCCCTCTCAAAATTCTCTAACAGCTTCTTAATATTACGCTTGAAGAAAATCCTTCTTCAGAAAATGTATTTACTAGTGCAAAACGTTTTCTATCAATATAATCATAGTTAATGCTCTTTTTGTCATGTCCATAAGCACCTCCACTTGTTGTTATCGATTTTAATATTTGTTTGTTTCTAAACTGCATTGCGGAAATAATCAGATCAAACAATCCTTCAGATGCATTTTGTATTCCAATATACTTCCTGACATTCTGATATACTACCGAATTATTGTCTCTAAATAGTTCCTGTAAAAGTTCTTTTTCAAGATATGCGTACTCAGGAAATAGGAAAGATCCAATAAATGCCATCAATTCAGATTCTTCATCTATCTTACATTCCTTAAGCATTTTTTTAATCTTCGGAAGTGCAATCCCTTTAATATTCTGAATATCATGAGGAAAAGGCATCATATAGTCCTTAACAGTCAATACTTCACTATAAATTTTTGCTCCCCTGTTTTGGGCATGCTCCATACTTTCCAGAATAAGAGTCGCAGCCCCCTGCCCTATCATAAACCTATTTTTCCTTCTAACAGGGTTTTCTCTTGTCAGTTCAATCTCATTATATCCATCATTTATACCGGAAACAATTGCGATATCAATTTCACCCGATTTTATACTACGTATAGCTCTCTGCAGTGCTTGGACTCCAGCAATACAAGGAGTCAAAAATGTACATGTGGGACCGTTCAACTTATATACAGAGCCTAATATAAATACCTCAAGGTTTGGAAGTGCCTTCAATTGGTCAATTGCGGACATAGTTTTCATCCAACTATTCGCTACTTTACCTATAGTTGTTTCACTTGCAGATTCTGCGTCGGAGTATGCCTGTGCGACTTCCCGGTATTTTCCCAGATTGAAGAATCTATTGTCTTTTTTTCCTATAAACAAGCCTACTGATGTGCTCTTTATTTTTTCAAAATTCAAAGCTGAATCACAAACCGCATCGTCTACAGAATGCAATGCAATAATTGCTGAGTCATTCAATAATCTTTTCAGTTTTCTTTCTTTACAGATTAAATCAGTTTTTAGTTCACTTTTATCTACAGCAAGCTTAACACTTGAACTTCCCAATTCCATTTCGGCAAAATTCATCTCTCCGTCAAGCTTATCCCATAGCTTCGTATATCCTGCTCCAATATGTGAAATAGCACCAATTCCAGTAATAACAACTCTTTTTAAATACAATTTATACTCCCCTCCAAGCCATAACAACTATCTATCGCACAAAAATGCTTGTACATTGAAAGGCAAATTATAAAAACCAAATCAATATATGTACTTGCTTTTTTCTTCTATTCCAAGAATTTCATCCCAAGGCTCCGACCCAAAAGAGTAATTCCTGTCAGGTTTTTTACATTGTGTACAGATAGGTATGGATTGACCATTGCTCAATAATATTTTCTTTCTTGCAGCTAAATCTTTCAGCTCATCTACATTTAGATTTCCAAGTATATTTTCCTTTTTGTAATAGTCGCAGGAGCAAAGGATCTGATCTCCGTTCCAACATATTGTATCTGTAAAATACAATTGGCTGCACCATATTTCCTTGTTGAAATCTACACCCAAAAACTGTGGAGGAATTTGGCTTTCATGAATATCTAAATATCCTCCCCTATTCCAAGGATCATTTTCCGTATCAACAATTACACCTTTTTTCTCCCAAAATTCATTAATCTCATCCGGTGAACTTTCAATAAATTCAGTCTTAACCCAGATTATAGTAATAGGTATCCCCTTTTTCTTCGCAAGAGGAATTAAATAATCTATATTTTTTAGTGAATTCTCATAGTTTAAACCCATCGACATTTCGTATTCCTGTTTTTTAATTCCCCAAAAACTCACATAAATATGACTAATACCCGACTCCACTAATTCGAGTGCCTTTTCTTCATTTAAAAGGGATACATTGGTAAACAATACAGAGTAAAACTTATGTTCACTTACATATCTTATATAGTCAAATATATTCTTATTCATAAGAGGTTCACCCATACCTGCAAAGGTTATAATGGGATATCTGCATTCATGAATCAATTTATTTATTTCATAATCCTCACGTAAGTTAATGTATTTATTGATAATATTATAAAAAGTATCTTCTGACATAAACCCTTTTTCTGCAGTCAATTCTTCTCGTGGGCACGCTGCACACTTTGCATTGCAGTGATTTGTAAGTTCAAGTTCAACTTCTGTAGGCTCTGGTACTAAAGGTAGTTTTATACACATAAATTGTCTCCTTTACTAATCAAATATTCTTTCAATGCTCTTCTGCACTCAGGATCGGATGAAATAAACAAACATAAATCGCATATAGATACATATCTGTTTTCTGAATCTCCAGTATTCAAACCTTTGCTAATAATAAACTTCATAAAATCAACCATCTTTTCCTTATCAGAGATTACATCCAGAAACCTGTTCGTCTTTTCTCTATCAAAAATCTGCTGCATATTTTCCTGGTTTAAGTTACCAAGGTACATAGGAGTCCTTTTCAACATTGTATTCTCATCATTAATGTTGCAGCATGAAAATGCATCTCCGTTAGGCATAAAAGTCGTAGTCAAGCTGTCGCAACAGTCCAAACTATCAAACATAACCTTCTCGCAATCATCAAACATATCACTAGCTCTACCAAAGGGTAAAAGATCATCCTCAAAAAACGTATACCCTTCTCTATGTAAGTTTTCTAAAATAGTTTCATCCTCGTCAGGTTTATTAGATCTTGTAAACATTACTTCACTTTTCAGACCAATCTCTTTGGATATATTCATTATCCGCTTTATGTTATCAAATTGAATAAACTTACTGTGGAAATAATCAAAACTTACAAATATTATTTTCAGCCCATTTTCTTTGAGTAAGCTCAATTTTCTTTTTGTTTCAGTTATATCTTTAGCCCAAAATCCATTGGTCTCAATTAATACATCCAAATTACATTCAGTTGCATATTTTGTTAAATTTAAAATTTCGGTAAAATATAAAAATACTTCTCCGCCACTTAGAATAACAGCTTTTTTATTATTCTGAGAAGATACCTTTATTATCTCCCGTGCAGTCTCATAACTGAGCTTTTCCTCCCTACTTGTATTAGACTTGATAATACAATGTCCGCAGGCAGCAGAACACTTAAATGTATAAATCAGGCAGAATTTCTCTTCAGGTTTATAATCAAAATAATATGTGTAATTCATTATTTTGCCTCCACAGCCTTTTTCATATAGTCCTCTAGCTTTGCTGAAAGTTTATAATCACTGAAAATATCCTCACAAAATTCGCAACAGTGTGAATATCTTTTGTTTTTGAACTGACTAAAAGAACTATCTCCTGACAAAAACTCATATAATGTTTTAAATCCGAAAGTATTTAAGTACATAATACAGCTGGATTTAAGAAACTTCTCCAAATTCTTTTCTAAATTATCTTTTCCTGAGCCAATAAATATCGGTGACTCTTTTTGTACTGTGGGATTACAACAGCCAATAACATTACCATCCGGCAGAACCAAAGGACCAAGTTCGCCGCAATCCCCCACCTTGGTAATATCAATACATCCAAATGCACTCTCCGGTAATTTTTTTGCAAATCCTACTTTTGCAAGTTCAGAGTCAGCATAAGGAAGTTTCTCCTCTTTAATCTTATTAAGTATCATATTGTCTTCAGCCTGGTTTCCGCTATATGTAAAACAGACTCTTGAACTTATACCCAGTTCCTGTGCAGATTCAACTGCATTGATTACTCTGTCAACAGGAATATATTTCATGTGAAAAGCATCACAACTAACATCAATGTGAATCACGCCAGCATCCTTAAGAGGTTTTAGTTTTTCGTGTGCAACTGTCTTTGATATTGCCCAGTATGCATTAGTGTCTATTGAAAATTTTAGCCCAAGCGACTTCCCATATTTAGTTAAATCCAATATTTCATCATAATAGATAAATACCTCTCCGCCTGTCCATAATACCCATTTAAACCCTTTCTCGGCTATAATCTCAAGATACTTGCGGGCTTCATCCACACTCATTTTTAATTGATTTTGCGTTGAGGACTCTGCTGAACAATGAGAACAATTTGCCGTACATTTATTAGTGTACATTAATAATATTCTTTCTTTATGGCTATAATCCTCATGTTTTAATTTGCATATGTGCTTATCCATATTGAACTCTCCCTTTCTTTTTTAATTTTTAACATCATTCAGATCAAAACCGAACCTAAGATCATTTAGCTGTGACGAAAGCTCAATATGTCCATGATGTGGCTCATAATAGTCAGGCTTTATGCTTTTTGTACATATATTCAGAGGGTCTGTAACTTTCAGAACACACCTTCCGTATTCTACAAGCTTTTTCTTTTCCTTTCCGCTAATAATATTTTTAAAGTATAATGGTAAATTATATTCAAATTCACGCGAATCAGGAAGTGCTCTATTATAATACCCCATCACAAACTTCTGTATTTCAAGCACAACTTCAAGCTCCTCCTCTAAAACCTCATAATGCGCAAGTATGTATTTCTTTACATCATCATAAAAAATGCTCCATCTATTTTCCCTGACTGTCTCCCACAGTACATCCTCATCTCCCGAAAACGCAATGGTAGAAGCAGGTGCATCGCCCATATCCCTAAATTTAAGCAATAACGGATATTCAGTTAGGTCGTTTTCCTGTAACCCATATAGGAAATCAATTTGAGTTATGCCATATTCATTATTCAAATAGAACATAAGATACTTTATAATTGATTCTCCGTAAAAAATATGAAATACAGAAGTCAGTTTCATCATTTTAATAAACTCATCCTGAGAGATACTCTCCAAAGAAACTACTTGATTATCTTTAATTGATTTCAAACCAACTTTTTTTAAATTCTCTGGGTTTGTCAGGTTGCTCTCAGCAGCAGTTAATATTTTGTACTTTGATTTAAAGCTTTCACTTGCGATTTGTGTATTAGGTATTAATATTGTAGAATGGACATATACACCAAGATTAAAATCACATGCCCATTGCAAATCGTTTTTGAAAGATTGTACTGTGCAACCAGGCAAACCAAGCATCAACTCAATAGTGACAGGCAAATCCAGTTCCCTGAATCTTTCCAATGACTTCTTATAGTGTTCCTCATTTAAGTTTTTTCGCCCTATTATGTTCAACGTTTCAGGATTTAAAGTTTGTATAGATAAAATAGCCTGCGACACCAAGCCGGCATCTTTTGTCATTTCTATTATACTAATTACATTGTCATGAATGTTTTTTGCAAAATTTGCACATATTTCTTTTGGATATCCATATTTTTGCTTGATTTTACATATGTACTCTGCTACTTGTACATCCCTTTTGAGTATCCCAAAATTAGAGTCTGACAATTCAATAATCGGAATCTTGTTCATACCGACCCACTCTAATTCTTTATAGATTTTTTCCATTCCAAATTCCCTTATTTTCTGGTTTGTTGATTGACCCCAATCACAAAACGCACATTTATAAGGACAACCTCTTGTTGTTTCCAAAGTCACTACCTGAGTATCATGAAGACCTAAATAGGCATCAAATTCACCCGTTAAATATGGTGAAGGGAGCTTTTGGATATCATCTATGCTTTTTGCCCCATTGTAAAAAAACTGTCCGTTTTTACAATAAGTAATACTATCTATGTTTTCATAATTATCTTGAGACAAATACCTTTTTATAACACTTAACGAAGCATCTTCCCCTTCCCCATGAATCAGTATGTCAATATAAGGGTTGTCAGAAATGAACTTTATAGCTGAAAGTTCATCTCTTGGTACAAAGGGACCTCCATAAATTATCAGAGAGTTATTAAAACGCTTCTTTAATTTAACACTGTACTCAAGATGAATAGAAACATTCCAAAGATACGTTGAAAAGAAAAAAATCCCACACCCGTATTTTTCCACTTTACTCTCAAGATCATCCATATCAACTATATAACCCGGTGAAAAATCCAATAAATCCATTTCTTTTTGTGACAAGTTCTTTTTCAAATAAGAAATTATCATTCCTAAACCTATAGGAGGTCTGTCACAATTCATGTGTATTGCATAAACAGGTTTTTTGGCAGCAACCAACTCTATCACCTCATCCTTCCATTAATAAACACGTTTTTTACCCACACGAATCTGCTATTATTACTTTGCATTTTGCTACCAATAAATCAATAGTTTTTTCATCTATTATGTATGGAGGTACAAAAAAGATAAAATTGTTCTCTACAAAAATGAAGACGCCATTTTCTAAAAAACCTTTATGAATGACTTCCATACCTTCAAAAGGCTCTTTTGATTCCTTATCCTTGACCAATTCAATACAAATCAATAGCCCTTCTCCTCTAATGTCGCCTACAATCGAATACTGCAGAACACTGTTCTTCAATGAAAAAAGAAAGTATTCACCAAGATTTTTGACTCTTTCAGACCAGTTTTCACTTTTAAAATGTTTTATTACTGCGCTTCCAAGCATAGTGCATACAGGATTACCATCTTGTGTTGATCCGATAAAAATTTCTCTTTCTCTTAAGCTTTCTGTTATTTTTTTATCAAAAATCGTTGCTCCTAACGGCAATAGACCATTTGAAATTGTTTTTGACAGGCAAACAATATTCGGCAGAAGGCCATATTTCTGAAATGCAAAATCATATCCTGTACGTCCAAAACCTGTAAGCACCTCGTCTGCAATCAAAAGTATATCATTATCTTCTGCAAATTTTTTTAATACATCTGCATATGCATCAGGCAAAGCAATCACACCGCTTCCTTGAACAACTTCAAAGATAATCGCTCCTATTTCATCAGTGTTGTATTGATTCAGTTGTTGCCTTAAAACATCAGCACACTTACACCCACAATCCGAAGAATTTAGGTCCAAAGGACAACGATAACAATACGGCTGCAGTACTTTCAAGTAATTATCCAAATCATTCAGCCTGTATGGTTTATTTTGCTCTCCATATTCTGAAATTTCAGACATCATTGACGAATTACCATGATAACAGCCTTTAATGGAAATTATCTTCTTTTTCCCTTTTTTATTATTAATCCACCAATAATCTTTTGCAATTTGAATTGCAACTTCACAACTTGACGTACCACTGGTAGTAAAATATACCGACTCGAAGACTCCAGGCAAAATACCAATTATTGCTTCCGCCAATTCATCTGCCGAATTATTACCGTGCCCATCCATAGTCGGTATATATGCTACTTGATCCCATTGCTTAATCACTGCATCTTTAAAAGATTGTATTCCATGTCCGAAACTTACGTTCATCATCTGGCTTTTTGCATCAATGTATTTTTTTCCATTATAACCATATAAATAAATACCCTTGGCTTCTTTTATCGGGGGGAAGCTCATACACCCATTCTGATAACTCGAAATACTTGTCCATCCCCTTAGAAGAGATGTTTTCATGATTATTTTCCTCCTGATCATTTTCTGTCTTTGTACATGCTATGTTCAAAACTACCATCAAATTCCTCAATCATTCTAGCCTCAAGTGCACTTCTAGTAATCAACCTACTCTCTGAATCCTCAGGAATATCTCCATTGGCTTTTAAATAATCAAGCGCAGAATGCATCCTATCAAAGGCTTTGTCAAGTATTGCAATGTCGTGGGATAAAGACAGCATATTTTCATAGTCCTTCGATAATAGAACACCTCTTTTTGCAGACTCCATGACAAATTTACCCAATAGCTCATCATCTTCGAAAACTATATGAAATATATTCGGATGGGTAAACAGTTCACCAGAAATTTTAAATTCATCAAGCAGTTTCTTCAGATTATCCATAAAATAAACACTTTTCTCTTCTATAAGAGATGGTACATCATATTTCTGCATAATCTCAAGAGTCTTTAATGATGCTACAATCCCAACAAGCTCACTGTTGTAAGTGCTCCACATATGAGTTTTCAGGCATGCCTCTCTTATTACACTGTTCTTTCCTATCACAGCCGCAATAGAGTATCCGTTAGCCAACCCTTTCCCCAAACAGGTAATATCAGGTTCAAGACCAATTTTTGCCTGCAAGCCTCCTAATTGGTATCTAAAACCGGATGCAACTTCATCCAGAATAAAAATCAAATTATTTTTCTTTACTATTGATTGCAGTTTAAGATAAAACTCATCATCATAATAATTATACTCAGGAGTTACTATAACACCTGCTATCTCACCTTTATGTTTTTGTATAAGTTCATCAAGCAAATCTAGATTATATTGGAAATTAATATGCCTGTCATCCTTAAAACTGAACCTGGGAAACATGTTTAGTTGCCAATCATGCCACCCATGATAACCACTTGTGAGAATAATGTCTTTTCCTGTTGCCATTCTAGCAATCCTAATTGCAGCATCAGTTGCATCAGAACCTGTTTTAAAAAAAACTGCCCTTTCAGCTTTGTTAAAAATTTCTAGGAGTTTGTGTGCGAGATCAGCTTTATGTTGTGAAAATTGTGTTGCAAATATATTTCCGTAGTTTTTTATCTGGTCTGCAACCACAGAGTCAACATCCTCATTGCAATAGCCTAATACAATTCCTCCGTTAGCATTTGAAAAATCAATAAACTCATTTCCGTCAAGATCCCATACGAAAGCGCCTTTTCCTTTTTTTATAAAAAAAGGGTACGCTGTATCGAGGTCATCTCTTGCATCCCCAACACATTTTAAACTGTTTTCAAATAACGTAACAGATTTATTAAACATTCTTTCTCCTCCTCTTGAATTTTAATAAAAGCATGCTATTAAAACCGTATTTTCAAACATTACTCGGGTCTTTTTGCCTGCTCCATGTTGTCCAATTCTTTAATTTGGTTATACCATCTTTTCAATGTATATATATCGTGCTCCCGTGTATCATAAGGACAAGGCAAATCCGAAAGCCAGTAGTCATCACTAATAAATCCATCTTCTACTGCACCTTGATAAAGTTTTGTTCCAGGAAAAATAGTCATAATACTCGGTGCTACAGCAAATGGCTTAGCTTCTTTAATCAATTGAATAGTTTCTCCAATAGTTTCATCTGTCTCACCTGGACTGCCTACAATAAGTAAAAATTCAATATTCATACCAACTTTATTACTGATTTCGCAAGCTTGATAAATTTTATCCTTAGTAACTTTTTTATTTACAGAATCTAATATTTTTGCCGAAAAGGATTCAATCCCATATGCAGTAAATAAGCATCCTGCATCCTTCATCCATTTGAGTAGTTCTACCGAAACAGCATCAACTCGCGTACAACAATTCCATGAAATATTAATATTTCTATTAATGAGTTCTTTGCAAATATCAATGGTCCACTGTTGATCTAAAGTCAAGATATCATCAGAAAAGTCGATAAATTCATATCCGTATTCTTTATTCAAAAATTCTATTTCATCAACAATATTTTTAGGTGATCTTTTTCTCCATTTTCTTTCCCAAAACATAGGTGTAGAACAAAAACTACAATCATATGCACATCCTCTGCTTCCAACTATTGCAGTCCACTTTAATTCTTTTGCTTTTGTATTACCCACTTCAAGATCTCGAAACCAGTTTATTGAAGCATACTTTGTATCTTTAAAATACTTATATTCCGGAAAAGGGATACTATCAAGATCAGCAATAAACTCTCTCTTCTTTGTTAGCACTATACCGTTTTCACTTTTTAACGCAAGCCCCTTTACTTCAGTCAGCGGCTTCTTGCTCATATAAGCTTTTGCCAGTTCTAGAAAAGTAATTTCACCTTCTCCAAATATAATGGCATCTATTGGATAATTCTCCAGCACCTGCTTATATAAAAAATTTGTATGAGGACCACCGATAACGATTAAGACGTCTTTACTTAATGAACGAATATACTCAACCAATCTGTACGTAGAAACTCTTTGTTCAGAAAAGCATGAAATACCTACAATAAGTCCCAACTCATTTTGTATAGTCTCTTTTACCCTTTCCATAGGTGTATAAAAGAAGTCACACGCCTTTACATCAAAACCATCTCTAGATAATACAGAAGCTATATATGCAATTCCCAAAGGTGGTGACCAATGCTCATCGCAATCCACCTTCCCAAGTTGACTTGTATCGTACTGAGGTGGGTTTATTAATAAAATATCTGCCATTTTAACTCCCCTTAAATATATTATTTCTTTATGATATTACAAGATTACATAAAATAAAGATTTGTTTAATCTAATTATAATTCTCCAAAGATAATCCCTTCATGGCTATTACTCTTAATTAATATAAGCTATTAATTGCCTGTTCCACAATATCTTCTAGAACTGATGTTAGAACCATGTTTCCGTTGTATAATGGTTTTCCTTTTTTCTCCAACAGCACCATATGAAAAACATCCTTCTCACTTGAAA
>LSQX01188615.1_pt2 | contig 27599 bp, 26 predicted proteins | sample 654561 | NCBI WGS metagenome assembly LSQX01 (sample SAMN04489861, study PRJNA283612) | anaerobic digester metagenome | isolation source: 4 biogas reactors fed with cattle manure at either 37C or 55C with and... | place: Denmark: Kongens Lyngby | collected 2014
GCGGCCCCGGCGCCGAGATCTCCCAGCATGTCCGCCCAGTCCGTTGCCACGAACTCCGCCACGCCGTGCGCGTCCGCGGTGCGGAGGGCCTGCACCATGAGTGCGGTCATCCCCTTGTAGACCGCGGCTGTGCACATCTTGATCGCCGACGCCCGGCCCGGCTCCGAGCCGACCTCGATCGATCGCAGCTCCGGGGTGTCGAATGCGGTCAACGCCTGCGTCCCCGGGCCGGAGAGATAGATGCGGGTCTCCTGCCCCGAATCAGGGTGTGGCGGGTTGCCGCTGATCGAACCGTCGATCACCGCACACCCGGCCTCCGTCAGCACCGAGGTGATCCACTCCAGCGTGGGGATCGAGATGGCGTTGAGGTCAGCGACCACAGGACGGACCTGACGACGGAGCGCCGCAGCAGCAATCTGCTCGGCGTTCGCCACAGCCCGGGCCGGGGGAACCACACTGACCACCAGATCCGCAGCCCGCACCACCTCGTCGATCGAGTCCACCAGCTCGAGCCCTTCGGCGAGTTGCTGTGTGCGTGCGGACCGCCCTGCGGTCGTCGTGACGACGCGGGCACCGCTCCGCTGCCAGGTCCGGGCCAGCGCGGCACCCATCGCCCCCGGGGACAGGACCCCGATGATCGTCATGTCAGCCGACCCTCAGGTCAGCTCGATGACTTCTCGTCCGTCCTGTCCGCATCGGACTTTTCTCGCATGGTGCGATCCGCATCGGCTGGGGCGCGCTTGCCGGGCGAATCCACGCCGGGGCGTTCCCCGCGCGTCGGGACTCCGCCTTCAGGAATGTTGATCTTGCGCATCTGGTTGCGCAGGCTCCTGTAGAGCAGAAACATGACGACGCCCAGCAGCAGGGTGAGTGCGAGCGGAATCCATCCGGCCACCACTGAATCGGGGTCGGGCGTGACAACGAACGGGATCATGACAGGGAACTCTACGCCCCGTTGCCCAAGTGCTCAGCCGTCCGGACATCAGCGGCGATGCCCTCGAAGAGGTCGTCCTCGGGCAGGGCGACCCCGACCCGATCGATCACGAGCTCGAAATCCTCGGTGGGCCAGACTCTGCGCTGCAGTTCCAATGGGATGCGGAACCAGATGCCGTCGGGGTCGATCTGCGTTGCGTGGGCCAGCAGCGCCCGGTCCCGGACATGGAAATAGTCCGCACAATAGACGGAGGTCGTCACCCGGTTGGGCTCGGCCGCGATGTCTGCCTCGGTCTTCCCCTGGAACCAGTCCGCAAAGGGGGACGGTGCGCCGCGCTCGACCATGGCGCAATGCATGGCCCACATGCGGGCCATGTTGAACGTGTGGTCGAAATAGACCTTGCTCACCTCCCAGGCCGGCCCGTGCTCGGGCCAGGCCTGGGAGTCTGCAGCCGCAGCGACCGCCGCCATCGTCACCTTATGACACATGATGTGGTCAGGGTGCGGATATCCACCGTTCTCGTCATAGGTGGTCACCACGTGGGGGCGAAACTGCCGCAGCACCTGCACCAAAGGTCCCGCCGCGACCTCGGGATCCTGCACTGCGAAGCAGCCCTCCGGCAGCGGCGGCAGCGGGTCCCCCTCCGGCAGACCAGAGTCGACGAAGCCCAGCCACGTCTGTTCGATCCCGAGCACCTCCCGGGCCAGATCCATCTCCTGAGCCCGCACAGCAGCCAGGTTGGCCTCGATATCGGGTCGCTCCATGGCCGGATTGAGAATCGAGCCGCGCTCCCCACCCGTGCAGGTCGCGACCATGACTCGCACGCCCTCGGCGACATACCGGGCTGTCGTGGCCGCACCTTTGCTCGATTCATCATCGGGGTGGGCATGGACATGCAGCAGCCGCAGCGGCTCACCGACGGAGTCGGTCCGCAGCGGCGGTCGTTCGGTCATCGGGCCTCCGCGGGATCGGGTGTTGAACGGGGGCCAGCATAAGCGGAGCCGCACGGTTCACCCGACCGTTCACCGCGAGCGGTCCGCGTACGCACCGGCAAACAGCGGCATAAGGTGGACACGTGACCATTTCCGACACCGACCGCCGCCGCATCGCCGAGCGCTATCCCGAGCGTCGCCGTCCCTGGCTCGTGCCGGTGATCGCCGCGCCCCTGCTCGCGCTGGTGATCTTCTGGCTGTGGATCTCGGCATACCACGCCAACCCTCCGCTGACCGCGGATGTCTCGGGTTTCAACGTGACCTCCAACAACGAGATCGAGGTCACGGTCACCGTGGACCGGGCGCGCCCCGAAGTGACCGGTCATTGCGTGGTCTTCGCCCAGGCCCCCGACTTCGAACGGGTGGGTGAGGTCCGGATTCCGATCGCCGCGTCCGACAGGAAGGTCGAGCAGATCGAGGTGACAATCCGCACCTTCCGACTGTCAACCTCCGCCTCGGTCGAGCACTGCATCGCCGATTGAGCGCCTCGGACATCCGGAGTTGATAAGCTCTTGCGATGGCTGAAACCGATACCCATACGATTTGGCTGACCCAGGACGCGTTCGACAAGCTCACGGAAGAGCTTGAACAGCTGACCAACGAGGGACGCGCCGAGATCTCGGCGCGCATTGCCGCAGCCCGCGAAGAGGGCGACCTGCGGGAAAATGGCGGCTACCACGCGGCGCGTGAGGAGCAGGGCAAGCAGGAGGCCCGCATCACCCAACTGCAGGACATGCTCCGCAGGGCACAGGTGGGCGAACCACCTGCCTCCACCGACCAAGCAGTGCCGGGCACCAGGATCACGATCGCCTTCTTCGGCGACCATGACGACACCGACACGTTCCTGCTCGGTTCCCGTGAGGTCATGGGCCTCGACGAGGCCGCCGAAGACATCAACGTCTACAGCCCGCAGTCGCCGCTCGGCGCCGCCATCCTCAATCACAAGGCCGGGGACACAGTGAGCTATGAGACCCCCAACGGCAAGACTGTGTCCGTCGAGATCCTCAAGGTCGAGGCTTTCCAGGGCTAGTCGCCGGGTTTCTGCCATCGACGAACCGCCCCGAGATTCCGGGGCGGTTCGTTTTTGGCGTTCAGAGACTCAGTCCAGCTCGGCGAGCAGTTTCTGCGCCTCGTCCGGGGAGAGCGTCCCGGAGGCAACCTGTGCCAGCACCTCATCACGCGTGGGACGGGTCGACGGAGCCTCGTGGTCAGCGTCACCGGACAACCCGAGTCGCATCAGCAACTGCGTGAGCCGCAACCGGGCAGTGGGATAGGACACACCCAAGTGCTTCTCCACTTCCCGGAGATTGCCCCGGGACGCCAGGAACACCCGCAGGGTTTCGATCTCCGACGGGTTGAGGGCACAGAATTCACAGGTGCGGAAAACTCCCGCGAGCTCTGTCCCGCAGGACGTGCAGCCCAGCCTTGTGACGTGGAGCTGATCGCCACAGACGGGACAATCGCTGGGCGCCCGGTGTGCCTCATCGTGATGGTGCGTGACAGTCATCAGGCCTCCTGACGGGGTTCGGATCCGACACGAACAGTGGCATGGCCCATAACCACGCCGACATCGAGACGTGCAGCCCCATTGCCCATGACCACCTCGTCACCGGCACCGGAGTGACCCCCGGCCCAAGCGACCTTGCCGAGCTGGGATTCCGCACGCACGGTGACGTTGGAGTCGTCCTCCAGCTCCACGACCAGCGAGCCCGACTCGCATCGCAGACGGGACCGGCCGGTGGCAATCCGGCCCTTGACGGTCGCCTGTCCCGCTTGGACGAGCACGTCGTGTGCCTCCTCGATGCCCATCAGCTTGGCGCCGCCGGCGGTGACCCGCACCTTGCCGAGGAACCGCACGTCCTCCGTGGTGAGCGACCCGGCGGTGAGCTCCACGTCCACGATCAGGTTGGGGTTCACCCTGATGAACAGTTCCTTGCCCAGCCCGAGATTGCGGACGTCCTCCAGGCTGCGCGGTGGCCGCAGCAGGGTGAAGCCATCGATGGACGCACCCAGCTCACCGTCGCTGGAGATCTCCAGCACCGATCCGGATCGCCGCAGGACGTGGGCCCCGTCGACCGACGCTGTCGCGACGCGGGGTTCGCTGGCGACGCGTACCCGACGCCCGACCGCACGAATCGAGACTCTATCGACCCCCTTGGTGTTGGTGGTCTGACGATCAGCCGGCGGGACGTCATCATCACCCGCTGCAGAAGGCCTCGGGCTCTCCGCCCCGGCGGGCTTGGGGTCCGGCCGGTGCTCCGACCGGGACTGCTGCTCGCCCGTCACATAGCTCGCGGCCCGGTTGAAGGTCTCCCGTGCATAGGACTGCCAGCGCGACTCCGCTTTGGCCTCCCCATGCGGGTCCGTCGAGCCGTTCGCCCTCGGTGCCGGACCGCCCCCTTTCCGCGCATCTCCTCCGCCGGAGTCGGCAGCACTGCCGGTCGGGGTCTCGTCACGCGCGGCGGTGGAATCGGTGGTGGATGAGGTTGCGGGCGGGGCCTGCTCGTGGGCGGCTTTGAGTGCGTCAATGCGGCGGCTGGCTTCGGCCGCATCGATGCGGCCGGCTGCGAGCTCCTCCAGGATTGGGGTCAGGTCAGGACTGCTCATGCACCAAATCTAAAATCAACCTAGTTTATTTGAAAGGGTGATTTTCCATTCCTTCACCCTGATCCTCCCCGGACCACCTAACGCAATGAATAGTTGCATGCCCCAAGCATCGATTTGTATGGTTGCATGGTGCACCCAATAGATCCCCGCGACCGCAGCGCCCAGGCCTCGGCCCAAATCCTCGAATCCCTGCTGACGATCGGCCGCGCCGCCCGCAAACGGCTGGACAGCGGCTCCGACCAGGTCGCCTATTGGGTGGTCCACATGCTCGTCCAGCTCGGCCCGACCAGGAACAGCGAACTCGCCGCCGCCTGCGGCTTGGACGCCTCGACCGTTTCCCGACAGGTCCGCAGCCTCGAGGAAGCCGGCATGATCGAGCGCTGCCCGGACCCGGCCGACGGCCGGGCGCAACTGGTCTCCCTCTCCCCCGAGGGACTCCGGCGCGTCGCGGAAGCCCGGAACCGACGGCTCGGCATCGTACGAGAGAGACTGACCGACTGGTCCCCCGACGACGTCATCACGCTGGCGGGGCTGCTGTCCCGACTGGCCCGTGAAATCACCCCATGCGACCCAGCCCCGCGCGATACCGCGGAGGCCCCCTCCACCGACCCTCGACAGGACTGAACTCGTGGCACAATCCGTTACCTCGCCGACCCCCGAGGCAAAGCTGTCCTTCCAGCTCGATCCGGCTGGCCGCAGGGTCTTCATCGGGCTGATGCTCGGCATGCTCGTGGCTTCGATCAGCCAAACGATCGTCGGCCCCGCGATGCCGCGGATCGTCGCCGAACTCGGCGGCATGGAGCACTACTCGTGGCTGGCGACCGCCGCCATGCTCGTCTCGGCCATCACCGTGCCGATCGCGGGCAAGCTGTCCGACCTCTATGGCCGACGGCCCTTCTATATCGCGGGGCTCGTGATCTTCATGATCGGCTCTGTCATCTCCGGCTTCGCGCCCAACTTCTGGACGCTTGTCGCGGCCCGCGCCGTGCAGGGCCTCGGCATGGGAACGCTGATGCCCCTGTCCCAGACGATCATCGGCGACATCGTGCCCGCCCGTTTCCGCGGGAAGTATCAGGCGGTCATGGGGGCCGTCTTCGGCGTCACCTCGATCGCCGGACCACTCGCTGGCGGCGCCATCACCGATGCCTGGGGTTGGCGCTGGTTGTTCTTCGTCAGCCTCCCCGTGGGTGTGGTCGCCCTGGTCGTCATCTCCCGCTTCCTCCACCTGCCCCACACCAAGCGGGAAGTCCGCATCGACTATGCAGGCATGGTCACCCTTGCCGTGGCACTGATCAGCATCCTGCTCGCGACCTCCTTCGGAGGGTCGACCTGGCCGTGGAGTTCTCCGCAGATCATCGGTCTGTACGCCGTCGGCGCCGTCTTCACGATCATCTTCATCATTGTCGAGACCCGCGCCCAGGAGCCGGTACTGCCGCTGCGCCTGTTCCGCAGCTCGATCTTCACCCTGTCCAACATCGCCAGCTTCGGCGTGGCGATGATGATGTTCGGTGCCATCATCTACATCCCGGTTTATGCCCAGGGCGTGATGAAGGTCAACGCCACGCAGTCCGGCCTCATCCTGATGCCGCTGATGCTCGGCATGATCGTGATGGGCATGGTCGCGGGATTCCTGGTCACCAAGACCGGACGCTACAAGGAGATCATTCTCGGCGGTGCCGTGCTCATGATCGCCGGCTATGCCTGGCTCACCCAGCTCAGCTATGGCTCCAACCCGCTGGAGCTCACCGGCGCGATGACAGTATTCGGCATCGGTCTGGGCCTGGCGATGCAGCAGTACACCCTCGTGGTCCAGAACAACGCCCGCCGCCAGGATCTCGGTGTCGCCACGTCGTCGATCCAGTTCTTCCGCAACGTGGGTTCCACCGTCGGCATCGCGATCTATGGCACGGTCATGACCAGCTCACTGCCCGGGGCGATCGCCGGGCACCTGCCCCCGGGAGCAGCCGATCAGGTCGGCCACGTGGACGCCGGGTCCGTCCTTGACCCCGCCGCACTCGCCGGGCTCCCCGACCCGGTCGCCGAGGCCATCCGCATGGGCCTGGCCGAGTCTCTGCACAACACATTCCTTATCGGGCTGCCCCTCGGCGTACTCGTCCTTGTCACCTCCTTCTTCATCAAGGCCATCCCCCTGCGGGAAACGATCCAGTCGTCGGAGGAGGCCGGTCGGGAGATGCTCGACGCGATGGCCCAGTCGAGCCATCACGCCCACGAGCTGGTGCCGCTGCTCAACGAGAACAGCCGCACCCGCGAGCGCATCACCGGGCTCCAATTCAGCATCCTCGCCGAGCGTGCCCGGCAGGGGCGCTATCCCCTGCTGCTGCAGGCGGTCACCGACCTGGGCCAGGGCGATCCGGAACGGGGCATCGCCCTGCTCGAGCGCACCGCGACCATGCTGTCGACGGAGGACGATCGGCAGATGGCGGAGGCGGAGGAGTACGCCGCAGAGGTCGCCACGTTCGGCTCGAAGGAAGGCGGCGTACTGAGCGCCGAACTCCGCCGCCAGCTCGCCGTCCTTTCGGCGAAGCGCGACCGGGAGACGGTGCTGTCCGAGGTGGAGCCCCCGGTGAGCAAGCGCTACAGCGCGGTCAACATCCGGGACCTGCAATCGGTGGGCAACGACCTGAACGCTGCCCTGCTCGTGGATCTGAGCATCACCGGCCTGCCGGATGCGTGGTCATCGGAGGCGCGGCCAGCCGGCCACGACCCTGCCGACCCCCAGGCGTCCGACGCGGGTGGTCCTCGGCCCTGAGCAATCGACGGCTCTAGCCTGCCGGGGCTACCCCGGCAGCGTCGGACTCCTTGGTCCGTCCCTCGGCGACATAGCCGATGAACGACTTGGCGAAGGCCATGAGCGGGACGACGAGCAACGCGCCGACGATTCCGGCGACGCTGATGCCGATGGTGATGCCGAAGATCACCGCCAGCGGATGCAGGGAGACGGCCTTGCCGAGGAGCATCGGCTGCAGGACGTTGCCCTCGATCTGGTTCACCGCGACGATCACGCCGAGCATGATGAGCGCCTGGACGGGGCCGACGGTCACCAGGGTGATGAGGGTGACGACGGCACCGGACACCAGGATGCCGACGATCGGCACGAACGCCGAGAGGAAGAGCAGCGCACCCAGGGCGGGCGCCATCGGCACTCCCATGATGATGGCGGCGATCAGGGGAAAGATCGCGTCCACGGCTGCGACGATCACGGTGGCCCGCACATATTCGACCAGTGAATTCCAGCCGGACCGGCCACCGCCGTCGACCCGCTCCCGGGCTGCCGAGGGCACGAGCCGCAGCAGCCACTTCCAGATCATCGGGCCGTCATAAAGCATGAAGAACATGGCGAAGATCGCGAGGACCAGGCCGGCCAGGAAGTTGCCGATGGCCCCGGCACCCGTCGTGGCCCAGCGGGCAATGGTGGCCTGCTGTTCTCTGAGATACGTGGTGAGCTGGTCCATCCAGCCGTCGATCTGCTCCTGGCTGATCTGCAGCGGGCCGCTGTTGAGCCACCCCATCAACTGGTGGAAGCCCTCCATCGCCCGCTGCCCGAGCTCGTCCGACTGGCCGGCGATCTGACTGATGATGAGCGTGAGCATGCCGCTCACCACGAGCAGGCCCCCCACCAGGGTCAGCACCGCCGCCAACGGGCGCGGGACGCCCCATCGCATCAGCCGGGCAGCGATGGGCACCAGCCCCGCCGCCAGCATGATGCCGATGGCCAGCGGAATCGTGACGGCCGACAGCCGGGCAGCGAGCCACCCGATGCCCCAGAGCAGGGCAGCGATCAGGAGCACCCGCCAGCTCCAGGCGGCGAAGATCTGCAACCCCCGGGGCACGGCCCGATCGAACTCGGCCGTGCGGTTCCGCTGGGCCTGGAGGTCGATCCGGATGTCCTCATCCGCCTCCCGCGAGCGCGCCAGCTCCTGCCGGATCCCATCCAACTTGCCCTCGAGCTCACCCGGCACGCGTCGCGTCCAGAACATCACCCCTCCTCTTCGCCGCGTGCCACTCTAAAGGGTGATCCGGGGCAAGAACCTCGGTTGGCGGACGCCGAACTGTCGCAAACCACAGGGAACGGACCCAGAAGCGCCACCAGCGAAACGCTGCCAGCCAGTGCGGCGCGGGCGGTGCCGGTGGCGGAGTAGTGGCGGAGTAGTGGCGGGAAGAGGTCCAAGGCTCCGAGGCTGCGGCCCGTGAGTCGGCTGCTCCCGGGCCCTGGTGCTCTCCAAGAATGGCGGCCAGTTGTCCGGGGTCTTCGCGTGACAAGGGGATTCGCCATCGCTGAAGGATCCAGGTGCCAATCTTGGCCAGCAGTCCCCCGAGTCGCCGCCAAGATTGGCAGCCAGATGGTCGAGGGGTGTGCGTGACTAGGGGTTTTACCGTCTCACTCACATCTGGGTGCCAATCTTGGCGCTGAGTCGCCGGGTTCCCGCCGAAGCAGCGAATCCTTGGTTGGGACTAGCGGCACGTGCGGCATACACCACCAGGAATTCGGCGACCGACGGTGCTGGAGCACGACACCCGCCACGACACCGACGCTGGTCACCCGCACGCCCTCCCGCAGGAAGGAAACCGAAGCCTGCCGGTGAAGGGGCACATCCAGCAGCGTTCCGGGGCCCGAAGGCGCGATGCTGCCCATGCGAGCAGCAGTTAGGGTTCGTCCCATGCCGTCTTCTCCAGCGCCCGTCCGCTCACTGGTCGCGCTCATTATCAGCAATGTTCTCGGCGGCATCGGCGTCGCCTCGGGCATCGCGGTCGGGGCGCTGCTGGTGGCATCGATGGGAGGCGTCGAGCTGGCAGGCTTCGGGCAGGCACTGACCGTGCTCGGTGCCGCGGTCCTCGCCGTGCCGCTGGCCAACCTGGCGGCCAGACACGGCCGCCGCCGGTCCCTCGCCACCGGCTATGCGTTCGCTGCCACGGGCGCCCTGATCGTCCTCATCGGTGCCCGCCTCGGCTGGTTCTGGTTGCTGCTCCTCGGTCTGCTGGCGTTCGGTGCAGCCCAGGCGACGAACCTGCAGACCCGCTATGCGGCCTCGGAACTCGCCTCCCCCGAACGGCGCGCGACGATCATGTCGATCGTCATCTGGGCCACCACGATCGGTTCGGTCCTCGGCCCCAACCTCTCGAGTCTGGGAGCTGCCGTCGGTCGGCGCCTTACCCTCCCCGATCTCGCCGGCCCCTATCTGTTCAGCCTCGCCGCGTTCACCCTCGCCGGCATTGTCATCTCCCTCGTCTTCGTCGCCCGTCGCAGCTCCCCGGCCGACCCCGGACCCGCTGGCAGTGGGGCCGCGCCCGTCGGCACTCCGCCCGCAAAAGCCGTTGGTGCGCTCGCCGCGCTGAAGTGGGCGTCGCGCCATCCCGTCGCCCGTTTCGCCGTGCTGTTGATCGTCGTGGGCCATGCGGTGATGGTCGGCATCATGTCGATGACCCCCGTGCACCTCGGCGAGGAAGACCACGGTCTGCGCGCCATCGGCTTGGTGATCAGTCTCCACATCCTAGGCATGTACGCCCTCAGCCCCCTCGTCGGCTGGCTCGCCGACCGCTTCGGCGCGATACGTACCTCCCTCGTCGGCCTCGTCATCCTCGGTCTCTCCGCCGGGCTCATCCTGATCGCCCCGGACGCTTTCGTCCCCGTGACGGTCGCCCTCGTGCTGCTCGGCGTCGGCTGGTCGTTCACGCTCATCTCCGGCTCGGCGCTCCTCGCCCGGGTTGACTCCGGCGAAGTCCGCGTACCCCTCCAAGGAGCCACCGACGCCCTCATGAACTATGGCGCCGCATCGGCCGCGCTCATCGGCGGCCCGTTGCTCGCCTGGATCGGCTTCGGCGGACTCGCCGTCGCTGCGGGTGCGCTGATCGTCCCGGCGGCCGCCGTCGGCTGGTACGCCCGCCGGCACCGCGACTCCGCCTTCGCTGCGAGCGACCAGCGGTGAGGCCGTTCCCACGAGCCTTCCGCGGGCTGCAGGGTACGCCGACAGGGGTTATGGTGCGGACGTGATGGGCGGGTGGAGGCGGAAGGGGGCGCCATGCTGAAGGCGTGGATACGCCGACGCACCAGCGTTCCCCGCGATGTGATCGTGCTGGGCATCATCGCGTTCAACGTGGCGGTGGGTTTCGGTGTCGTGGTCCCGGTCCTGCCGGTGTTCGCGAAGTCGTTCGAGGTCACCAACTTCCAGGTCGCGATGGTCGTGTCGTCGTTCGCGTTCATGCGCCTGCTCACCAGCCCCTTCTGCGGCCGGATCTCGGACTGGCTCGGGGAGCGCACCACGTTGGCGATCGGCATCTTCATCGTCGCGGTGTCCAGCGTCGTCGCGGGTCTCTCGACGAGCTATGTGATGCTGTTGCTGTCCCGCGGCCTGGGCGGCATCGGTTCGGCGATGTTCAGCGTCTCGGCGATGACACTCCTGTTGAAATCCGCTCCCCCGGCGATGCGCGGCCGAGCGGCCGGCTTCTATCAGAGCGGGTTCCTGATCGGCGGCATGACGGGCCCGGCCATCGGCGGTCTGCTCACACACATCGCTCTGACCGCACCGTTCTTCTTCTATGCCGGCACGCTCGCCGTGGCCGGAACGGTCGGGCTCATGCTCCTGTCCCGACCCGATCCCGCCGCCGCCCCCAGCAAGCACGCGGAGGTGCGACCGTGGCGTACGGTCGCCGCCGACCCCCGCTATCAGGCCGCCGTGACGTCCAATCTGGCCCAGGGATGGAACAATTTCGGGGTACGCAACGCGCTCATCCCCATCCTCGTCGTGGAGAGTCTGCACCGCAGTCCTGCGGAGACCGGCTACGCCTTCGCGATCGCCGCGGTGGTCCAGACCATCGCCCTGGGACCCGTGGGCAAGTTCGTGGATTCCGTGGGTCGCAAAACGGCCATGATCGCCGGCGGCATTCTGGGCGCGGCGGTCATGGTCGCCGTCCCGCTCGTGCCGAACTTCTGGCTCCTCGTTTTCGTCCTCTGTCTGGGCGCCCTCGCCGCCGCCGCACTCGGCACCGCCCCCGCCGCATCCGTGGGTGATGCTGCCGGGGCTCGGAGCGGTACGCCGGTCGCGGTCTTCTCCATGTTCTCCGACCTCGGCGCGATCGTCGGTCCGCTCGTGGCGGGTGTGCTCGCAGACTATGTCTCGATGCCGGTCGCCTTCGGGGCCGGCGCCGCGCTCTTCGCGCTCGGTGCCTTGGTGTCGCTGCGCATGCCGGGCGGCGTACCCCCACCCCACACCAGGACACCGCCGCCCGAACCGACCGAGCTCGCCAACCCGGAGGACCTGCGATGACCCCGCGTCCGTTGGCCGACATCATCGCCCCGGACTGGGCGGACGCGCTGGAGCCGGTCGCCGCCGACATCGCCCGCATGGGCGACTTCCTCCGGGCGGAGAACGCGGCAGGCCGGGGTTATCTGCCGTCGGGTGCGAACGTTCTGCGTGCTTTCACGCTGCCGCTGCAGGACGTACGCGTGCTGATCCTCGGCCAGGACCCCTATCCGACTCCGAGTCATCCCGTCGGGCTGTCGTTCTCCGTCGCCCCGGACGTGCGACCGCTGCCGAAGTCGCTCATCAACATCTATCGCGAGCTGCAGGACGACCTGGGCATCCCACCAGCCCCCAACGGAGACCTCACCCCCTGGTTCGAACAGGGCGTCCTGCTGCTCAACAGGGTGCTGACCGTCCAGCCGGGGAAGTCCGCGACGCATCGGGGCAAGGGCTGGGAGGCGATCACCCAACGGGCGATCGAGGCGCTCGCCGAACGGGGCGGGCCGCTCGTTGCCATCCTCTGGGGCCGGGATGCCCAGTCGGTCACCCGCTGGCTCGGGGACGTGCCGCGCATTGCCTCCGCGCACCCCTCTCCCCTGTCGGCACACAACGGTTTCTTCGGGTCCCGGCCGTTTTCCCGGGCGAACGAGCTGCTCGGCAGGCAGGGCGCCGACCCAATAGATTGGGACCTCACTCGACTCTGAGGAGCAGAAAACATGTACATCGTGTCCAACCGCATCGACGTCGGAACCGAGGGCGCCGAGGCCTTCGAAGCCGTCTTCATGGAGAGCATGCGGACGACCTTGTCCGGCGTCCCCGGCCTCCGCCGCGTCACGCTGCAGCGCCCGGCGCAGCCGAAGTTGCCGTACGTCTCCACGATGGAGTTCGACACGGTCGACGATTTCAAGGCGTGGCTCGGCTCCGACTCGTTCAAGCAGTCGCACTCCGACGACCAGGCGCCGGGCATGCAGGCCCCGTCCGCGGTGGAGATGCACGAGATGATCGAGGACATCACGTTCTGAGTCCTGTGCCCGTCAACCCGACGCGTTGTCCCGGCCGGGTTGGGGGTTGGGCGGCGATGCATACTGGGCCGCATGTTCTTCGGACGCAAGCCAGTGATGGTCTCCGCTGAGAATGCCCTGCCCGGCCGCGACACGTCGGTCCTGCCGGCAGGAGTCCGGCACGAGGTGTTCGGCATTCCCGTCGACTCCACCCCGGAGGGGACCGAGGTCGCCTGTTTCGCACTCGGCTGCTTCTGGGGCGAGGAAAAGATGTTCTGGAACACCGAGGGCGTACGCAACACGGCCGTCGGCTATCAGGGCGGTTTCACCCCCAACCCGACCTATGAGGAAGTGTGCTCCGGGCTGACCGGGCACACGGAGACCGTGCGGGTCTGTTTCGATCCCGCGGTGGTCGCGTACGCCGACCTCGTCCGACAGTTCTTCGAGGCCCACGACCCGACGCAGGGATACCGCCAGGGCAACGACGTCGGCACGCAGTACCGTTCGGCGCTCTTCGTCACTCCCGAGCAGGAGCCGGTGGCGCGGGAAGCGGCAGCGCGGGCCCAGACCGCGTACAGCAACGCCGGTTATGGCGAGCTCACCACCGAGATCGCCGATGGCGGCCCGTTCTACTTTGCCGAGGACTACCACCAGCAATACCTGATCAAGAACCCGAACGGTTATTGCCCGATCCACGCGACCGGGGTGGCCTGCGGCTGAGCGGTACGGTGCAGGAATGAGCATCGCCCCGCAACGCCCGCCCACCTGGCAGACCCCGGCCGGGGTGATCGTCGGGAGGCGGGACGGTCGGGTGGTCCGGGCGACGGGGATCAGGTACGCCCGGGCGGGGCGGTTCGAGCGTCCGGTTCCCGAGCCCGGTTCCCCGACGCCGATCCATGCGACCGAACCCGGGCCCGCCTGCCCACAACCGGTGGCACCACTGCTCGAGAGTCTGCTGACCAACCCGCTGGGCGATCTTGAGCGGGACGAGGACTGCCTGCACCTCTCGGTCACCGCACCGGCGAATGTCCGGCCCGATGACCGGTTGCCGGTGATCGTCTGGATCCACGGTGGGGCCTATATCTGGGGGGCGGGCGATGCGCCCGTCTTCGACCCTGCGTCGCTGGTGATGGAGCAGGGCGTGATCGTCGTCAACGTCACCTATCGACTCGGCATCTTCGGCTATCTCCACAGTCGCCACAGCCCGGCCAACCTCGGGCTGCTCGACCAGCTCGAGGCCCTGCGCTGGGTCAAGAACAACATCGCGGCCTTCGGCGGGGACCCGGAGAACATCACGGCCTCGGGCCAGTCGGCGGGCGCCGACGCGGTCGCCCACCTGATGATCGCCGACGGGGCCAAGGGGCTGTTCCGGCGCGCGGTGCTCGCGAGCCCGCCACTGGGCGTACTTCCGAACCGCGCCCGCATGTACGCCGCCATGGCCCGAGCCGCCGATCTCCTTCCCGCCGACCTGCCGGTCGATGACCTGGTCGCGGCCCAGCGACGGATCCACGCCGGGGTCCAGCGCTTCGGGCTGAAGGCCGCGATGGCGTACGGGGTGGAATATGGCAGAACGCCCCTCCCCCGGGAACGGGACCGGGACGAGGCGTGGCGCGCGGCCGCGCCGGACATCGACCTGCTGATCGGCTGGACGGCCCGCGAGGGGGCGCTGTTCACCGTGGCGGCGCTCGCGCGGCTGACGCGTACGCCCGTGGTCGGGCCACTGAGCCAACGGGCCGCCGTCGAGTGGGTGACTCGGGTGATCTATGCCAAGCCGAGCCAGGCGTTCGCGGCCCGACACGCCGCTGCGGGTGGGCGCGGCTACCGCTACCGCCTGGATTTTGGGGCGCCCGGCAATCCTTATCGCGCCGCTCACATGATCGATGGGGCGCTCATGTTCGACCGGCCCGACGTGTGGGCGGACTCACCGCTGCTCGCCGGGCTCAGCCCGGCACGTGTCGACGAAGCCGGTCAGCTGCTCCGCGAGATCTGGGGCGGCTTCGCCCGCACGGGGACCGTGGCACCGATCGACCGTGCGGGTGTCATCAGGCTGTCGCCGCTCGCGTGAGTGGTCCGTCGAGCGGACTCAGCCGCCGAAAGGATTCTGGCCGGGCGACTGCGGCCCCGGACCATAGGGGTTGTTGGGGTCCCGACCCTTGTTCGGGTCCTGACCCCACTGCTGCTGGCCGTAGGACGGGCCGTAGGGCTGCTGGGGACCGGACCCGTAGTGCTGGGAGCCCGCCCCGTAGTTCTGGCCATAGCTGCCGTGCGGCTGACCGGGGAAGCCACCCGCCGCGAGCGGCTGGACCATCTCATTGCGTCGGACCTGGTCCACGTACATCACCGTGATGTAGCTGCTCAGGAACGGCGTGGCGAGAAGCTGCACCGCGATCTGGAGGAGTGTGAGCAGCGCCATGAACGGGAACATCACCGAGAACGCTGCGAACGGCTCATCCGTGACCAGTGCCCTGTCCATCGCTGCGGTCATGAAGGTCTGTGGGATGAGCTGGACCACATAGCTGATGGCACTCACGATGAGGCTGGCGATCAGGTAATAGCCAAGGGTGCGCCAGACGTTCCCCTTGGTCAGCGCCCAGGATCGTTTGAGCCCGTCGACAGCCCCGCGGCCCTCGACGGCGAGAGCCGGGATCAGATAGAGGAATCGGACGGTGAGATAGATCGCGGCGATGGCGAGGGCGATGATCACGACCACGAAGATGGCGAGCGTCGCGAAGAAGGCCGACAGTGCACTGCCGGGGTCGCTGGACTGTGCAGCACGAATGGCCGTCCCGACGATCAGCGCCACGAGGACGCCGTAGATCACAAAGATCGCTCCGATGAGGGCAAGGCCGAGCACGAGCACGCGCAGAGCGACACCGGAGGTCCGGCGGAAGGAATCACCGATGGTTGATGGTTGGCCGTGGATTTCGTCGTGCGCGCCCAGGACGAGCATCGCCTGCGTCTTGACCTGGATGAGGAAGGACCCCACGAACGCGGCGAACAGGACGACGATGCCGAGGACTAACAGACCCGCGACCTGTTCCCGCTGGATCGCCCTGAACACTCCCACGACGAACAGCGCCACGGCGCCGAAAATCAGGACGGCGGTCGCAACGCCCTGCAACAGGGCAATCAGAACGAAATTTCCCAGCCGTTGCCGGAAAACGCGGACCGCGCCGCTCAGTGTTGCGCCCAGATCGAGGGGGCTGGGCCGAAGGATTTCGGGGGATGGGATAGCCATGCACACAACTGTAGTGAGCCACCCGTTCACTCAGTTGCGGCGACCAATCCGCGTGCGAGATGCATCAACAACCGCGTGGCCTCACCTCTGAGGCTCCGGATGAGGCACGATGAATGCGTGCATCTTGAGAAGGTCAGTTGTTTCACAGCCGTCCCGGTCCGCGCCTTCGCCGTGCGCCCCGACATGTGGGCCGAGGCGGACTGGTCTCTCGGTGTTCTGTTTCGCGCCTTCGAACAGGTCACGACGTTCGCTGTCCACGCCCCTGCGGCCACCCGCGTGGTTCTGGAGATCTATGCGGCCGCCGTCGGACACCTCGCCTCGGTGGACTTTCCCATGGCTCAGGGCGCCGATGGGGTCTGGCGGGCCAAGCTCGGCAATGCCGGCCCGGGCACGCTCTATGCGTTTCGCTGTTGGGGCCCCAACTGGCCCTTCGACCGGGCCTGGACACGGCACGGGTCATCCGCGGGGTTCATCGCCGACGTGGACGCCGACGGCCATCGCTTCAATCCCAACAAGGTGCTGTTCGATCCCTATGCCTTCGAGATCACGCACAACCTCATGGCCCCCGAAATCTCGCTGACCGGAGGGTCCCCGAGCGTCTTCGGCACCGGCGGCACCCTCTATCGCGGCCGACCGCAGCGAGAGGTGGACACCGGCTTCTGGGCCCCCAAGGGGATCGTGGTCGTGGACTACACCCCGACGGGCCCCCGACCGCGCCTGCCCGCCGAGGACGCAGTCATCTATGAGGCTCATGTCGGCAACCTGACCAGGCACCCCAGCGCGCTCACCCTCGCGAACATCCTGGCGAACGAGCCGGGATTTGATGCCGTGTCCAACATCCCGGAGAGGTTGCAGGGGACGTACGCCGGCGCAGGCCTCCTCGCGCCCTATCTCAAGGCGCTGGGGGTGACGACCATCGAGTTGTTGCCGGTCCACGAGACCAACAGCTCACCTCGTGCCAAGGACCGCTCCTCGGTCAATCACTGGGGCTATCAGACGATGGGCTACTTCGCGCCCAACCGGGCGTACTCGTCGGATCGCTCGCGCGGCGACCCGACCCGCGAATTCAAAAAGATGGTGCGCGACTTCCACGAGGCGGGCATCGAGGTCTATCTGGATGTGGTGTACAACCACACCGCCGAGGGCGGCAACTGGGCGGGCGACCGCGACGCGACCGGTTTCACGTCGTTGGGCGGGTTCGCGGTCAACGACTACTACGTGCAGACGAACGACCACATGCTCATCGACGGAGCGACCGGGAGCTCCAACCAGCTCAACCATTCGAGCGCGGCCACCCAGAATCTCGTCCTGGATTCCCTCGCCTATTGGATCGACGAGTTCGGCGTCGATGGTTTTCGGTTCGACTTGGCGACCGTGCTCGGGCGGACCCCCAACGCCTTCGACCGGGAGCACTGGGACGATCAGAAGAAGTTTTTCAGCACCCATCCCCTGCTGGCTGCGATCGCCGACATGGCTGAGGATCGGCACGTCGAGATCATCGCGGAGGCGTGGGACCTGTGGGGCTATGAGGTCGGCAACTTCCCGTGTGGCTGGGGCGAATGGAATGGGCGCTATCGGGATGCGGTACGCGGCTATCTCAAGGGCGACGGAAACGTCCGGGACTTCATGGAGATGGTCAACGGGGACTACCACAACTTCAACGACCAGGGCGGACCGCAGCGGTCCATCAACTTCGTCACTGCCCACGATGGCTTCTGCCTGATGGACCTGGTCTCGTTCATCAGCCCGGTCAACGACCAGCCGTGGCCCTTCGGGCCTTCGGACGGCGGGAGCAGTCACAACCTCGCCTGGGACTCCGGTGGGCATTACCCCTTGCGGCGCACCAGGCTGCGCAACTTCCTGACCATCCTCATGTTGTCCCGCGGGGTGCCGATGTTCACCTCCGGGGACGAATACGGCCGAACCCAGAACGGCAACAACAACCCGTGGTCCCTCAACACGATCGGCATGTGGAACAACTGGGCCCAAGCGGTTTCACCCACCCCGACGCGGCTGCCCGTCGACCCCGAGGACCCGGAGGGGGCCGCCTATTACGACGTCTTCGGTGAGGCCCCGGGCGACCACAACCCGATCCTCCGGTTCACCCGTGCGCTGCTGCGCCTGCGAGCGGAACGGCGCTCGCTGCGGCAGCGGGCGTACGGCAATCAGGTGCTGGATGACGACGACGTCTCCTATTTCTTCGCGCGACCCGACGGCAGTCCGGTGCAGGACGGCGACCGGGCGCTGCGCCTGCACATCGAATCCTCCGGCATCGGCGAGCCTGACCTGCTCGTGTTGATCAACCAGACACCGACGGCCGGACTGTTCCAGACCATCCCCGACCACCGGTGGATCCGGCTGATCGACACTGCGGCCTGGGCTGAGACGGAGGACAACATCTGGCCCGACGGTGGCGAGGTCATCGCGGGCAACTATGCGGTGCGCCCCTGGTCCATCGCCGTCCTCGTCGACACGGCGGAGCGGGCCTGACGTCAGCTGTGGCGCACCGACGCCACTGCGCGATCGATCAACGGTCCGGCTTCGCTGTCGGGGCGCTGGAAGGTGATGAGCTGGGCCCACTTGTTGCCCTGCTCGGAATCGATGACATAGATGTCGACGAGCAAGGGCACGGGGGTGCTGGTGCCGATGTATTCGACCCGCGTGTGGAACGTCCGCATGCCCCCGAGGGTCGTCTCCGTCGTCGTCGGGGCACCGGCCCGGGTGGGCTCCTCGACGGACAGGCTGCCCTCGAGGCAGGCAACGGTCAGCGTGCCCGCGGTGGCCTGATCGGCGAAACCGTTCTCGAAACGGATGCCGCCGAGGGTGATGCCGGCCTCGTTGTCCGTGCCGTCGAGGCGGATGGCCCCCAGCGACACGTGGTCGTCCATCCAGGTCCAGTAGCCGGGATCGAACGAGAATCGCCAGTCCGGGACGGCGTCATAGACCACCCCGGTGGACTGCAGCTGGGGCTCGGAACGGCGGGTGAACACAGTGTTGCCGCCACTGCAGTTCAGCTTCGCCTCCTCCCCGGCCGGCATGGTGGGGGCGGCCGTGGGCGGGGGCACGGACTGCAGCGGCCCACCGGACGGACCCGGGCTCGCGGTCTCCTGGGGCGCACCGCTCCGGGTGGTCACGAAGAATCCGCCCACGCCGACGAGCACCAGCACGAGTGCCGCGGCGACCGCGACGATGACACCGGTCCGCGGGCCGGGACGGCCGGGAGGCGACCCCGCAGGGCCGGAGCGGTGACCGGGCCCTGACGGTGCGGGTCCCGCCGCCATCGGCCAGGGAGTGTTCGGGTTGTCCGTCGTCACCGTCGTCCACGTCTGTCCGGTCCAGAACCTGAATCGCCCCGGTTCGCCGCTCGGATCGGTGTACCACCCCGGCTGCTGCATGTGCACGACCTCCTCCGGGACGACGCTACTGCGTCACAGGGCTGGATCCGGGCGGACGGGCTTGCGTGCGGGACGATAGGCCGACACACTCGGGTCGCCGGCGACCCAGAACCGCCACGGTCGATCGACGGCGCGACTGATCCCGACGCGTGGCCCGCTCGCGATCGTCGATTCCGACACGTGTGGCTGCAACTCGACGGTCCCTTCGGGGGACAGCAGGTCGGTGCCGTTGTCCAGGAGCGTGATGCCCAGCGCCCGCGTCAGGCAGCCGGGCCCGCGGGCCAGCCGATGATCCGGGACGCCCGGGCGCCGCTCACGGGCGTGCTCGAGTCCCTCGATCACCTCACCTGCTCGGATCAATACCCCGCCGCCGACGCCTTCCGGCGTACAGATCACGTTGGCGCAGAAATGACCGTGCATCGAATAGACATAGAGCCGTCCGGGCGGGCCGAACATGACCGCGTTGCGCCTGGTCCGTCCCTTGTAGGCGTGGGAAGCCGGATCGGTGTCCCCTGCGTACGCTTCCACCTCGGTGATCCGCACGGCGACCTCGCCGCGGCGCAGAATCGTCCCGAGCAGCAGGGGCGCGGTGACGAGCGCGGACGGGTCGAGCTCCAGGCTCACGCCGCGAGTCCCAGCGTCATCTCCGCGACCATGTCGGCGGCACCGCACACGATGACGTGCTCAATGTTGCGTGTGTGGGACACCTTGCCGACCTTGATCCCCTGGGGGTTGAAGATGCCGAGGCGAGCACCGATATAGCGGTCGAAGGCATAGTCGAGGACTTGCACCTCGCCCCGCACCGAGCACATCTCGACCAGCTCCGGCAGCGGCAGGAAGCCCTCGTTGGAGAACGACACGACCACCACGTCCGCCTGCACCGCCTCCAGCACTGCAGCGAACTCGCCCGGCATCGTGCGTTTGCTGTTCCACCGGCTCTTGCGCTCGGGGTCACGGGCGTCCATCCGCTTGCAGGCAATCCCATAGTGATCCGGTGAATCGCCGCGGATCAGCGTCTCCCACACGTGATAGTTGTTCAGATAGCGGTGCTGGTTGTAGGGCGGGTCGAGATAGGCGAGGTCGACCCTCGGCAGGTCCCCCACGAGGTCGAGAGCGTCACGCTGATGCGCCCGGCCCGCCCCCGGGGCCGGCTCCGGCAGCCGCATCCGCAACGGATGATAGGACCGGGCCGCCCACTCCTTCAGGAAGGCCATTTGCAGCCCCACCGTCGAGTCAACCCGGTCGGCCGCCTCCAGGAGGCTGGTGAGCAAAAGGGGTCGCAGTGGAGAGTCGGCGTACCACTCGTCGATCCCCGCCCGGATCGCATCGATCCGCACGCCGTTGTGGGGCTGGAAATAGCGGGCGTTCTCGCAGAACACCTCGGTCACATAACCGCGCTTGTCCGGCAGCGCCTCGAGCCGCTCGATTGCCTCGGCGAGCTCGGCCCGGTCGACCGTGTCGGGATCCGTTTCCACATAACACTGGGCCAGCACATAGGAATAGGTCGCCGCATCGTTGGCGTGCACGAACCCACCCCGACGGTTGAACTCTTGAGCAACCCGGGTCGTGCCGGTGAACAGGTCCAGCGCCGTCCGCGCACCACTGCGCTCGAACAGCTCCCCGAGAACCGGCACCAAGGTCCGCTTGGAGCCCAAGTATTTGATCATCCCCTTCATCGTAGGCTGACCGCTGTGCAAACGGCCCCGCTCCTTCGACGAGTCGTCCGCCTCGGGCTGCTCCTGACGGTGGCTCTCGTCACGATCGGACAGATCCTGCGCCCCGGTTTGAACCAGGACGTCCGCTATGTCATCGGCGTCGTGCACACCGCCGCAGCAGCAGGGATCCCGTGGACCGAGGTGTGGGCGCACCGTCCCATGGCTGCACGTGGGATCGTGGCCGCATTGGCTGCGGTCTCCCCCGGCGACGTCTGGGTGCAGGAGGCGGCCTTTCGCGCGTGGTGCGTGCTGTTGGCGGCCGGCGCTGCGGTGCTGCTGTGGCGTGGGCTGAGTCGATGGAGCCGGCCGCGGGTCGCGCGATGGACCGCTGTGGCGGCCGGCGCGGCGCTGGCGTGGGCCCCGGGCTGGGACTTCGCCGAACCCGAGTGGTTTGCAGCCGTCCTTGCCGTGGCATCGACAGGGCTTGCGCTCTGGGTCCCCACGGCAGCGATGACCGCTGCATCGGGTGAACCCGCGTCAACGCAGAAAGTGACGGCACAACGCCCTGATTCCGTCCCGACACGCCGCCGGAGCCGTCTTGCGCCGTCACTTTCTGTGTTTTTGTGCGGAACCCCCGGGAAGCAATCTCCACCCGCAACACGGGATTGGTCTGCCCTCGTCGCGGGGTTCCTGCTGGGCTGTGTCGTGCTGCTCAAGTTCACGACCGCAGCAACGGCGCTCGCCGCATTGGTCGTCATCCTCGTCATCGACCGAACGCGGGCACTCCGCACCGCACTGGTCACCGTCGTGGCGACGATCGCACTGTTCATGCTCACCGTGCTCATCGAGCCGCGCGAGTGGCAGTGGCTGCGGGACATGCCCGCACTGAACCCCGGCGCGACTGCAGAAGCTCTGCCGAAAGTGTTGGAGGGGCTCACGAACTCGGCGATCGTGTCCCCAGCGTCTCTGGTGGGGCTGGTCGCGGCCGGTTGGCTCCTGAGCCGGGGCGGCCGCGAGCGCCTGGTGGGGTGGGCGGCGCTCGCGGTGTTCGCCCTCCTCACCGTCCCGTTCCTGGTGCAGCAGCAGACTTTCCTTTATCACCTCGCAGCGCTGCCGGTGGCGGCCGCTGCCGTCGGTGGTGCGGTCGCGGCTCATGCTCCACGACTGCCGCTCGCCCTGCCGGTCACCGGAGTGCTTGGTCTCCTGGTCGGGGTCGGCCTGTTTGCGATCGGCCCGCGCACACGATCGGCGAACTGGTGGGTCGGCGCCGCAGCGGTCGCGCTCGTGCTCGCCATTGGCGTGGGGATGGTGGCCTTCGACCACGCATCCGCCGGTCTGGGCCGACAGCAGGCTGGACCGGACAAAGACGGAACCAGACTGGGCCGGGAGCGGCCGAACCCGGTCGTGACGGTGCTGATTGCGATCACCTGTTTGGCGCCGCTCCTCGTCACCGTGTCACCGCGGACGACCTATTCCTTTTCGCTCGCCCACAATCGCACCACGCCCGCGAACAATCTGGACCAGACGCTGACCGCGGATCGCTGGGACGCGGTCGGGGCGGTGCTTCCGAAGGATGCGCCGGTGGTCTATCTGTCGTTCTCAGCGCCCTACTGGCTCGGAAATCCCACTCCTTGCCACTATGTTTCGCCGACCTTCCTTCAGCGCGCACGCGGGCCACAGGCGGAGTCGATCGCGGAGACCGCGAGCTATGCGGACAACCTGGAATGTCTGAGCGATCCGTCCGTGACAGCGGTGGTCATCGAGTCCGGTTGGTTCAACCTCGACCAAGCCCGTCCCGATATTCGCGCAGCGCTGCGCACCAACTTCGATTGTGACGAGGCAACTGAGGTCGAGGGTCTCGTGATCTGTCCCCGACGCTGACGCCTTGCCGAGCAGTTCAGGCTTGGGGCTGCCCAGCCCGCCTGTCGAGGGAACTGGCACCCGGGACCCAAGCCTGTTTGGACTCAGGCCTGATTGGACGCGAACGTGTTGCAGGCGTTGGGATCCCCGGTGTTGTAGCCGGTGGCCAGCCACCGCTTCCGGCTCTCCGCCGATCCGTGGGTCCAGGCATCCGGGTTGACGCGGCCCTGCGTGCGCTGCTGGATGAGGTCATCGCCCACCGAACGCGCTGCATCGAGTGCCCGGTCCAGGTCGTCCTGGGTCACCTCCGAGATGGGTCCGGTCGGGTCGTTGACCACATGCTTGAACCAGACGCCGGCGTAGCAGTCGGCCTGCAACTCCAGAGCCACCTGCAGCGAGTCCGGACCAGACTGCTGGCCCTGGCGCTGGACCTGCTCCATCACCCCAGTGAGGTTCTGGACATGGTGGCCATATTCATGCGCGATGACATAAGCCTCGGCGGCGTCGCCGCCCTGCGCACCGAGCTGCTTGAGCATCGTGTCGAAGAAGGTCTCATCCAGATAGATGTTGCTGTCCGCGGGGCAATAGAACGGGCCGACAGCCGACGTCGCCGTGCCGCACGCGGTGGAGACCTGATTGCTGAAGATCCGGGTCTGCGTCATCTGGTAGCCGCTGTAGGCCTGCGACCAATAGTCCTGGATCGAGTTCGTGTAGGCCACCCAGCGACACTCCCGGTGTTCCGCGATGTCTGCGCCCGTCTGGCAATGTGCATAGGCGTTCGAGTCGGGTCTGCTTTCGGTCTGACTGCCACCGGCCAGACCCGTGAGGTCGATACCGAACAACTGGCTCAACACGAACAACAGAATCATCGTGCCGATGCCGCCGCCCACGGCGATGCGTCCGCCGCCTCCGCCACCGGAAACCTGACCGGCATCCAATCGCGCGTTCTCGTTGTATCGCACGCTGCCTCCTGGGACCCGCCCCGGATCCGCTGCGGCCCGGGTTGATGACGTGAAAAGCATAGCCAGCACACCCACTCCCTGCACCGGCAGGAGCCCCGCACCTGCCGGAGGTTCCGGGACCGCCATCGCGATCCGCCTATGATGGGCGGATGCGCATCGTCTGTGTTTCCGCACCGGGCGGCGCCGAACTGTTCGCGAGCCAATTGGCCCACGGTGAAGATCCGAGAATCGCCGTGTGGCAGCACGGCCTTCGGTTCGCCCGCCCCCTGACCGCTCGTCGCGACGGTGAAGACATCGTGCTGACGGTCCAGGGCGCCCCCCATTCACACACGCATGTGCGCGCCCGCCGGCCACGTGGCTTGGACCCGGACGCCGACGTGCAGCCCGGCGAGGTGCCGCAGGTGCGTCAACGCATCGCGGCCTATGCGATCGTGTCGTCCGCCCGTGGCCTGCTTGCGACCCAGTTCTCGGATCAGACCCATGTGCCCGGTCAGTGGGGTCTGCCCGGCGGCGGAGTGGACGCGGGCGAGGAACCTCTCGAGACCGTCGTTCGGGAGGCCATGGAGGAAACGGGCCAGTGCATCAAGCCCGAGGCCTTGGTCGATGTGCAGAGCGACCATTGGATCGGGCGCGCCCCCAACGGCGTGCTGGAGGACTTCCACGCCATCCGGCTCGTTTATCGCGCTCACTGCGCAGCCCCGACCGATCCGGTCGTCCATGACGTTGGCGGCACCACTGCCGGTGCGATGTGGGTGCCGTGGGAGGACGTACGCCGACACCGCTGGACATCCGGCACACGGTCTCTGCTCGATCGCCACCTCCACTAGCCACGGAGCCGGTCTTCCGCGCTGAGCGGCGCACGTGGATTGATCTGGGCCGCTCGGTGCCAACGGCCCAGCTCCGCCCTTGGGATGTCGACTGTGGGAACGCAACCACCCAGCCCAGAACACAAAAAGGGCCCGCCGGGAGATCCCGACGGGCCCTGTGCGCTTGGTCAGCGGCGGAAGTAGGAGATGATCCGCAGCATCTCGATGTACAGCCACACCAGCGTGACGGTGAGGCCGAACGCGGCCTTCCAGGACTGGCTGGCCGGCGCGCCCATCTGCACGCCGCGCTCGATGTAGTCGAAGTCCAGGATCAGGTTCAGCACCGCGAGCACGACAGCGAGAGCGGACACGCCGATGGCCAACAGGCTGACCTCGCCCGTGACCGACGCGCGAAGGCCGAGGCCGGCGCCCCCGTTGACTCCGGCGAGGGCGAGGCCGAAGTTGAGCAGGGTGACCACAGCAAAAGCAATGGTGGCGATCACAATGACCTTGGTGAACTTCGGGGTCACGCGGATGTTGAAGAACTTGTACGCCGCGAGCGTCAAGGCCGCTGCCACGAACGTCGCGAACACCGCTTGGACCACGATGCCGGGGTAGAAGGTCTCGAAGACCTTCGACATGCCACCGACGAAGACACCCTCGACGATCGCGAAGACGAACACGAGGCCCGGTGAGATCGCGCGGCGGAACGCCACGATGAACGTCAGGACGACGGTCGCCAGAGCCGCACCGATCGTGGCAGGCATCAGCAGGTTGACCGGCAGGAAGAAGAACGCCGCCGCTGCGACGATCACCACGATGCCGAGCATGACGCCGGTCTTGGTGACCACGTCGTCAAAGGTCATGACCCCCTGGTCGCGCGGCCCGCGCTGTGGATCCTGTGGGCCGAAGCCCTGTCCGGGATATTGCTGTCCCGGATAGGCCGGGTATTGCTGCTGGTATCCACTCGCCTGGGAGCCCGGGGTGAAGGCGTCCTGACGCGAGAGCACGGGGTTCGAACTACGAAGCATGCTTCCTCCTGTCGGGGGCGCTTCCACGCCCACTCGTCATTCTATCGAGCAACCGGAGTGCCCCGGATGTTCCCGATCCGCGCTCCGGGACATCCCTGAAGTGCCCCCGATGGGATTCGAACCCATACTCGAGCGGTTTTAAGCCGCCTGCCTCTGCCGTTGGGCTACGGGGGCCGCAACCGGGCGGGAGCCCGGGCACGGGGAGGAGCCTAGTCGCCCGCAGCCTCGGCGAGCAGTCCGTAAGCCACCCCGTCGAGGATGTCGTGTTCGCTGACGATCATCGGCACGTCCACCCGCGCGGCGATCCGGGAACAGATCACCGCGCCGCCGGCGATCACCTCGGCCCGCAGCGGCGGCAGCAGCGGGGAGACAAGCTCCGCGACCGGAGTGGCACACAGGCCACCGGCGACGGCATCGATGGCGTTGCGGTCCATCATGAGCCCCTGGACGAGCGTCCGGTCATAGTGGTCGAGCCCGAGGAGCAGTGCCCCCATCGACGTGATCGTGCCGGCGACGCCGACCCAGCCCCGGACATCGCTGAAGTCGAAAGTCGCGAGCTGGTCATCGACGAATTCCATGGCTGCCGTGAGTTCGTCCCCGGTCGGGGGATCACTCGCGAGGAAGCGCTCACGCAGCCGGACCGACCCCATGTCGAGGGAAGCGGAGCGTTCGATCCCCGCGTGGCCGACAACCAGTTCCGTCGAGCCCCCGCCGATGTCGGTGACCAGCACGGCCCCGTCCGTCGGCGGCATTCCGGTCACCGCACCCGCGAACGTCAGCGCCGCTTCCTCGGATCCGCTGATGATCTCGCCCTGTACGCCGAGCAACCGCCTCACCCCCGCAAGGAATTCGGCGGCATTGCCAACATCGCGGGCGGCCGAGGTGGCCACGAACCGCACGCGCTGGACGTCGAGTTGGGCGAGCTCTGCGGCGTACTCCCTCAAGACCCCGAAGGTCCGCTCAATTGCGGCGGGAGCGAACTCGCCGGTCGCGTCCACACCCTCCCCGAGCCGTACGAGTCGGAGCTGCCGGTCGAGTTCGACGACCGCCCCGCCCGGTTCCTGCTCGAGCACCAGCAGTCGCAGCGAGTTGGTGCCGCAGTCGATGGCGGCGACTCTCATGAGGTGGTGGGGTGGGTACGCCCGGACGCCGGTCCGCCGTCGGTCAGGCACGGGCGGGCCCAGAACTCCCCCAGCGCGCGCACGGCCTCGTCCCCCAGCGGATTGACGCCCTCCCCGGCGGCGAGTGCATGTCCGACGAGAACGTGCAGGCACTTCACCCGGGTCGGCATCCCGCCGGCGCTGATGCCCTCGATCTCGGGAACGTGACCGAGGCCGGCACGGTCGGCCAGATAGGCCTCGTGCGCCGCGGCGTAGTCCGCAGCCAGCTCCGGGTCCGAGCCCAGTCGCTCGGTCATCCCGGCCATGACTCCCCCGGCCTCCAACGTCGAGCAGGCAGCCACTGCACGGGGACAGGTCAGATAGAACGTGGTGGGGAACGGCGTACCGTCCGGCAGCCGCGGCTCCGTCGCAATCACCCCGGGTTTCCCGCAGGGACAGCGCCAAGCGATGCCCGCCACGCCACGGGCGGGACGTTGGAGCTGCTCGGCGAGGATTTCCTCATCGGCAGCGCTCATGGGCTCCAGGTTCATGACTCCTCCGGTTGGCGGGGCGACACCTCGGGTGGACGCTAGCGGTTCGCCGCCCCGGTCGGGGTCCGGGTGGGTGTCGCAGTCGGCCGGCGCGGGGTCGGCGTGGCCGTGTCCCGCCCGGTCGGGGTCGCGGTTCTCGTACGCGGGGTCGGCGTTGCCGTGCGCTTGGGCGTGGGGGTCGCGGAGGGCGTGGGGGTCGGTGTGGGGC
>LSQX01372562.1_pt2 | contig 27588 bp, 27 predicted proteins | sample 654561 | NCBI WGS metagenome assembly LSQX01 (sample SAMN04489861, study PRJNA283612) | anaerobic digester metagenome | isolation source: 4 biogas reactors fed with cattle manure at either 37C or 55C with and... | place: Denmark: Kongens Lyngby | collected 2014
TCAGTACTGGTCCAGCAAATGCTGAGAAAACCACTAACACTGATGATGAAGCGTCTTCTGCTGAAGATACCAAAGCTAGTGAAGATGCAAAGGATAATGAGCCGGAAACTACGGATGCAACCATTGAAGAACAAGTTTTAGTCGATGAAAAAGACATAGTAATCACTGCTACTGGCCTTGATCTTGATGGCTGGCTCGGACCTGAATTAAAACTTAAGATTGAAAATAATTCAGACACAGATGTTACCATTCAAACCAGAGCTGCTTCAATCAATGGCTACATGGTTGAATCCATGATGTCCCCTGACGTTGCTGCCGGAAAAAAAGCTAACGATTCGGTCTCCTTTAGTAATACAGATCTAGAAGCTGCTGGAATTACTAATATAGCGGACATTGAGTTCTTTTTCCATATATTTACCACTGAGGGCTGGGAAGAGTTTTTAGATACGGATTTGGTTGAGGTTAAAACCTCTCTAGCAGATAACTTTGAGTATACTTATGACGATTCGGGTCAAGAACTTTATAATGAAAAGGATATTCGGATCGTTGCGAAAGGAATTTCTGATGATGATTCTTGGTTTGGACCTGGTTTGATTTTATTTATCGAAAACTCAAGAGATAAAGCATTTACCGTTCAAGCAAGAGATGTTTCTGTTAATGGATATATGATTGATGCCAGTCTTTCGGAAGATGTTTATCCAGGTAAAAAATCGATCACAGCCTTAACCTTTTTTAGCACTGATTTAGAAAAAAATGATATTGAGTCTTTTGAAGAAGTTGAACTTTCTTTCCATGTGTTTGATACGGATGAATGGGAAACCATCGTGGATACCGAAAAGTATACCCTGACCTTTGATTAAAAGTCACCCTCTCCTACCCTTTCTAACCTGTTGTTTGTTCCCTTAACATTTTAAAAGGCACCGGTCGTTACCGGTGCCATACAATTTTTTTGGTTTCTAATCGAATAACTCAAAATGTCAGTTACTTATTTATCTTTTCAATAAGATCTCGCATTTTGGAGATTTCTTCTTCTTGAGCCTTGATGATTTCTTCAGCTAATTTTTTAACTTCAGGATCGGTCAAGTTCGCTCGGTCGCTGGTCATAATGGCGGATGAATGATGAGGAATCATTGCGCGCATCCAGGCTTCATCCCCAATTAGAGTCTGGTTTTGCACTAGCCAAAATGATAGCAAGAAGACCACAGCACTGGCAGCTAGAATGATCTTATTTAGCCGTTTATCTTTATACATTTTCCACATGAACAGCAACATAACAATCGCCATCATAGACCCCATCATAAGTGACATATAAATTCTAACTTGACTTAGATAAATATGATCCAATTGGAACACATTTGCAAAGGTCAACAGATGCATAATTACGGTTGATGTTAGAATCATTAGTGCAAACCGCTTATAATTGCCTTTTGAATGCGAAGATGAGTCTTCTTTCTGACTTGTTTCTCTTTGTGAGTGATTCATTTGATTTTGCTTTTCCAAAAGCTTACCCTCCTAGGCGTTTTATTAAGTATGGGGAAATCGTTTACTAGTTCTTATTTAAAATTATAAGATTTAATAATGGCTTCGTGATGAATATTATATTTCAAATCAGCAACCTTTATGATAAGAAATGTTTACAAAAGATGAGTTTGCCCTAAATTTTTAACAGGAAATCATTAACTATACTCATATAAAGATTATTTCTTGTCATCTTTTACTGTGGATGAGTCTACTGTGATTTTTTAAAATTTTTTTTAAAAAAAGAAAAGGACTTGTCAGCTCAAGTCCTCCCTGGATAAAAATATTTAGTTATAGATTAATCTTCAAACATGTTGCCTAGAGACTCAACGGCTGAATAAAAGCCTAAGGTGATAACATCTTTTAGTTCATCATGTACTTCGGTAATATACCACTTTTCATCTTGTTTTTTTAGATTAATATTCATTGTTTGGTTTTTAAATGTGGGTTCATTTTTAGCTTCTTCTTCCTTTAAAATATCGCCAAACATTTCATCGATTTCGTCATCGCTGGGTTCCTTACCTTGTAGTGCTATTCCAAGCATTTTTGTAATCGCTTCACTCATGGTAGCAGCAATTAGGGGGCCACCATCAATGTACTTTGTTTCAACCGATACATTGGCTTCATCGCCGTTTTCTGTAGATTCTAATATGTTGTAGGTCATTTTATTGGCGTTGTCTTTAAAGAATTTTGCGAAAAACTTTGAATAAGAGTCCTCATCTTCTAACGTCAAATTCTCCATAATTTCAGCATCTTCAGTATTGGATGGAATAACAAGTTCTGACATAGTTTCTGCATCTAATTTTTTTGCGGCGGAAAGGTATTGTTCCACTGTCTTTTTTGCGCTTGGTGTAGAGCTACCACATGCAGTGAGGCTGATAATCATCATTACGAGCAATAGACTAGAGATGAATTTTTTCATAATGTTCTCCTTTAATTTTCAGAATATTTATACATTTATTATAGTAATAAAGGATAGTTTTCTCAAGCTTTATCATTTTATTTAATTCCCGTAATTTCATCAGAGTTTAACTACATTCAATTGGAGCCATAGATTTCCACTAAATATTAAAGGTGAGCAATTTTTTTGTCGCTCACCTTTAGTAGAAAACAAATTTTTTTTATTTTGCTTTTTATTTGGATAATTAACGGAATCTCCGAATCTTTAAGCTATCTTTTATCCTCCGACCATGGATTGAAGGATTAGGAGTTGATCACCATGGGATAGTTTTGTCGATAAGGTGGCGTTCTTCCCGTTAACTAACAAGATAAAGTTTTGAGCGCGTAAATTGGTGTGATCTGATAAACCTAATTGTTCCAGAACGTTTTCTACCAAAGAGTCATCTGGAAGTTCCAAATCTCCTTTAAAGGCATCGGCTGAGGTCATATGGGTTTTAACTTGTATGATCAATGGTTGTCTCCATAAAGAAAGTCATAGGCAAACTCAAAGCCGCCTAGATCTTCCAGCCATTCCTTGGGTGGAATTAAAGTTTCAGTGTCCCAGCCGAGTTCCCTGAAAAAGTCGTTGCCCATTTTTTCTGTTGGGATAATAACGCCGGCTAAGGGGCCTTCTTTCAGTGGGCCATTTAAACGTGGTGACAAGGTCATATCCTTTTTGGTGATACCTTCTCGCAGATTAAACAGATGGCGCATAAAATAGATTCGCTTTCCTGTGCGCATTTGTTCTTCAAAATCAAAGCTTCGACCTGTTGTATAACTTAAAAACTTATTGATGGTGTCCGTTTTAAAGCCCTGAGCTGAAAAAGCACAAAAACCTGCTGAGTTAAGGACTTCGACACTGGTCATTTTTTCAACATCTACTTTAGGTCGATTGGGAACATCTAGTTCAGCTGTGGGAGCTCCGCCTTTCATATGGCGGCCTGGTGTGGGGTCATACTGATAGATGCGATTATAACCTTTTGAACGGCGACTATCATGGAGTCCAGGTTCAATACCACTGGCTGTGGTTTCAAATTCTTCGCCTCGGCCAAAGCTTGCGATGGCAAACCGCTGGCCATTCATTAGTTTTTTACCAACTCCTTGACCATGGATCATCTTGTCGAGGAGTTCAATCATTGCTTCGCCATTGCCCCAGGTTAGCTCTGCGCCCTCTAAGTCTTCTTTGCTTAGCATTCCATGCTCATAGGCTTCCATGGCCCAGGCGAGGGTTGAGCCGGCAGAAATGGTATCAATGCCTCCTTCATTACTCATTTCATTTAAACGAATAATGGCATCGATATCCGTTAAAAGACAGTTCTCACCGAAGGAAGCGAGGGTTTCATACTCTGGGCGATCGGTTTCTCCGGAGTAATACTTGCCTTCTTTCACTTCATAGTAAGCACCGCAGCGAATGGCACAGTTGGCACAGCCATAGGGTTTCACATTATAATTTTTGTCAAAGTATGGTCCACCAAGAGTTTCAGCTTTCTCTTCACCAATTTCATGGAGGCCAGAGCCTGACCAGTTCTTAATGGGAGCTTCCCCAGATATGATGCGAACCCCATTGCTAGTGGTTGTACCATATTTCTTAAAGGTACGCAGCGACTCGCCTCTCGGTGTCTCAGGGGGATTGGCTAAAAAGCCTGCCATTTTTTTGTTTAAGGCTTTAAAGGCTTCTGGCTCTGCTACTTCATAGGTAGCTGAACCCTTAACCACAATGGCCTTTAGTTTCTTGGAACCCATGATACTTCCAGCTCCAGCTCGTCCGGCTGCCCGATGGCGATCATTCATTATAGTGGCAATATAGGATAGGTTTTCCCCCGCTTGACCAATGGCAGCGGATTGCATGCGAGGTTCGTCGAGTTCATCCCGTAGAGCAGCTTCCGTTTCTTTAATGGACTTTCCCCATAGATGGGAGGCATCGCGGATTTCAACGGTACCATCTTTAATCCACACGTAAACTGGCTTGTCTGCGATTCCGTTAACAAATACGGCATCAAAGCCAGCTTTTTTTAGTTCTGGACCAAAGAAACCACCGCAGTTTGAGTCATTCCAACCACCAGTTACGGGTGATTTATGTACAGCAGTCCAGCGACCCGACATGGTGGCACCAGTTCCTGTGCAAGGACCCACTGTGAAGCCAATCATGCTGTCTTCCCCAAACACATCACAACCGGCTGGCATCATATCATATAAGACCTTGGCACCTATGCCATAACCACCTAAAAACAGTTCGGTCATTTCCCTTGATAATTCTTTTTCCTCCACACTATTGGTGGAAAGGTTAATAAAAAGCATTTTCCCCGCGTAACCATATATTTTCTCCATATTATTCCCTTTCATAAAGTTATTCCCCTATGTCTTTAAGTTATAGTTGATTATTCTTTTATTTATTTCCGAATTTAGATCTTTTAAGTTTTCCTATTTACTTCATCTTTTAAGCTTCATGCTTGCGAGCCTTTATTTGTGACTCAACAATTTAGAAAACTCGATTGTCAATTTAAAACCAGTCCGTTGAGTCAGAATCCGGTTGATTATTTTTAAGGGTAGGATTGGGCTTGTTTTGATCGAGAATCATAATCAAAGCAATTAGTGAAGCTAAGGTTAAGCTGGCCATGGCAAAGAGTCCCAGTTCACTAGAAATCTGATTGAGACCAACTAGTGGTTTGGCAGCAAATTCTGACAAGCTTTGAATAAAATCAGCAATCCCTCGATCAGATACTTCACCGATGAATAACTCTACCAGTGACGTAGTCAACCAATAAACTCCAGTGACAAGTAATGGCAACCACTGTCTAGTGCGAACACAAAGAACAACGACGACCAACCACAAGAGAATAAACCCAGATGATAAAATGAGTCCAAGGGTTCCTTCCGATCCCATGCCCTTTAAAAGAAAGAATCCAGCCACTGTCAATATAATAAATCCAACCAATAAGGGAAGACTTTTCCCCCATTCTGTTTTGATCGATTTTTTTTGTTTGAGTTCGTTTTTAGCCATAGCAAACTCCTTTCGCTATTATAGCTGTTCAATTGATATTTCTTTCATTTCGTCCATTTATTCAATTCAATTATACCAAATGAATAGGTCTAATGCTAAAACTAAAGGAGTTTTACTCTGCTCTGGTTTTCAAAAATAAATCATTCTAGAATTGTCACCCCGGCATATAGAACTAGTTGACAATAAAGAGGCCTTGAATTAATATCCTTATAGGTGATGAAATGAGCAAAGAAAAAGTATTGAATAGTTTGAGAAACTCAAATGATTTTGTATCTGGACAAACATTAGCGGATCAACTTGGCGTATCCCGTAATACCATCTGGAAATACGTGAAAGCCTTAGTCGATGATGGCTACAAGATTAAATCTGTAACCAATCGTGGTTATCGTATAGAGGAAATAACCCAACAATTAAATGAAACTGAAATTCTTCGGCAGACCCCTCTTTTGCCCGAACAATTAAAAGTCTTTAAATCCTTATCCAGTACCAATGATTGGATCAAGGAACATCAGGAAAACCTAGCACCTGGTACTGTGGTTATAACTAGCCACCAAACCAGTGGACGAGGTCGACAAGGTCGAAGCTTTCACTCCCCAGCGGATCAAGGCATTTATTTTAGTCTGCTTTATAAAGGCGACACAATTCCTCGGTTTGATTTTGTAACCATTACTGCTGCCTTAGCTGTGACAACAGTTCTGGAGGAGTTAGGTTTTTCACCAGCTATAAAATGGGTGAATGATATTTACCTTGATAAGCACAAGGTGTGTGGAATTTTGACAGAAGGTGAGCTTGAGCTAGAAACCGGTCAGATGAAATACTTGGTTTTAGGTATTGGGATCAATGTAAATAATGAATCCTTCCCAGCTGAACTTAGTAAGGTGGCCACCTCATTACGACTGGCTGGAGGACATCCTTTTGATTTAAATGAGTTGGCTGCCAAACTGATTGACGAAGTCACGCAGTGGATGAGCTTATTACTACCCAAAGGGAATAATGTAGATTCTGCACAGGCTGTAGATGGGATTATAAAGGCTTTTAACCAGCGCTTATACCTTAAGGGGGAATTAGTCACCTTGATTGCTGGAAGCGGCCTAAGGGTCACCGGCGAGCTTATAGGTACGGATGAGAAAGGGCATATCCTTTTAGACACCCCAGAGGGTCTCCGCTCCTTTCCCTATGGCGAATATCGCCTTTCGGTAGACCCCTAGTGGCCTAATATTTTAGATTCCAGACCCTTCCCTTGAAGCCACTGAGTGAGAACCTCTAAACTAGTTACTAATACCCCATTGCTTTAACTATTTTTTTAGTTAAAGCAATGAGTTTAGGCAATAGCTTTAGATTGTTAAACCATTGAGACAACAAAAATAATCCAACAAATAATCCAACAAAAAGAAACAAATCAAAGATAACCAAAAATATCATTGAAAAATAAGACATTAAAATTAGTTTTATGACAGGAGATGACATGGATCAATCATTAAAACCCCGTGGTGCTGCCTTAGATGCTGCTCTTATTCCGATGTTTACAGCCCTTATTGCAATTGGGGCTTTTATTCGAATCCCGGTGGGTCTCGTGCCGGTTAGTTTACAAACCTTATTTGTAATTTTAGCGGGAATAATGTTAGGACCTCGCCGGGGAGCTTACGCTGTCCTTTTATATGTTTTCCTAGGTCTTGCGGGTTTGCCTGTGTTTACGGCTGGAGGCGGGCCACAGTACGTTCTCCACCCTACCTTTGGATATCTTTTAGGTATGGTACCAGCGGCATATATTGCTGGGAGTTTCGCCCAGCGCTCTCGGCGACGTAACACTAAGTTACTTTTTCTTGGAGCCGTCTTGGCTCTACTGTCAATTTATAGCTTAGGTCTTCTTTGGCTTTATCTGATTAGAAATCTATATATGGGTTCAAATACACCATTTTTAATCTTGCTGCAAACCGGTGTATTGATTTTCTTACCCTCGGACTTATTTTTCTGTTTAACTGCTGCCTTTGCTGGCAAACGGTTGGGACCCATGGTGAATCGCTTAAACTAAAATAGCTGAAAGACTGTGAATCATAAACCAAATCGAATAAAAACCGAGTTCTTGTTGTTTGAAACGATAAGGACTCGGTTTTTATTGTTATAAGTATCCTTTTTAAAAATTACTGAGAGACATCATCCACTTGATGGCGGGAAATTACCATGGGACCCTCTGGTGTTAAGAGAGTCAGGGTGGATTTTTTGAAGGACTCAATAATGCCGGTTACTTGAAGTTTCGGTTCATTGGGCCGTAAAATCTCCAGGGTAATGGGCAGACTTTCTTGTTTAGACTTTTGAATTAAACGATCCCAGACTTCATATTCCGCTTCGCTATGGTAGCGGACCGTTGTTTCACAAAGTTCGAGGATTTCATCTTGGCGCATGCGCTCATTGTGATCTGATAAAAGCATCCCCTGCCACTTCAGCATGCAGCGATCCGGATAGATCATGTCTTGAGGCTGACAGGATCGCGGCTTTTTCCACATGTTACTTCACCTCGCTTATTCCAGTATGACCGCCTACTTTTTGGCTTCGATCAAAGAAGGTGGAGCCTTCCGTTAGACTGTGGCCTTTAAAGACGGCTGTTTTTCCGAAACGGTCTCGAATTTCATCAATGACGTGATCGACGGCTCGGTTATTATTGCCCATATAATCGAAAATCGATAGTTGTTGACCACTATCTTCCACCAGATCGTTGAGGGAAATATTAAATTGACGCACCGGTTCCCCTTCCCAATGGCGAAGAAAGATGCTGTGGAAGAGTTCGCGAATGGATGCCGTTTCATTACTAGCAACTTTAAGTCGTTTGGTCACGTGAATGCCTGGATGATTTACTGTCGAGGAATAGCCACAATAAAAGCCGATGCCGGTACAAAGACGACGATTACGCCGCAGGCGCATGGTTACCTCATCGATCATTTCATCCATAATGGTTAATATTTCTTCTTTTACAAAGTAATCTCGCATCAAGACTTGGCCTTTTGAATAGCTTTTACTTTTCTGACCAACCGGCTGAGAAATGACACTATAGTCCACCCCATTGGCATGATAGTACTGTTGCAATCCCATAATGCCAAACTTGTCGTGGAGAACGTCTGGGTCAAAGTGAGCTAGGGTGTAGATGGAGCGGATTCCCAGCTTATGGAAACGTCGCTCCCAGCCCTTGGAAATTCCCCAAAAATCCCGTAAGTTTGGAATCTTCCAAACCGTTTCAGGGACTCGTTCATAGGACCAGTAGGCAATTTGACTTTTCTTTTTTTTAGACTCATTGTCTAAGGCTAACTTAGCGAGGAGCGGATTATCACCAATGCCAATGGTGACATTAAGACCCACTTCTCGCTTGATTTGATCACGAAGACGTACGGCTGCTCGACCTGGATCGCCAAAGAAATGAACGGTAGAGGTAATATCTAAAAAAGACTCATCAATGGAATACACCAAGATATCCTCATCGGCTGCATATTGCTGAAAGATATCATTGATTTGTCGATTAACCTCTAGGTAAAGTGACATGGAAGGATTAACCACCATTAATTTAGGATCATTTGGAATTTCAAATTTTCGGTTTCCTGTTTTAATATTATATTCAGACTTTACCTTGGGCGAAGATGCTAGCACCACGGCGCCAGGACGCGCCAAATCCGATACCACGATGATGTGGGCTTCTAGGGGATCGATATTTCGACGTACGGCTTCCACAGAAGCAAAAAAAGATTTGACATCAACGCATAATATATAGCGTAAAGGCATTTTGTTATAATTAATGTTTCCCATTTTGCACCACCTATAGAACGTTTGTTCGATAACTATATAATAGCATAAGCGTGGCAAAAATGAAGGGCTAATTCAAGCACTTGCTTAAATTAGCCCATTTTTAATTCTTCTTTTTTTTTTATATTCTCTTGTCTGTTTGTTACTATTTGATCAGTTTCTTTAAACCGTAAACAAAATGAACGTCTTGAATATAAATGACACCAGTGGTTGGATCGATACCGGCGCTATTAATGAGTGCATCCATGATAGCTGGTGCTGTTTCTTTTGAAGCGATTACTAAAACAATCTCATCATTTCCTTCGGTTCCTTTGGAAAATAGACTGGCATCTGGATTAATATCGGCTTCATTTTCAAGAATGGTACCACCGGTAGCTCCTGCGGATCTAGCTGAGTTCATGACGGTTTCGGCACTGCCATGACGAATAATGGCGGTAATGACTTGAACATCAGATGCTTCATGGTTCTTCTGTCTCACATGGGATAAACCGGGAGCATACACATCGTTCACGTTCACTGAGTAAGCAATTCCACGGCCGGGTTTACCGAATCCAAAATGTTCTGCAATTTCTTTTAGGAAAATTTCAGCAAGGTCGGTGGAAGCAATCAGTGAAACAAAGTCTCTTCCTAACCCTTTTTCTTTCAGTTCTTTTAATAATTCTTTGTTAGCGGTACCCAAACCTTTTGAAATCGTTCCGTTGGCGATTCCCTTTTGTTTAGCAAGCTTAAGAACTTCCTCACCTTGTCCTTTGGGAACAATGATCGTCATGTGATCTAATTCGAGTTTTTTTGGCATACTACACCTCATTTAATGTATTATTTCGTTTGATATTTTTTATATAACCTTATTATAACATACAGCTCAAGATAGAAAACCTGCTCTAGAATAAATCAGCAGGCTGATATCTTGCAGGTGCAAGGCCCTTTAGAGGATGCTTTTGTGACAGGTCTCCAGAGGAGATGATGGGTTAATACATACCGATCGGCTCGAGATGGATTCCTTGTGAATCTTCATCATGGATTAAATCCGTATAAGGTGTGCCCTCTTTCAATAGGTTCTCCTGGAAAAAAGCACACACGACTTCAGCGATCAAAGTATGAGCTTCTTCAATGGGGATCAACGTTGGATAATATTTATCAGGAACCAATCGGAACCAGTCACAGAAGGTCATATGGACCGTCTTATCCATATAGATAAAGTTTTTAAATCGACCGTTCACGTATTGATAAAGCTGGCGAACATCGACTTCCTCGTTTAAAGCCTGTTCATGTTCACGAAGAATGATTTCTTTGAACTTTTCTCCCGAGCGTCCTTTTGATTTTTCGATGCGGTAGCGAATGCGATGGCCATACCCCGTGGAGTCACGCCTAAAATTAAGCAGCGGTTTATCCACACTAACTCCTTGTTTCAAATCCTCTTCCACATCGATGTATTGTAAGGCTGCATCTAAGAGGACGCCAGCCTTTACCAAGGGATGAGGCAGCGTCTTTAAAACCGTCATGCCACCTAAGGAGTGGCCGGCCAAACCAACTAAGTTTAAATCAAGTAATCCAGCGAAGGAGTCCTCTTTATTTAAGCGGTCCAAATAGTCGACAACAAACCACATGTCATGCCCTCTTGCTTCGATTTGGGCTGTTCTTTGTTCATAGGATGACTCAGCCAAGAGTCCTTCTTTTTGGAGCACTTCTTCTCCATCTGGTAATAAGGTAAGATCCGTATCATAAAGATGCCCCGTTGTCACAACTACATAGCCAGCTTCTACTAACGGTTCAATTAAAAAGAGATAAAAATCTCGATCCGCCTCCAAGCCATGGGAAAAAACAATGACGGGGCGAGCTTTGCTTAAGTCTGGTGTGGCATTATTTAAAAATGAGGTGGTTAAGCTTTTTAAATGCTTGACTCGTTCATCCTTGCCTTCCCCATAAATTTTAACTAAGAGCTCTTCTTTTGGTGCATACAAATCCTCATATAAAGAGGAACCCTCTTGCTTGGTGGGATAAAAAATACTAATGGGAATTCGCCGAGTCTCTTCCCCAGAATAGAAATCTTGTCGTGATTTATCGACTAATAATTTAACTTGTCTACCAATACCCAAAATATACCTCCTAATGGATTGTCTTGTTATAGGCTCTGAAATCGCCTCTCGTCTACTTGATATTATCTCACAAGCTGGGCTTAAAGGCTCAATCTTCCCTGAAAGTTTAAAAAGTTTTTGTCGCGAAACATTTAAAGGTTAAAATCTGTTATTCTAGAGATGAGGTGGTACAATGACAAAATATAATATTAAACAGGAGCATGAAACCAACTACCCACCGCGGCTAGATGAGTTTAACTCCTATCTTTTAACCATAAAAGGAAAAAGCCCTGGAACGGTGAAAGCATATACCTATGACCTGGTTGTTTTCCTGCGCTTTCTGTTAGTTTATAAAGGCGAAGTGGATGAAGAGGTCGACTTTGATAGCATTGACCTATCAAAGATTAACGATGACTTTTTTCGAAGCATTACCCTGCCTAATCTTTATGCTTTCTTATCTTTTTTAGAAAAACAGCGGGATAATTCAGCTTCAGCTCGAGCACGAAAGGTGGCCTCCCTTAAAACTTTTTTTAAATATCTCCATGGCAAAGCCCGAATCATTGATCAAGATCCAACCACGGAACTTGAATCGCCAAGGATTCGCAAACGCAACCCTGTGTATTTGAGCTTGGATGAATCAGTCCGTTTACTCCAATCCATGGATCGAACCCACATCGATTATTATCGTGACTATTGCATGCTCACCCTATTCCTAAATTGCGGTCTTAGAATTTCTGAATTAATCTCCATTAAGCGCTCAATGCTTCGTGAAGATACCCTTCGGATCATTGGTAAAGGCAACAAAGAACGAACCGTTTATTTAAATAAAGCCTGCCTAGCAGCCATTGAGAATCATTTAAAGACCATTAATTTAGACGGAGTGTTACCAGAATATAAAGAATTTTTGTTTTTATCCAACCACAAACGACCCATAAGTAAACGAACGGTGGAGCGACTGGTGAAAAAACACATTACCAATGCTGGAATTATTGGAGATCAATACACTCCCCATAAACTCCGCCATACGGCAGCCACTCTGATGTATAAGCATGGCAACGTGGATCTTCGTTCCCTACAAATGATTTTAGGCCACGAAAATCTTTCAACCACTCAAATCTATACCCATGTCGACGATGAAAAACTCCGGGATTCTGCTGAGTCCAATCCCCTTCGAGATATTGATAAGTGGTCGGATTTAAGTAAAGATGATTAGAGCAGCGAATCCTGAAGATGAGTAAAAAACCAACCCTGGAAATGAATAGTCGAACATATCAAGTAAAGAATGATCTATAACGAGCTAATATTTAGAAGCCAAATCCTTTTTTTAAGCCTAATTTATTCTTAGCTTAAATTGAGACAGGAGAAGATAAGAAGAACATAGGAAAAACATAAGGAAATATATGAAGAACATCGACATAAGAAGAAAATAAAAAGGAAGACGCCGAGCTTTTATGCTGGGTGTCTTCCTTTTTTATCTTGTTAACTGCTTAGCTCCGAATTAGTTGAAGTTTAAGCTGTTAGTTGAAGCTTAAGCTGTTAGTTTAAAGAGGAATTAATCCAAATCATTAATCTTGACAGCTGTCTCCAGGGCAATCTTCATCATATCAGTGAAGGTTTTCTGGCGCTCTTCTGATGTGGTTGCTTCCCCTGTAATCAAAGAGTCGGAGATGGTTAAAATCGTTAGAGCGCGAACATCGGCCATGGCAGCGGCAGTATAAAGTCCGGCGGCTTCCATTTCTACGCATAAAGTACCAGCTTTAGCAAATAATTCGTGAGAGTTCGTCTCATCATAGAAAATATCTGAAGATAAGACATTGCCTACAATAGGTTCGATGCCAAGTTCCTTGGTGGATTCATAGGCCTTGGACAAGAGCTGGAAATCAGCCGTTGGCGCGTAGTCAAAACCACGGAAACGGTTTTTGTTAAAGCCATTGGTGGTGGAAGCTGATGATGCTAAAACCACATCACGGATCTTCACCTTAGGGACAATGGCTCCCGCTGAGCCCACTCGCATTAAGTTTTTAACACCATACTCATGGATTAGTTCGTGAACATAAATGGATATGGAAGGAACGCCCATTCCGGTACCCATCACTGAAATAGGAATCCCCTTATAAGTCCCCGTAAATCCAAGCATGCCGCGAACGTTATTAAACTGAACTGGGTTATCTAAAAAGTTTTCAGCAATAAATTTTGCTCGCAGTGGATCTCCTGGTAATAGAATTGTTTTTGCAATGTCACCTGGTTTGGCTCCAATATGTACTGACATGTGTTACCTCCTAAAGATTAAGTTGTATTTACTAATTATTATAATCCATTTTCTATTATAATCTATTTCTATTATAGGGAAAGAAAGAGCTTCTAGTGCAATCTTTAAAGATTGTTCAAAGAAAAAAGTTCTTGGAATCGTGAAACCAAGGAAAAATTTCGGTTTTTGCCTGATATTCTCAAAAAGATTGCTAAAACCCTTGATAATAGAACGTATCTACGGAACAGGTGTTTGTTTTTACCCGTCTGTGTGCTACAATTAAAACAAATTTAGGAAGTGAGGTGCAGTATGTCCGGAAAAGGAGCAAAACAAAGAGAAGTATATCGATTCTTGTTAACTTTTACAGAATCAAAAGGCTATCCTCCGTCAGTCCGTGAAATCTGTGACGCCGTAGACCTAAGGTCTACATCATCGGTCCAGAACCACCTGCAAAATTTGGAAAAACAGGGTTTAATTCGTCGCGATCCGACAAAACCCCGTGCCTTAGAAATAGCAGAACTGAATAACCGTCCAGAAATGATTCGTATTCCAGTGATTGGCCGTGTCACCGCAGGTGTCCCCATCCTGGCTCATGAAAATATAGAAGACCATTTTCTGATGCCCATTAATTTTGTCAAACATGACAAGGACTTATTTATTCTTAAGGTTTTGGGTGAATCCATGATCGACGCCGGTATTAATGATGGAGATCTTGCCATTATTGAACGAGCCGAAACGTGTAAAAATGGTGAAATAGCCGTTGTCCTAATTGAGGACGAGGCAACCCTTAAAACATTCTATAAAGAAAGAAACTTTATTAGACTACAACCTGAAAATGACACCATGACTCCGATTATCGTTCCAGATTGTCGAGTGCTTGGCCGCTTGGTTGGTATTTATCGTCAATACCATTAATCAGAATAGGTTAAAGCCTTTTAAAATCAAACTCAATAAAAAGCAAAAGCTCTGTATTCATGGTGATGAAAAACAGAGCTCTTGCTTTTTTAATCATCTAAATAAGTTTGCCCCAAGGATCCTGCTAATCCTCGGGGCATTAATTGACTTACTAGACGTATTTAATTAATTGAGATTTTTAATTCATTTGATTGTTTAAATTGAAAGGATCTTCATCTTATTGGCTTATAAACATATGTAAACTACTTGGCTTTGGGTCCCTTGCTGGAGTCGGGGCGAGGATTTGAGTCGTCGCCCTTATATTGCTTCATCGAGGTGCGATATTCATCGTAGGAGTCCTTACGTAAAATACTAGCCCTCCCCTTGCCCTGCTCTTTGCTGGTATAAAGAAGAATGGTGCTCACAATCAAGACTGAAAACTGCAAGACTAAGATCCAAGGCGAATAGCGTTCTTTAATTCCACTATAAAACACTGATGGGGTATAAAAAAGCAGTGCCAGAAATGAATGAATATAAGCTACAAATAGCATGCCGGTACTTTTTTTGATCAGAAGAATCATTGAGCTTATAATCATAGAAATACCTAATACAATCGGAATATAGCGTCCAAAGCCACCCAAGTATTCATCGAAAATTAAGAGACTTTGATTGGCAGACAAGCGGATTAGTGCATCGTAAAGAAAGTATCCACCCATAATTAAATTCACCAATGCAATTGCGATCATGATGGTTCCCCTTTCCTAGAGTTCATCTTCGTCCGGCTCATCCGGTTTAATGTCTTTAACAATAATTTTTAAATCTTTAATTCGTCGACCCCGAATCCGTAACACTTCCATCATGACTTCTTCGTCATCCACGATGTCACCTTTTTCTGGGACCCGTCCTAATTTTTCAATAAAGTAGCCACCAATGGTATCGGCATTTTCTTTATCAAGGTCTAAATTTAAATCATCATTCATCATGCCAATGGGGACCATTCCATCCACCACGAAGGTGTTAGCACCAATGCGATTAATTTCCGTAAAGGTAATATCATGCTCATCAAAGATGTTGCCGACAATTTCTTCCAGTAAGTCTTCAATAGTCACAATCCCAGAGAAACCACCATATTCATCAATCAAGATACAAAGATGATGACTCTTAGTTTGCATTTCTGTAAATAAATCATCGATGTGCTTGGTTTCCGGTGCAAATAAAATTTTGCGCATCAATTTTCGAATGTCCCGAATCGAGCCTTTATTCACGTATTCCCTGTAAATATCTTTCAAGACCAACATCCCGATGATGTTATCAGGATCTCCTTCGTAAACTGGAATTCTTGAATAACGGCCATTGGTCAGCATACGAACAATGACTTCTGGTTTTTCATCCACATCCACCATGACCACATCGGTTCTTGGCGTCATGACTTCTCGAGCTAATTTATTATCAAACTCAAAAATTCCGTCCAACATATCTCGTTCCGTTTGATTAATGACACCTCGTTCTTTTCCTTCATCAATTTTGGCGCGGATTTCACTAATGGAAATTTCCTCTTCATAATTTTCGGAGTGAATTCCAAATATCTTCGCAAAAAGAGTAGTGGAGCCCGATAAAAAGATAACAAAAGGGCGAGTGAGTTTGGATAATAAGGTAACGGGACCCGCAGCCATAATCGCGATGGCTTCTGGTTTATGAAGAGCGATCCGCTTGGGTAAAAGCTCGCCAAAGACCAAGGTAAAATAAGCCATGATTAAAGTGATTAGGATAAAAGCAATGGGTTCAGAATAAGGGACTAAGGTAGGAAACCGTTCAAAGACTGGTGCTAGCCTAGATTCAAAGGATTTCGTCGCCTGACCGGCGGTTAGAAATCCAGCCAAGGTGATTCCAACCTGGATGGTGGCTAAAAAATTTGAGGGTTGAGCCATCAAGCGCTCTAAGGCCACTGCTCGCTTATCCCCTTCCACAACCATATTGTGAATTTTGAAGCGGTTAGCAGATACAATGGCAATTTCAGACATAGCAAAAAAACCATTGATAAGAACTAGAACGGCGAGAAATAATATTTGGGGTAATATACCCGATTGATCCATTTTTTACTCCTGTTTCATTGTATTAGCTACGGCGATGAGGATGCCTGTTCTGGCATGATCAAAGGTGATGCCTCCTTGCAGGTAAGCAATATAAGGTTCCCGGATGGGTGCATCACAGGACAGTTCGATGGAAGAACCTTGAACAAAGGAACCGGACGCCATGATCACTGGGTCATCATAGCCAGGCATATCCCAAGGCTCACATTCCACATAGGAATCCACCGGTGCTCCATATTGAATGCCTTTTACAAAGCGAATGAGAGGCTCTGGTTTGTCAAAGCGGATGGCTTGAATGATATCGGTCCGACGCTCCTTGGAGCTAGGCTTTACAACATAACCTAGTAGTTCCATAAGCCGGGCACAAAACACCGCAGCCTTCACCGCTTCCATGGAAATATGAGGGGCTAGGAAAAGACCTTGGAACATCAAACGGTTCACACCAAAGCTTGCGCCACACTCTCCACCAATCCCTGGTACCGTCAAGCGGTAAGCTGCTTGTTCCACTAAGTCTTTTCGTCCCACGATGTATCCACCGCCAGGTGCAATGGAGCCACCGGGGTTTTTAATCAAGGATCCTGCCATCAAGTCTGCCCCAATTTCAGTGGGTTCCAGGGTCTCAATGAATTCACCGTAACAGTTATCTATAAAGATAATAATATCACTCTTTTGTGTTTTTATGAAATCGATGACATCAGCCATAATCTCAAGATTCATAGATGGTCGCCAGCTGTAACCGGTGGAACGTTGAATATGAACCATCTTAACGTCATGCTCTTTTAGTTTTTGAGCAATCGCCTCTTTATCAGGCAAGCCATCTTTCAGATCGACTTCCACATAGTTGACGCCGATTTCAATCAAGGAACCATTGTTTTTTTCAGCGCCGATTCCAATCACATTGTGAAGGGTATCGTAGGGACGACCCGTAATGGTCATCAGGGTGTCACCAGCTCGTAAGTTTCCCATTAAAGCAGCACCAATGGCATGGGTACCACTCACAAAATGAGGTCGAACCAAGGCTGCTTCACAACCAAAAATCCGTGCATAAACTTCATCTAATTTATCCCGTCCCAGATCACCGTAGCCATAGCCTGTACTCGTGCCAAACATGGAATCGCTGACCCGTTCCTCATGGAAAGCATTTAAGACCTTTAATTGATTGAATTCCCGGATTTCATCATAGGTATCCAGTTCCTCTTTGATATCAGCTAAAGCTTGATCGTGTAGTGTTAAAAGAAAGTCCGAGATGCCATATTTATTCATTAAAAATTGTTTTGTTTGATCTATCATGTAGTACTCCAATTGTCTTTCAATTTAATGTTTTTACAAAGAATAATACTACCATAAAATAGTAGTGTTATCAAAAACCAACCTGGGATTAAAAGTTGTCTGGCAAAGCAAGGAAACGAATCATTTCTAGATGGTTTTTCAGCCATCTGTATATCCTCCTTAGTTCTAAAAATAAGTTGGCAAAGACAACAAAATCCTACCATTCTTTTAAAATGGATAGTTTTTGGTCACTAGCATTTAATTCAACCATTGCACCGATTGGTAAGGTTAACATGGGGTGGGTATGACAACAATCAAACTCTGCCAAAAAGGTATTTTGCGCTGGTCTAAAACTTCTAATAGGACTTCATAGGGCTTTCTGCCTGTTTTTAAATCATCAAATAGTTCGTGTTTACCAAGTATAATTCCTGAAATTTTATCAAATATACCATTGACGTTTAAAAATGAAAAGCTTCTTTCAATGGTCGCAATATCTTTTAAACTATCTTCGATAAATAATATATCACCCTCTTTGATTTCAGGCATATACTCGCTCCCCCAAATGCCTTGGATTGTATTAAGGTTTCCACCAATTAATCTTCCCTGAACTGTCCCATCATAAACGGTTACTAATTGATTGGCTCGTTCTTTTTTCGGTCTCCTCTGAGACTCCCAGTCGATCTTCTCATCCGTCCAATATATCGGAGTTTCATAAGTATAGGGGAAAATCATATCCTTCATGATGATATCTTCTAAGTACTGATAGGTTTCATCCACAAAGGGTGGTAATTCTCCTAAAGAAGCCACTAAGGCTGGCCCATAATAAGTTGATATTCCAGTTTGAGCATAGATTGCCAGTAGAATAGCACTAACGTCTGAATAGCCGATTATAATTTTAGGATTAGCTTTAAAGGCATCATAATCAATATAGGGAAGAATTGAATTGGAGTTCATTCTCCCGATGGTTGACATGATCATCTTTACCCTGGGATTTTTAATTAGCTCATTGAATTCATCAGCTCTTTCTTGAATGCTCCCCGAGCGATAAAAATCTTTTTTTCCGGTCAAGCTTCCTTCTATGATCTGAAAGCCTTTCTGTTCTAAATATTCTTTTGATCGGTTGAATCATGTTGGACAGCTATTAGTGATGGGTGATGATGGCGAAAAGATTCCAATGGAGTCCCCTCTTTTTAAAGGTGTTAATTTCCCCATGAATAACCTCCAATGTTCTATATTATGAAATTTTATTAAAAAAGAGAGCCCGAGCTGGACTCTCTTTACTTATTTATTTGCTGTCGTTTATTCTGCTGATTCTACCATTTCATCGTCTCGTTGAAAGAGAATGGGTTTTGCAGGTGTGATAGTGGTGATGGAATGTTTATAAACCATCATCTGTTTGCCATCAGAGTCCAAGATGACAGTAAAGTTATCAAAACCTCTGACCACTCCTTTTAATTGAAATCCGTTCACTAAATGGACGATGACATTGAGCCGTGCTTTTCTTGCCCCATTAAGAAAAACATCCTGAAGATTGTTGGTTACTTTATTCATATTTCCTCCCGTCGGGGTTCTCCCGCTTTCTATTTCTTGGGTTTGACCTGCAAAATGAAAAATCTTCCACGATTACAAAGATTCTTATATATTTTGAAGCTCACCTTCTATTTTAAACATGATTTCACCATCTGTCATCTGTTCTCTTGAGAGTTCAGTACAGTTTTTTTCATTTCGAAACCAGGTCATTTGTCTTTTTGCATAATTTCGGGAGCCTTGTTTGATTTGATTAACGGCTTCTTCAAGGGAAATATCCCCTTCTAAATAATCTAAAATTTCTTTATAGCCAATGCCTTGCATGCTTTGAGCGCTTCGATCTAATCCCCTTTTCTTAAGGGCTTTGACTTCCTCTAAAAGTCCAGCTTCCATCATAAGGTCCACACGCTGATTGATGCGATGATAAAGTTTTTCTCGATCACGACTAATCCAATAGTAAAATATGGTTAGATCGTCCCGTAAGTGCTTTTCTTGACCATAGGAAGAGAAGGGCTGTCCCGTCATTTCTTGAACTTCTAAGGCGCGAATCACTCGTTTCACATTGTTTTGATGGATTCGCTGAGCAGAGATGGGGTCCTGGGCCTTTAAAAGGTCGTGTAAGGCCTCTCGACCATGACTGGCCTCATAGGCCTCGAACTTGGCACGGATGGCGTCAGAGCGGTCTGCAGCCGTAAATTCCAAGGGATAGATGACGGCGTTGATATAAAGTCCGGTCCCCCCCGTCATAATAGGTAATTTACCCCTAGCTTGGATCTCTTTAATAGTTGCTAAAGCCAGCTCTTGATACTGGGCGGCAGAAAAAGACTCTTTAGGATCGACAATATCTATTAGGTGATGGGGTACGCCCTCCATTTCCTCTGGGGTAATTTTAGCGGACCCAATATCCATGCCGCGATAAATCTGCATGGAGTCCGAACTAATAATTTCACCGTTTAGGCTTTTAGCAAGTTGGACAGCTAGGTCGGACTTACCCACCCCGGTGGGACCGGCAAGAATTAAAAGCTTATTCATCACTGAATCCTCCGAAACATTTTTTCAACATCTGTTAGGGTGAAACGAATCATGGTGGGACGGCCATGAGGACAGGTGAAAGGTTCTTTTAAGAAACGTAATTCTTCAACTAAATGTTCCATTTCAGCTCTTGATAGCTCATCATTAGCTCGCACCGAAGACTTACAGGCCGCCGTGGCAATTCTTAAGTAGCGAACTTCTTTTGAAGTCCCCTTACCTAAGTTTTTCAAGTTATCAATGATGGCCTTTAGATAGACTTCAGCATTGGTGTTCGTTAAAAAATAGGGCACTTCTCGAACATTTAAAGCGCGCTCACCAAATTGTTCAATGGTAAAACCGGCATCTTGAAAAACTTCTTCATTTTCTAAAAAAACGGAATAATCATCCATGGCTAAATCCAAGACTTGAGGAACTAAAAGAGGTTGCAAGACGAGTTCTCGATCCATTAATTCACTCATATAGCGCTCAAAATTTATTTTTTCATGGGCTGCATGTTGATCAAACAAGTAAAGGGCATCGCCTAGCTCGGCCAAGATATAGGTTTTATGATATTGGCCAATAATGCGTGGCATGGGAAACTTAGCTTCTAGTTCTGGAGTCTTTCTTTCGCCAAAGGTCTGGCCTTCTAAGGATGACCCATTGGAAGTTTGCGAAGAATTCGCAGCGTCGAGCCTTGAAGAAGCTTGTGGCTGGGCTGGGTCTTGGCTGTAATTCCTATTTGACTGTAAATCAATGGGCAGCCGGACTTCACCAGTAGATGCGGTCGGGTAGGACTCTTGAGGCGAAAGGGAACCTGCTTCTCGCAGTAAACTTTCGCCTGAGCCTGCCTGAAAGTGAGGATTAGATTCCTCACTTTGCTTAAATCTATTATCGTCGCCCCTTTGGGTTACCTGTCCTGGACTGGCGGCAAAGCCAGTTTCCGGCTCGGGTCTTGAATAAAAACTCTCTTGGGTGACGGTTTCAACGGGCTCAGCCTGTCCGCCATCGTCGATTAAACCTTGTTCAAAGCCTAAGTCCCCTTGATACATGGTTCGTAACACCCCATGGATGGTTTCAAATACGGTATGAAACATTAACCGGTCATCACTAAATTTAACTTCCGCTTTCTGGGGATGCACGTTAACATCCACTGAGTGCGGAGGAATCTCTAGAAATAAAACGAAAAAAGGAAACTTACTGATGGTGATAAAGGACTTGAAGGCTTTTTCAACGGCCACGGTTAAAGACCGTGACGTGATGTAGCGTCCATTGATAAAAAGGGTTTGCTGATTGCGCGAGCCCCGAGCAATTTGCTCATTGCCAATATAGCCATAGACCTTAATGCCATCGGTTTCCCGTTCAAACCAGCGCACTTGTTCCGCCGTTTTACGATTGTAGACGGTGCGGATCACGTCCACTAACTTGCCCGTTCCATAGGTTCGAAAGTTTAACTTGTCGTTGTTGTAGTAGGTAAAGGCAATGTCTGGTTTTGATAGGGCTAACCGTGTCAAAATGTTGGTCACATCGGAGCCTTCCCGTTGGGGTGTTTTCAAAAACTTTAAGCGGGCGGGCACGTTATAAAATAAATCCCGCACATCAATAATTGTCCCTTGATCCAAAGCCGAATATTTTTTAAATTTTTCCTCGCCGCCTTCATAAAAGATTTCCATGCCATCTTCATCTTCTTTAGCATGACTTTTTAAAAGGGTTCGGGAAACTGCCGCTACACTGGCTAGGGCTTCGCCGCGAAATCCCAAGGACATAATATCAAAGATGTCATCAATCTGCTTGATTTTGCTGGTGGCATGGGGTAAAAAAGCCCGTTCCATATCCGCATTGCGGATGCCTCGACCGTCATCGATAATTCGTATAAGGTCAAGGCCCCCATTAACAATTTCAACGGTGATGGCTGTAGCCCCGGCATCAATGGAATTTTCCACCAATTCCTTGACCACAGAGGCCGGCTTTTCCACCACTTCCCCGGCAGCAATTTTAGAGGCCGTCTCCGGACTCAGTACATTAATTTTATAATCCGTCACCGTCGTCTCCTTTCAGCTGAGTTTGTAGGTCATAGAGTTTCATCATGGCTTCCATGGGATTCATCCCATTTAGGTCCAGATTTTTAATGGTTTCCAGCACTTCTTGTCCCTCTGGTAGGGCCTCATTCATTAAAACATCCATAAAGTTTAGTTGTTGCAGTTTTTCTGTGCGCTCTTTAATGGTTTTTTTATTGCCGGTGGCTTCTAAGCCATTTAGTATTTCTCGGGCACGGTGAATCACTTCTTTGGGAAGTCCAGCTAACTTAGCGACTTCAACGCCATAGGATTCGTCGGCTCCCCCTTCAATGATTTTACGCAAGAAAATAATGGAATGCCCCACCTTTTTAACGGCGACGGAATAGTTTTTCACCCCTGGCATTTGCTGCTCTAAGGCCATGAGTTCATGGTAATGGGTAGCAAAGAGGGTTCTAGCTTTGATGCCGTCTTCTTTCATTAAGTGTTCGGTCATGGACCACGCGATAGCCATGCCGTCATAGGTGGAGGTTCCTCGACCCACTTCATCTAAAAGAATCAAACTATCGTGGGTGGCATTTTTTAAGATGTTCGAGACTTCCGTCATCTCCACCATAAAGGTTGATTTCCCGCCGGATAGGTCATCAGACGCACCAATTCGGGTAAAGATCCGATCCGTAATGGAAAGGTCCGCGGCCACCGCTGGAACAAAGGAGCCAATTTGCGCCATCAGTGTAATTAAAGCGACTTGACGCATATAGGTACTCTTACCCGACATATTTGGCCCGGTAATAATGAGGAAGTTATTGTTTTTAAAGTCTAATAGAGTGTCATTGGCAACAAACTCTCCCCTGGGGATCATGGCTTCCACCACGGGGTGGCGACCATCGGTTACCTCCATGCGACCTTCTTGGTTAAAGGTTGGTCTTACATAGCTGCGATCTAGGGCAACCTTAGCAAAAGCAGCATAGCAGTCGAGTTGAGCAATGACCATGGCGGTTCCCTTTAAACGCTCAGTGGCTTCTTCTACCTGATCTCGAACTGTTGAAAATAGATCATATTCAAGAACTTGAAGCTTTTCTTCAGCGCCGAGAATTTTTTCTTCCATCTCTTTTAATTCTTCTGTGATGTAACGTTCAGAATTGGCCAAGGTTTGTTTTCGAATATAGCGACCTTCAGGAATCTTATCAAAATTAGCTCGCGTTATTTCAATATAGTAGCCAAACACCTTATTAAAGCCGATTTTTAAAGAGTTAATCCCTGAGAATTTACGTTCTTGGGCTTCCAGAGCAGCGATCCATTGGCGACCATGGCTTTTAATGTCACGCAGTTCATCCACTTCTTGATTGTAGCCGTCTTTAATAATCTCCCCTTCTTTGGAGATGACCCCAGCGTCATCGGCAATGGCCAAATCAATTAGCTGGGCAACATCGCTAAGTTCATCCAGTTCATCATGGAGATCTTCTAAAACGCCATAGTTAATCCGTCCTAAGAGTTCTTTAATTTTCGGAATGCGCAGCAAGGAGTTTTTTAAACTTAAGAGTTCTCTTGGGTTAATGCTTTTTTGAGCCACCTTGCCAGACATCCGTTCAATATCATAAACCCCTTTCAAGGTTTCACGGAGTTCTTCGGTGAAGCCTAAATCCCTGTATAAAGCGTCCACTGCATCCAGGCGGTTATTAATCTCTTGGCCAACAATTAGGGGCTTTTCAATCCAGCGACGCATGTTACGAGCGCCCATAGCGGTAACGGTTTGGTCTAGAATCCAAATCAAGCTACCGCGTTTTGATTTATCCACGATATTTTCAGTGAGCTCTAAATTACGGCGGGTATTAATGTCTAAAGCCATGGTATCTGACACCGAATAAGCTTCCAGGGAAGTTAAATTTGACAGGGCCATCTTTTGAGTGGTTTTCAAGTAATTGACAAGACCCAGCACACAAAGTTTGCCATTGACTGGAACATTTCCTTGAATTTTTGTGAATTCATGGTTTAAGACGGCATCCTCCTCAGCTGGCAATAAATCTTCGCCTATGGTTATGGTGGTGGAGTATTCTTTGCGGATTAGGTCCGCTAGTTCATCTTCTTTAAACAGCAAGACTTCCCGTGGAACATATTTAGCGAGCTCTGACCGTAACACCTCTAAATCATAGGGAAAGCTAGTGGTTAGAAAGTCTCCGGTGGTTATATCGGTGACAGCTAAAGCGATTTGGGGCATATTCCCCTGGGCAAAGCCGTGTTTTATAGCCATGAGATAGCTATTGGCATCTTCATCTAAAAATGTTTCATCGTTTATCGTTCCCGGGGTTATGATTTTAACCACATCGCGACGAACCAATCCTTTGGCTAAAGAAGCATCTTCCATCTGCTCACAAATGGCTACTCGATAGCCTTTTTCAACCAATCGTCCGATATAGTTTTTCGACGCATGATAGGGAATCCCACACATGGGGGCTCGTTCTTCTAAGCCGCAATCTCGACCGGTTAAAACCAATTCCAATTCTTTGGATGCTATTTGTGCATCCTCAAAAAACATTTCATAAAAATCCCCCAGTCTAAAAAACAGAATGGTATCTGGGTATTCTTCTTTTAATTTAAAATATTGTTGCATCATTGGCGTTAGGGCCATAATATACCTCGTTATGTGTCATATTTATAGTTTAGATCTTTGGATCAGCAGTTTGATTTTACCTATACTAGGTGTTTTTAAAAATGATTACTAGATGTTCCTATTCCTTTGCCAGATTATTTCTCTAGATTCTTCTCTAAAGTTCTGTTAGATTTTTCGGCACAACATTAATCTGAATCCTTTCCAGAAAGTTCATCTAGATCACTAAGCTAAATATTCTTTTAAAAAAACTTAGTCTAGCCAAGAGTCAAAGAAAGGACCTTTAATCTCTTTTTAGTCTCCTAAGGATTTAAAATTAACCCTTTCTATACCCTTCTAATTTAGCACAGCTTAGGCGCCTTGCCAAAGGCTAAGCTAACCTTGACTGACCACCTTAAATCCATTTAAGCCAAACTTTTTTCATTGATTATTTGAAATCACCCACAGCTTTTAATCGTCAAGCTTCGAGAAACACGCTATAAAAAATAAGTTCAAATATAGGTTTAAAATATAGGTTTTAAATTATAGGGAAGCCATCTTTAAGCATAGACCTCCTTAAGCATGGACTTCCTTAAGCACGGACTTCTTTAAGCATGGGTGTCTTGTATCACGGATGTCTTCGATATAAAAAAACTATGTTCTAAGAGCTGCCGTTTTAGGTACAGTTGCAAAAGAACATAGTTTTAAGGGACTCAAGGCTAATTATAAGCAAGACCTTCATCCCAGGATTGGGCAGCTAATTTAAACTGGTTCACCGTAAAGGTTAAAGGAGTTGGCTTTAACAATTCGAACATCTACCATTTGGCCGACCCAAGAAGCTAGTCCTGGGAAATTGACCAGTTTGCCCGTGCGAGTGCGGCCAGTTAGGACTTGGTCATTGTTCTTACTGGGGCCTTCCACCAATACTTCAAAGGTATCCCCGACAAGGACTTGGTTTCTTTCCATGGCTCGGCGATTAATCACTTCTAAGAGCCGGTTAAAGCGCTCATGCTTTACTTCTTTAGGAATTTGATTGGGCATACGATCAGCTGGTGTATTGTTTCGGTTTGAGTAGATAAAGGTAAAGGCAGAATCAAAGCCCACTTCTTCACACAAGGATAAGGTTTCTTCAAAATCCTCTTCCGTCTCGCCGGGAAAACCGACAATAATATCCGTGGTAACTGAAACATTAGGAATGGCTTTGCGGACCTTCCCAATAATTTCTAAATAATCTTCCCTGGTATATTTTCGGTTCATAATATTTAAGATGCGAGTAGATCCACTTTGGACTGGTAGGTGAATCTGTTCGGTGATGTTCTCCCCTTCCACCATGGCCTTAATAACATCGTCGCCAATATCTTTAGGGTGACTACTCATGAATTTGAGACGCTCTACCCCAGGAACTTCATTTACCATCATCAAAAGCTCGGCAAAGCTAACGGGTTCTTCCAATCGTTTGCCATAAGAATTAACATTTTGACCAAGGAGCGTAAATTCCACATAACCTTGTTCTACCAGGTCTCGTACTTCAGCTAAAATGGCCTCTGGTGTACGAGATTTTTCTCGCCCACGCACATAGGGTACGATGCAGTAGGAGCAGAAGTTATCACAACCATACATAATAGTTACATAGGCTGATAACTGCGAGGTCCGTTCAACGGGTACCCCTTCCACAATAAAGGAATCATCGGAATTAACTTCATGGACCTGGACTTGTTCTTGCTGGGCTTTTTGCAGATACTCTGGGAACTTCCAAGCATTATGGGTTCCAAATACAATATCAACATAGGGATAGCGTTTGAGAATATGCTCCGCTACGCCCTTTTGTTGCATCATACAACCGCAAACGGCAATAATTAAATCAGGTTTTTGATCTTTGATCTTTTTCAACATCCCTAAGTTGCCATAAACTTTAAGTTCAGCATTTTCCCGAACGCAGCAAGTATTAAAAATAATGATGTCTGCCATATTTTTAAACGGTGTAAGGGTATAGCCCATTCCCTCTAGCATACCCGCGAGCTTTTCTGAGTCTTCCTCATTCATTTGGCAACCCCAGGTTTCAATATAATAGAGCATTCCTTTTTCCTTAGCGATGGGAATACCTGTAGGGGCTTCAAAATGTTTATATGTGATAGCCGACTGATTGCTTTGGCTGCGATCAGGTGCCTCGTATTGTTTTGTTTCATTGGTTTCATTCGTTGGGTTGTTTTCTTTATTTACTTGTAGATTATCTTGTGTATTTTTCATGATTTCCTCCACTTCTTCCATCTGGCTATTATAGCAGAAAGCATTTCTTGATTCCATTATTCGAACAATGCCAAAGCCAAACTTGTGTTTCCAGGAAAGATGTTTCCCTCTACCTTCAGCAGTGTATGCTTTCGAAAAATTGTGTATACAATAAATTGTTTATTCAATCACTTGTATATGCTAGAAATGGCATACCCAAGAAATTATTGTAGGGAGTGCTGATATTTCCAAAAACTATTTGATATAGAAATCTTGAATGTCAATTTAAGAAAGAAAGACTTCACAGGAAGATTTGAAGCCTTTCTTTTTTAAATTTCCGAAGTATTTTATTGTTGAGATATGGTGCTGGTCAAGATAGTTGGACTAAATAGTTCCATTAAG
>LSQX01205798.1_pt1 | contig 27582 bp, 17 predicted proteins | sample 654561 | NCBI WGS metagenome assembly LSQX01 (sample SAMN04489861, study PRJNA283612) | anaerobic digester metagenome | isolation source: 4 biogas reactors fed with cattle manure at either 37C or 55C with and... | place: Denmark: Kongens Lyngby | collected 2014
GGTTAAGCCTATTATAATAGACACCGCTCACTGTAAATTTTTCTTCTTTGTCGGGGCTTTCGGCTTCTATAATTGATGCCAGCGTTAAAATTTCTTGACGCGATTTCCCAAGTGAATCTGCTGATTTTTTAAATTCACTTTTCCAAATCTTATCTTGCTGCTTTATTAAAATATCAATCAGTTTCTCGTTTGTTACGTTGCAAGGGAAATTGTAGGTTACTGGATGCAAATAACCTTCCAAACTAAGAGAGCGAATGCCATAATGCTCTAACAAATGCTTATCGAAAGCCAAGGAAATGAATTGAGCAGAATCTAAATCTAACATTTTTTTATTGATAGAAGCAAAGCGATAAAGATTAATTCCCTCGGGATAGGTTACTTTAATCAGGCAGCGATTTTTCCCACTAAAAATTGATATTATTAGCTCAATATTTGTTTGATTATATGTAAATTTATATGTGCCAGAGTAAATTTGCTTTCCGGTAAATTTTGAAAAAAAAGAGCAAAAGTTCCTAAAAAACCAATATGGTTTCAGCAAGCCTTTTTCGTTAAAATCTTCTATGCACTCGGAAATCGTTGCTTTTTGCGCTATTTCTACTAAGGTATCTTTGTCAATTCCAATGTTTTTATATAGCAAATTGACTGCAAACCAAATCCCTAAAGCAATTAATATTATAAAACTAAGTATAAATAAAATAAATTTTTTCATCACTCATTTCTAATTTCTTGAATAATACTAACTTTCCCTGCGCGCCTCGCTGGGTAAAGAGTTACGACAACAGAAAGAATTAGAGAAAACAAAAACACAAAAAGCAGATCGCTTGTGTGAATGGACAAAGGCAGTGCGTCTATTAGATATTTATCTGTGTCGAGCTTAAACCATTTAAAATGGATCTGCCCCAAGCACGCTCCAAGCCCAAGTATTGTGCCAATAGTTGAGCCAATAATTCCAATTATTAAACCTTCTTTCAAGAAAATTTTGCGGATTAGATCGTCCTTTGCTCCAAGTGCTTTTAAAAGAGAAATATCTGGTTTTTTTTCTACAACAGTCATAAAAAGTGAAGCAAGCACGTTGAAAGCAGCAATCAAAATGATGATGCTTAAAATGGAAAAAGTGGAGATTCGCTCAAATTGCATAATGCTAAACAAATCTTTATGTAAATCCCACCAGCTTAGCACTTGCAAATCCTTTGGAAGTCCCGAGCTAATGCTTTTTTGATAATCAAAAGAAAGCGCAGAATTTTTTAAACGAATGTCGATTGAAGAAGCGGAGTTTTCAGGACATTTAAAAAGATTATGAAAAATTTCATCAGCTCCGTAAATATAAAACTCGTCATACTCTTTGTCGTTTGTTTGAAAAATCCCAGAAATTACAACCCTTTCCCAGCTCAGTTGCTTGAATGCTTTTATTGAGTTTTCTATTTTCTCGGGTGAAGTTAAAAGGATTGTGTCGCCGGGCGAAAGCTTAAGCTTGTTTGCTAAAAGTGATCCAACAGCGAGTTGATAGCTATTTCCCAGCCTTTCTTTATTGAGTTTTCCAAAGACTATGCTCCGCTCAATTCCAGAAAAATCTTGAATTTTCCCTTTGGCAGCTGAATTGAGTTGAGCTATTTGAAAGGCATCTCCGCTTTGAACAATCACCCGAGCATTGTTCACCGGCATAATATATTCTATATTTGGATCTTTTTCGATTTTTGCAACAAGTTCGTCAATATTATGAACGAATGCGCCCTCGCTTGCAACTATGCGTAAATGCGGGTCAATGCTTAAAAGCTGCTCGACCGCAAATTCCCGGAAGCCATTGAATATAGACATCACGCAAATCAAGGTTATATTGCCGATGATAATTGCTAAAAGCGAAATAAATGTTATTATTGTTATAAAATGGAATGAACGAAAAGTAAAAATATATCTTAAAGCGATTTTTGTCGAAAGTTTCATTTTTTATTTTCAGCTTATAGCTTTTTCTCAAATACAGAAACAAAATTAATCAATTTTAACTTATTTTTCTACAATTTTTAATGTAAATTTATTTCTTGTTTTTTTATAAAAGAAATGTTATTTTTGTAGTATGAAGAAAAAAGTAATTCTATTGTTTGCTATTGCTCTCGTTACGACAGCCCTTTTGGCGTCTAACGAAGTGCTTGAGTATTTTAATGCAAATTCAGACGGCAAGGTTATTACAGTGCAATGGAAAGCCTTGGACGAGTCCTTTGTCTCTAAATATGAGCTTGAGCGTTCTCAAAACAACGGCACTTACAAAAAAATTCACACGCAAGAGCCAAGCAATAGCTCTTATTCTTTCGTTGATGACGAAGCATATTTAAAGACCGCATCAGACGAAAGCACAGAGATAGCAAAAACAAACTATTCTTATCGAATTAAAATCATAAAAAAAGACAATTCTCACGTATATAGCACAACTCAATCTGTCTCGCATAGCATAAATAGTATCCGCAGAACTTGGGGTATGATTAAAGAAATGTTTCGATAGGCTTTCCAAAGCTTTTGAAATCCCCCGACCCCCTTTTTCAAAGGGGGAGACTTCTTTTTAGCTGGGAAACATAGGACTGTTCTGTATCCCCCGCTGGCGGGGGACACTGGACTAGTCTATTTTCCCCTCTTCTTCCCAAGTTCAAATGGGAAGTAGAGGAAAGCCGCTTTTATGCTGTTTTATTTTTATTTGCTTTATACTTAATTAGAATTCTTTGATACGGCACAAAAACTTTTCCATCTATAGAATAAACAAGATTATTCCAATTTGCATTTATCGATCCCTTATTACCTTGAGCATAATAATCATCTACAAATTTTTGACCTACTGGCTTTATGCCTAATTCATCTGCCATTGTTTGACCATTCCCAATTATCTCAAACTGCTCTGGACAATATTTATCTAAAAAACTAACTGGAACACCCATCACACCCTCATAATCACTTGGAATTGCAATCGTATAAGGCACCTCTATTGCATCGTAATTATCATATTTTTGGTATCCAATTCCTCTAATTTCTTTATGTTTGCTAAACTTTATATTTTGTTCCATTGTCATTAGCCTCAACGGGTGATGACGCCTGCCATGGTCAAGGTTGGTGAACCAAACTACATTTCTAAATTTGACAAGCCCTGTTTCAGGGTCGTAAACACCCTCTGCGTATTCTTTTATAAATGGATTATAAAAGTAAGCATTTCCAGCCTTGAAACCATTTCCCAACCACATTTTATTATCTTTTATGAGCGGAAAAACCTCCTTATATGTAATAGCGTTCATACTTCCGATAATCAAAAATTGCTTTTCAGCCTCCACAATCCAAGCTAAAAACTCTCGAAACAAGGAAAAAGGCGGGTTTGTGATTATCATATCCGCTTCGTCTCGCAGCTTTTTTATTTCTTCGCTTCTAAAATCGCCATCTCCTTCTAAATATTCCCACTCCAAATCATATATATCAATTCTGCCATTTTGGTTTTTATCCCTTGTCAAAGTGAAAATTTTTCCATTTGTTTTAGTTTTATCGTTATCAAATTGTGGGGCGCTTGTCTCAAACAAGGTAGGCTCATAGTCAAATTTAACGTTCTTGCTTTCTGGTGCATAACTTGTGCTAATCAATTTTTTCAGTCCTAACCGTTCAAAACTTTGTGCGAAATATTTAGTAAAGTTGCTCCATTCAGGATCATCGCAAGGCAGCAGAATTGTTTTTCCGCGGAATAGATCTTTATTGAAATCCAAATAAGCATTTACTTCATTTTCGATATCGTGATATTGAGTATAAAACTCGTCATACTTCGCTTTTTTTGCTTTGGTTAAATTTCTATTTCCCGACTCTACATTTTCCATATCTTCCCTTAATTTTATTTTTATACAAATATAGTAAAAATAAAAGAAAAAACATCTACTTTCGCAAGATCAATTTGGGCAGGGTAGAACAGAAAAAAAGATGGACTCCACCTCAAAGCTGGAGTCCATCTAAAAATCAAGCAATCCTTCAATCAAGAAAATCAAGGTTCAGACAATATAGGCTTGTCCCACGCTGGCGGGGGATTTTTTTCATCGCGTTATTTATTCCCTTTTGCCCGATTATGAGTTACGCATAGCATCTCGCAATTTGCTATGTCGCTTGACCCACCTTTGCTCCAAGCTGTTACGTGGTCGGCTTCCATCTCTTGCCTACTCCAAATTTTCGTCTTGTTGGCATCGTGTCCAATGGCACACAAAGGACAATTAGAAATGCCCTTTTCCTGGGCTTCCCTTGTTTGCTTTGCATAAACAGATCTTTTTGTTGCCTCGTCAAAAACGCGAACATTCAGTAATTTCGCTTTGTTTGAACCATCTAAAATATATTCAAAAATCCCTCTTTTGTTTCTAACATAAGGATCTTCATAAAGAGCTTCTACTTTTGCCGATACTTCTTGCCGATCGAACGGCTGCTTTTTGTGTTTTTCATAAAACTTGCCCCATTCCAAGCCACGCATTTCTGGTTTAACATCTTTAAAAACTGCGGAAATCCAATCAATAACGCTATTGAAATATGCTTTGAGTTCATTTATATTGTCATCGTAACGATGGCGGCTCATATAATCGTTGATGTTCCCTTTGCTAACCCAACGCAATGCACACTCTAAAAAATCTTGACGATTGACCGAGCCAGCAATATACGCAGTCCACATTTGAATATTTGCGTTTTGGCTATTGCTAAATTCTTCTTTTGCAACTGTTACAAAAGGGCCAGAATACACAGCGTTTAAAAGCTCTTGGTCTTTGAGCGGCACTCCGGCTATATTTACAGTTTTGAACCATTCTTTTATTTCGCTCTCCGTTCCCTCGCACTCGTAGATTAGCAGCTTGGTTTGTAAAATCAAATCCTGTTTATCGGAAGCAAGGGCGCTAAAATATTGCTGCATTCCGTTTTCGTCTCTTATTGCAAATCTATTCGTTACAAAACGACCAATACTTGTAATGCGCTGCTGCCCGTCTAATACTTCAAAATTTTTGTCATCTACTTTATTAAAGTAAATCAAGCCAATGGGGTAGCTTTTTAAAATGGAATTGATGACGGCAACATCACGCCTCCCGTCTGCATAAATATAATTTCGCTGGTATTCGGGCTGTATAGTCAAAGTTCCCGCCAAACCAAATAAGCCTGCTCCCTCCAATTCACTATATACAAAGCCTTCGCAGATGTCTTTTATCCTTATGTCAGTTCGTAGTTTTGTTTTCATTTGTTTTTTCCTATTTTTTATTTATCTCAATTATTTTTTTCACATAAAAATAAAAATACTTTTACCAACTGCCCCCAAACTTTAATTTAAGTTCCCAATCTTTTTGAGAACGATTGTATATAGTAGCTGTGTTTGTGGATTTTGTGAGCTGAATAATGATATTATTAAAAAGCTCTGGGTGAAGCACAATCGGGAGCGGCATATCGATGCTGACTTCGTTATTATTCGTTAAATCCGCAACAGTTCCGCCTACCCGCCAGTAAACATTCCCAAAAAGCCGTCCGGTCAGTTTAATTCTTGCCTGCTCGAAAGAGCCACCCGACAGATCAAGGTCAGCACTTTGTATGTTTAAAGGAGTGTTTGAAAGAATTTCTGTAAAGTATTTTGAGAAAAGAGCAGAAGCACCTGAGCTAACACTTTCCGAGATTAAGTTCCCTTGTCCCTGGGCGCCTGAGCTAAGCTCGTGCTTTGTTCTGCCCACCAACAGCAAAAACAGAGCATCTTCGCTAATTGTAGTAGAATCACCAACAGCAGAAACGTTATCGATAACGTAATCGAATTTCACGTTTGGGTAATCCTTTGTTCCAGTTAAATAGAGATAGACCGTGAAATCGCGCTGAACGTTGTCAAGATAACTTTTCCCGTTATAAATAGCTTTTAAATCAAGTCCGGGATTGCTTATTGAACCAGAGGGAAAAGATATAGTTCCGGAAATATCAAAATTTTTCCCAATAAAGCTGAGCGAGGAGTTTTCTTGAATTACAATGTCGTCATAGAGCTTTGGAGCTTCGTTTGAAGGCATTTCAATGCGCAATGGTTTGCTCCTGTCTTTTACTCCAATTTCAGCAATAACTTGTCCAATCCCGCCAAGCTCCATTTTCAAAAACATTTTTCCAAAAAACTTGACAAGCAAATCGTAATTCATTAGATTAACAAAATCGGTTTCTTTCTCAATATAATCCGGCTTTTTATCAGCTTCTTCAAAATTAACGGAGCGAATTCTTAGATTTGAGCCTACATATTCATAACGAACATTTGCCTCAACCATTTGATTGGTTTCTAATGTAGGCATAATTAGGTTTGCATATAAAATGCTTGCAAAGCCGGTTAAAAATGGCTTTTGCATAGTGCCAGAAAAAACAATCGAATCCTTTTCTGTTGCAATGTCGAAATCACCATAAAGCGTTGGCATTGAGCGTTGTGAAGCATTGCTTAAAAGTCGAATTCCTTTAGATTTAACTGCAATACTAAAGTCATTAATATTGAAATCTTTATGGTTCAGATAGCCTGTTATAGTTGCAGCGCCATTCCGCATATCTTTTGGGTTGTTTTTCAATAGAATTTGGTCTATATTTATGCTTTTATAGTCGATTGAAATATCACCTTCCGCACTATAAAACATATTATTTGCTTCTAACAAAAAAGAACTTGGATTAATTTTAATCTTTCCCAAATAATTCAGTTCAGTAAAGGAAAAGCCAGATGCTTTTAAATCCAAATCTATTGAGCCAACAGGACTTTTGATAGCAGGTATAAAGCCAGAAAGAATGCTCAAAGGAAACTGCTTACTTTCAGCAGAAATGCTTATTGCGTTTCTATTGTGAAAACGCTCTTTTACATCTTCAAGAGCTATATCCAAAGGCAAAGAGTGGATTGTTGCAAGGAAAATGTTTTTCAAATTTCCATTTTGGGCTTGATTGAGTTGGATATCTCCTTGTAAAAGCGCGTTCTTATTTGTTAAATTTGCACTAATAATGCCTAAGCTGTCTTTATAAAATAAAATTGGATCGCTTTTTAAATCCAAAGATGCGAACGGGCTGCGAGTATCTCCACTGAGCGCAATAGAAAGCTTAGAGATGCTACCGGCAATCATTTCGGTAAAAAGCTCCTTTTGTTCTGGAGCAAAAACTCCGATTGTGCTTAAAGGAAAATTTTCTATGTCAATTTTTATATTATCAAGCGATTCAAATTTATATATCCCTGAAATTCTGATATTTTCGGCATTTTCTCTTTTCAAATCTAATGATTTTACTTCAATTTCATTTTTTGATAAAAGAATTTCAATCGCCTTTTCATTTGCCCAAGAAAGGGTATCGAGGTAAGTCAGATTAAAATCATTAAGGTGAATATCAAAATAATCATCAAAAAAATCAATAGATCCAGAACTGCTTATATCTATCATATTATTATAGTTAGCAGCAATTTGCGCCAATAGCTTATCTTCTTTCAAGCTGAGGAAAACTTTTGGACTTTTAATTAAATTGTCGTTAATTACAATTTGCGTTTTGTCTTCTGCAAAAAGTTCAAATTTTGAAACCTTGACTGCCGAATCTTTAATTGATAAGTTTAGCTCGCCCTTAGCTTTTAAATCCCAAGCACTTAGCTCCAAGTCTTTAGATTCTAATTTAAAATTGTAAATATCAATAGAATCAATTAATATTTTGGAATTTTGCTCGCTTACGTCTAAGCAAAATTGAATATCCACCTTGGATCTTAATCTTATATCATCAAGAAATGTGTTGATAATCGTAAAATCTTTTATTTGTGAAGAAACGCTTAGTTTAGCTGGCAAAAAATTTGGAACTTTTACTGCATCTTTTTCTTGATTCTGAGCAGGCTTATTTTCTTCAAACATTACAAATTTATCGATAAAAAAATCGGCAAGATAAGTGCCTTGAAGCGATATGATTGAAATAATAGAGTTAAAATCGAATTGGCCGCTTGCCTTTATATCGAACAAAGCAGAATTTATTGAAATTTGCCGAAATTCATTAGTATCTTTCTCGAATTTCAATCCAACGGAAAAAGGCATTAGCGATTTATCTTTGAACTCGCAATCTCCAATATCAACCTTGGCTTCAGCTTGCAAGTCGTCAAGATTCCAGCCGCTTGCCTCAGCTTTTATCGAAGCGTCTAAGCGAGTTGGAAGCTCGTCATTTCCCAAGTATTTAGCAATATTCAAATCGTCAAACAGAACCTGTGCCAAGTAATGAGGATTATTAAAATCATTCAAATCGAGCCAGCCTTTAAAACTGAAAAACGGGACTTTTGGAGTATCAAATTCATCTATCAGCTTGGCACTTTGCTCAAAGCCAGCAAAAAGCGTGTCTACTATAATTAATGAAGGTTTTTGAATTTTGATATTAGAAAAAAACTGATGAATTGGCAAGTTGAATATTTCAGATTGTTTAAGCTTAAGCTCAAGCGATGCAGAGAGATTGTCAAGATGCTCTCCGCTACCTGTTAATTTTACATTGCCATTTAAAGAGCTTTTTAAATCTTTGTTTTTTAAAAGACTTGCCAAATTAAGTTTATTAAAACTAATATTTCCTCTGTATGAAAAATGCGGAGCAAAAGTTAAGCTCAGATTCCCACTTAAATTTCCGATCTTTGTAGAAAGAACAAGATCCGCATCAAGACTATGCTCCGTCCCAAAAACCTTAGCACTTTGCAAATATACTTGCTCGATATTTTCTAAAATCTCTACTTTATCTGGGATTGGGACGGGGTGCAGGTCATTTAAATTTACAATGCTCTCAGTTAAATTGCCAGAATATGAAAAATTTCCTATATCGAGAATATTTTGTATTTTTCCATTAAAATTTATTTTCGAAGACTTGTTTGCAAACTTTAACTTGTTTATATTTATATCGTTTATACTTCCGCTTGCGTTTAAAGATAAATCAAATTTATCAAAACTTGGCAAAAAATCGAACTTGAATTTGCTTTTAAAACTCTCAAAATCAGAAGAATTAATTTTCAAATGAAAATCACTGATTTTCGCGTTCTGTAAAAAGTTGCTATCAGCAGAAAATAAAGGAAAATTTTGAATTTCTGAATTTGCCGATAAATTTATATCATTTGTTGACAGCTTAAAATCTTTTAGTTCAAGAGTGTTATCTTTAATAAAAGCAAGAAGTTTCAACTTTTCCAACTTATAATTAAAATTCTTTTCTTCGAGCTTCAAATTGATTAAATTAAGCGCTGCAGTGTTTTTTGCTAAATCTATATAGGCGGAAGCTTCTAAATTTAGGTTTTTTATGTTTGCATTTGTTAAAATGCTATTATTTTCTTGCATAGAAAGGCTATCGCAGTAAATAAGGTTAAGTCCTTTTATAGCGAGGTATTTAACTTTCATTGCAAAATCAGCAGCGGCTTCGCTTGTGTCTTCAACTGCCGGGCGCGGGGAGGGTTTTGCAATTTTCTCATAATTCCAAACGCTGTCAGTATTTGAGCGACTAAGTTTCAAACTTGTATTTTCAAGGGACAGAAGAGAAATATTCAAATTTCCTCGAATGAAATCGAAAATATTATAATCAAGAGCAAGCTTTTCAGCTTTTATAATCGTGTCTTTTTCGAGTAGCAGCCTAAAATTATTTACCTCAACACCAGAAAATAATTTCAAACGAAAATCATCAATTTCGATTTTTGCGTTTAGCTCTTTTTGCGCAAAGCCAATGCCGTAATCAAGAAGCCAAGAGCGAAAGGAGTGAATTTGAAATAAAATAAAAATTGCTAATGTAAGAGTAACAAAGAATATGAGTAGCCCAAGTATAATATTTTTAAATAATTTAAGCATTAAACTCCCAAAGTTTCAAAGCGTTTTGGGTAATTTTTTCTGAATTGAATAAATTTTGCGGTTCGCTCTTCAACGCTCAGATTGCCTGTTGCCTTAAGCTCGTCACTGTCCGAAAGTATTTGCCTTTTTTCTTTTAAGATTTCGTAAAGTTGGGAAGCGCTATATTGACTTGAGGACGATTTTGAAGGTGCTGAAAAATTATACTTTTCTATTTGCTCGAAAAGTTCTTGCGGAATGTCGGAAAGAGGAATAGAAATACCGGAATGCTTTTCAAAATGCTTGAGCATCATAACTGAGCCGCGAATTTTCCCGTTCCAAGAATGCCCCGCAACGTGTGGAGTAGCGATTTCAGATTGCAAAAGAAGCTCGAAATTAGTTTGCGGCTCATTTTCCCAAACATCGCTAACAAGCATTAAATCCTTATTAGATTTAGCTTCTAAAAGTGCAGATTCAGAGGCAACCCCGCCTCGAGAGGAGTGAATAAATAAACCACCGTTTTTAATGTCTGCTAAATTATTTTTATTGAAAAGCATTATAGTTGGATATTTCCCGCTGCTTACTTTCGGAACGTGGTTTGTAATTACATCACTTCTTTGAATAAGCTCATCTAATTCGCAATATTTTAAATAATTTGGAAAAGGAAATGCTGCATCTTTCAAAGGTGGGTCGTTTATAAGAATTTCTAATTTTGGAAAAATTTGTGCCGCGTGCCTTGCAACTAATTTCCCAATATTCCCATAACCCACTATACCAATAGTTTTTTGATTGGGAGAGAGCTTTTTTACTTCAAGCCAATGCAAAACAGCAAAAATCACATATTCGGCAACAGAATTTGCATTTGAGCCGGGCGCGGACTCAAAAGCTATATTATTTCTTTTTAAATAGTTGAAGTCAATGTGATCCGTTCCAGCGGTAGATGTTCCAACAAATTTCACAGCAGTTCCGCTTAGCAAATCTGAATCTACTTTAATAGTAGAACGAACAAATAAATATTCGCATTTATTTTGAATTAATTCATTTTGGCTTAATTTTTTGAAATCAAATGAAATTACATTGGCAACGCTTCTCAGCGTATCGGAAAGATAAGGAATATTTTCATCAACAAAAACTGTCATAAAATACTTTTAATTAGGGCGCGAAAAGGTTAAAAACAAGGAAAACTTTAAGCGGGGCTACTTATATAGTCTTTCATTGTCTTGAATATCCATCCACATCGCAAAAAGGAGGGATTGGAAGGCGCTTGTCATAAGGAAAACAAAAATCATAAGCGATTGATTTGTAACTATTTGCCCGTCTATTATAAAAGCCCCTAAAATATTTATCCCAAGTGGAATAGCAAAAAAGAATAAAATTAATGCTAAATGGTAAAGCAAGAAAAGCGGATGAAAATCGCGAAAAAGGTATTTTAGCCATAGCCTTTTGAAAAATGAACGAAGTAGAAGCATAGAAACCGTTGGTATTACCTTTTTTATTTTCATTTTCGACTTTTCACCTACATCATAGACGGGCTTAATGGGTATTTCTTTCAAAGAACACATTGCAATGTTTAGCTTGACTAAAACATCGTTCGGCATACCGTAGCTTTTATAAATCTCGTGAATACGAATAGCATTCAAAGCACTGTTTGAAATTGCAGTATACCCAGTCTGAGTGTCCGAAACGTGCCAATAGCCAGATGCAATCTTTGTTAGAATAGAAAGAATGGAATTTCCAAGATAGCGCACTTTTGGAATCACAAGCAGGGCGCTTCTGTGGATTAAACGATTTCCTTTAACGTAATCAACTCCCTCGAAAACTACGGGTTTACAAATACTTTCTAATTCCGCTGGATCCATTTGCCCATCGCCCGCCATAACAGCAGTGCAATCAATATTATTATCTTTGCACCATTTATAACCCGTTGATATAGCGGCGCCCACTCCGCCATTTTGCAAATGGTTTATAAGCACAATGCGTGATTGTTCTTCTTCTTCTGCGGCAACTTCAAATTTGGTAAAGAAATCAATTTCAATTTCATTTTGCTCTTGAAGAACTAGCTCGGCACGATTATATTTTGTTAATTCAATGGCTTTTGCTCTGTTTTTTAAAGGGAAAGACAAGCCAAGTGCCTTTTCTTTTTCTATATATTTTTCAACGACTTCTGCTGTGCTGTCTTTAGAAAAATCGTTCACAATAACAATCCTATCCACAAAATCTGGCATAGTTTCAATCACAGCAGCAATTTGCTTTTCTTCATTATAAGCTGGAACAACAACAGCAACTGTTTTATTATTTAACATCTTAAAATCTGTAATTATTTTTCAATATAGCTTAGGTTTTTTATTAAAATTCTTTTTATAATATTTTGAACAAAATAGGATTAGAAAATTTATTCTCTTTATCCAAAAAACCAGCAGTTTTATTAAATAAATCTAATTTTAGAAAATACTTAGCTGCTTTGCTTGGCGCTTGAAGGGTTACGAAAATCTCAAGTTCCTCGCCAGGCGCGATGCTGCTTGGTATTTGATATTGCTCAGAGCTTTGCATTTTAATATCTTTTAAAAGAAAGCCTTGCCAATAATATGAAAGCATTATTTTATGCTTACCATTTGGATAAAAAGTGTTTTTACCTTGATTTTTAATTACTATCGGAATTTGCACCGTATCGTTTCCAGTTAAATTAAGCAAAGACCAATCAATATTCCTGCGTGCAAAAATTTTAATGTCCGGATTGATGCTTGATGTATTATCAAAAACGTCATCGTCAAGTTTAATTTCTTGCTTTTCATAGCTTGTATCAAGGAGCTTAAAAGATATTAGCTTGATGCCGTTCAGGCGGTTTTCGCTGTCCTTTGTTAAGTCGCTAAAAAATTTGAAATACAATAGATCCTGCTCTTCTTTCACTTTGAGGTCTATTGTGTATTCCCAAACACCTTCTTTTATTTCCTGATTAAAATATTCTTGATCGTTGAGCCACAAAATTAAATTGTGGGCTTTCCTATCGGAGGAGCCAATAATCAAGCTAATTCTATAATTTGTATCAATCCCTTTGCAAGAGCAAATTAACTCCGCTTTTCCGTTTATCCAATTCTCTTTGTAAAATCCTTTTTTTGTAATTCCGCCAATGTAATTTGCAGTTAAATCAAGATTTCTATAAGAAGGCATTTTGGTTTTTCTTATGCTATCTTGAATTGGCGAAGGGTTGAGCCAAAGATAATCCTCGCCGCTTTGCTCAATTCCAAGCAATATTGCATTTCTGTTGTAGCTTGCATACCTTGGGGTAGAAATAAGATAATTTACATTAGCAGCTTTTAAATTAGAGGTATTACTAAATCTGAAATTTCTCTCTGGAAGCAAAAAGATATATTGCATACTATTTCCAGAAAAGCTATTCCTTACAGCTCTGTCGTAAAATATAGTATCTTTTGGATTAATTTCATTTACAAGGTCAATTAGTTGATTGCGATATTGCTTTTCTTCCTGATGATAAACTATTACGTAGTGGTAAGTGAAAAGGATCATTGCTATAAAGCCAAGTGAAAGAAAATAAACGCCAAAGGAAAGTTTTTTGCGTAATAAATATATGAAAATAAAGGAAACAACTGTTGCTATTATCGCATAAAGAATTAAGTTGATATTGCCGAGAGGAGCGCGTAAAGTAAAAAAACTGAGGCAGCTTCTAAAATCAACTTCAATGTCTATTATATTTCCGTAGTTGAAAACCAAACTTGCTGTAATAATTAGAAAGACAAGAGCAGAGATTGAAATTGAGAGGAAATACCTTTTAAAGTTTGACTCAAACAAGCTGAAAGCTCCAAAAGCTATGATTGGGGCAATAAATGCCTCAATATATCTTCCATAGAAAAAATGGTCAGCCCGATAATGACTTAAAGAATATTCAGTAGTGGTTTTGGTGATAAAAAACAGAAGGAAAGCGGAAACCAAATAATAAAAGAGAGTTATGTTTTCCGGGGTGCTTAATAATTTTTTAAAATAAAAAGTAGTAGTTTTTTTTGAAATATATCCATCTTGACTTATTGGAGTTTCCGTTGTTTCTAATCCGTCATTAATAAGTCTATAAAAAAGAATGGCAAAGCCGATTAAAAACAGGCCAAAAGTTGCAAAAGTTGCATAGTAAAGCGTTCCAAATGAATTAATCATCCAATGCAAAATCCTTGAAAAAACAATTCCAGCAAATTGAATATTTGGGAAAGAAAGATAGACTAAAAAGAAAGTTGCGAGACAAAAAAGCGAACTGTAAAGCATGCGTTTACTCGAAATGTTTTTTGTCAATTTAAGAACAACCAAAAAGGCTAAGAAAATAGCTGGGATAATAAAAGCAAAGTCCCAAGAGCCAAAAAGCAATCCAGCGAAAAATCCCAAATAAATTGAAGCAAGCGAGATATAATCTTTTTTTGCAAGAAAGTAAATCGTAAAAAATAGCACCATTATCATTAGAAGTGCTTCAATCACCTGTATTAAAGAAGACATTATTCTATCGTTCCGCTCAAGTCTTTCCGTTATCATTAAATTTAAGTTATCTCCAATACTGATGTTTAAAAAAGTTATAATCGAAAAGGAGATTAACAAAATCACAAATTGATATAAAGGAATTTTTTTCAAATAGACAAGGTATGCAATTACAAAAACAGTTGTAAAGACAAGCGGCAAAAAACGAATATGAACAATAGTCAAATAGCCAGTAGTTAAGATAAATAACATGTTTGAAAAAAAGGTTTTATTCTTTACCCAGTAGAAAAAAGTAAGCAGGGAAAAAACGAAGAGTGCTGGGGTGATGCTATCGGTATAAGCCATATTCGACTGCAGAACGAAAGCAGGGTAAAGCGATGTCAATACTCCAATTAGCATTGCTTGCCTATTGTTTGCACCCAAGATATTTTTAACTAAATAAAAAATTCCAATGTATAGTGTGCTGCCAAGTATTGCATTAAATATTATTACCGAATTATAAAAATTGGTCGGCTCTCTGAAAAAAATGTATAAAGGGGCTATTAACAAAGGGTAACCAAAGCTTCCAACTAAATCAGATGCAGGCAAGTATATTAGCTCTTTTAAACCGGAAAAAAATTGGGCATAAAATAAATAAATATACTCATCGGGCCAAACAACAGGCACCTTCATATTTAAAGCCATTAGAGAGCGAGCGAGTGCAAATATTAAAAAGGGGACAAGCACTGCAAAAAGATTGTTGTCCCATATTGATTTTTGATTATTCATCGTTTTTATGTTTAAAAAAGTGAAAAATAGCTTGCTTTTCTTCTTTTAAAAACGAGCTAAAAAATACTAACGCAATAAACAATAGCAATAATACTATTTTTACAAATATAAAAATAACTAAATTTAGTTTTATAAACAAAAGTGAAATTAAACAAGTGAAAATACCAAAAGCAGCTATTTTTAAGATATTTACAAAATCAATTCTGATGCCGAATAGCTTTTTTGAATAATATGCTGTTGCGAAAAGTATAAATACTAACGTTATAACAAGGTTAAAAGAAGCTGCGTAAAGTTCATATTTTGGCAAAAATATTATATTTAACGTGATGTTTAAAAGCAGTGCTGCAATGTTTATCCAAGAAATAATGTAAGTTTTTTTTGCTAATTCAAGCCCTTTATTTAAAATAAATATCAAGCCGTAATTTAAATATGCAAAGGCAATTATTGGGATAAACGGTATTGCTTCCCAAAATTCTTTTTTTTGAGCCGCAAGCTCAATCAATTCTTTGGAAAAAAGAGCAAGAAGCAGCCAAATAAAAGTGCCAGCAAAGAAAAAATATTTTGAGCTTTTTTTGACAAAAGCAATTAAATCTTCCTTGCGCTTTTCCATTTCAAAAATCACTGGCTCAATTATACTGCTGAGCGGCAGAGCAAAAAACACAGCAATCAGCCAGCCGAAGCTATAAGCAAAGGAATAAACACCAACCCTTGTAATATCGAAATAATACTTGATTAAATATTGATCCACGCTCCGCAGTAAATAAAAGCTAAGTGCAGAAAAAACTAAGGGATAGCCATATTTTAGTAGCACTTTTAATAACTTAAAATCAAAGTTAAATTCTATGCTGCTTTTTAGCTCTTTAAAAAGAAAAAGTATTGGATATATTGCTGAAAATAGTGAGCCAAAAACGAGAGCCATAATCCCTTTTTCATAAACAAGCAAAAGCGTTAAGATCAATGAACTCGTTAAAATTACATTGGAAAGCAGCATAGCAACGAAAAGCTTGACATTCTTTTTTATTTTCACTAAATCTTGAACAATGTTTTCAAGTGGTTGCAAAAATATTATTATTGAGTAAATTTGAATAATAATCTGATATTCTCTTGTGTTTAAAAGAATCTCTGCTATACTGCTGCTAAATAAATAAAAGCAAGCAGCAAAAATGCCCGATTGAAACAGAGCAAAAGCTATCGAATTAAATAAAAGCGTTTTCCTTTGACTTTCATAGTCAGGGGAATAGTAAAAACGAACGAAAGCAGTTGCACTTGGAATTTTTGTTATGTTTAAAATGATTCCGGCGCTGATCGTCATCAGCCCAATCACTCCGTAATCCGCAGTGGAAAGATAAGTGGTGTATATTGGAATTAAAAAGAAATAAACAAGGTTTTGAATAATTGAAGCAGCTGAATACAAGCCACCCCCTTTAAAGACTTCAATAATTTTTGATTTTATCTCCATATTTTCTTTAAAAACTGTTTATTCCTTTATTGCTTATTAGCTTAAAGCAATTTAATAAATTAATCATATTTTCTAGTGTTTTAAATAGTTCGAGAATTCATTTTGTGTCGCCAATTTTTAAGTAAAGGGAAAAAAATCATTAAACTTTTTTACAATCTTTTCGTATTAACAAAAGATAGTCTAAAAAGGAAAGAATGAAGAATTGCTTTTTATTTAGTGCGTTTTTGCTTTTAATTTTATTGCCTTCTATTGCAAGGGCTGTTTCTATAAGCGGCTTTGTAAGCGATGAGGAAACGGGGGAAACTTTGATTGGCGCAACGGTTAGGGTTAAAGATGAGAAACTTGGTGCTTATACTAATAAAAATGGATTTTACTCCATAAGCGGTTTAGAAAATAGCACTTATGAATTTATTGTTTCTTGCGTTGGTTATGAAACAAAAATAGAAAAATTGTCTTTTAAGAAAAATCAAGATATAAGAAAAGACTTTAAGCTAAAAATAAGCTCGGTCGAAACTGAGGAAATATCAGTTGAAGCAGCTAAAGACCTTGAGAATAGAGAGTTTATGGTGAGCAAAGTCAATATACCTGTTCAGCAGATTAAGAAATTAAAAATCGGCGGCGAGTCTGATCTGTTTCGAGCTTTGCAATATCTGCCGGGCGTTCTCACTTCCTCCCAAATATCAAGCGGATTGTTTGTTCGCGGTGGCTCACCAGACCAAAACCTTGTCCTGCTCGATGGAACAAGCGTTTATAACCCCTCCCATGTCTTTGGCTTTATTTCTACTTTTAACAGCGAGGCAATAAAGGATGTTGAGTTGATTAAAGGCGGATTTCCAGCTGAATTTGGTGGACGCCTTTCAGCAGTTTTGAATTTAACTCAAAAAGATGGGAATAAAAGCAAGGTCGAAGGCTTAGGCTCAATAGGGTTTATTTCCTCGCGCCTATCGCTTGAAGGACCGCTTGGCAATGGCTCTTGGTTCATAGGAGGGCGCCGAACTTATCTTGAAATTATAAAAGAACTCCTTCCAAAAAATCCAGAAAATCCATACCCAAGCTTTAATTTTTATGATATTAACGCAAAAATTTCTCAGAATATCACCGGTGACGACAAAATTTCTTTGAGCGGCTTTTTGAGTGCAGATAATTTTGACATTGGCAGTTACGGAATGAATATGGATCTTGAAGTGGGCAACCGCTTGGGTGCAGCAAAATGGACACACGTTTTCTCAAGCTCTCTTTTTTCTACATTGAATTTAAGTGCCAGCCAATACTTAAATACGTTCAAAGGTGATAATTCCGGCTACGAGTTTTTAATAGATAATTCTATTACAGATTATACAGCAAAAGGCAGTTTAGATTGGTTTGCTTCTGAAAAGCTTAGCTCAAAATTTGGTTTTGAATCCACTAATTTTAGCTTTAAATATTTGCAAAATTTTACTGGGAATACCGATTCAACAAAAACCGGAACAAGCGGCGGAACGATTAATCTTGAAATTCTAGATTGGAATCATAGCTTATTTGCTCAAACAAATTATCGGATGACTGAGCTTTTTTCTTTGCAAGCGGGCATAAGGACAAATTATTGGATTTTATCGGAAAAATTGTCTTGGGATCCAAGGCTTGCAATCCGCTATCAATTCCAAGATAATATTACTTTAAAAGCGGCTTGGGGAGTATTTCACCAAAGCTTAAGATTAGCTGCTCAGCCAGATTTTTCCTTTTTTGATACCTGGCTGCCAACAGATACTTCAATAGGCATAAGCAGTTCCACTCACTATATTTTATCATTAGAAACAATTCCAGCTGAGGGCTACGATTTGAACTTCGATCTTTATTATAAAAGGTTTTTAAATATCAATGAAATAAATATGAACGCTTTGCAAATTGATATAGTGAAAGACCTTTTTTACGTTGGAAATGCAAATGCTTATGGGGCAGAAGTATTTTTGCAAAAGAAAACAGGTCGTTTTAGCGGCTGGATTGGCTATGGACTTGGATTTATTTTTTCTAAATTCAAGGATATTAACTTTGGCAAAGAATTTAGACCAAAATACGATAGACTTCACGATTTAAAAGTTGTTTTGCAATATTCAATTAGTTCAAATTGGGATATTGGCACAACTTTTACTTTTCAATCCGGGCAGTCCTACACTGGCGCCACATCGCGTTTTCAAAGCAAAATGCCAGAAGATGCTTACGGAAAAGGAAAAATCGTCCCTTCACAAAGGTATGGCTTGCGTCTTCCCCCTTCTCATCAGCTTAACGTAAACGCAAGCTATATGTTTAATACTTTTGGACTGGAATCAAAGCTAATCCTCGATATTTACAACGTTTACAATAGGCGCGATATATGGTTTAGATATTATAACGTTCAAGAAGCTGAAACAAAGATCGAAGATGTTCGTTTGCTGCCGATTATTCCTTCGATTTCTTATGAAATAAAATTTTAAGAGAAAATGAGAATACTTGCTATGAATATGAATAAAGTTAATTACTTAAAGAATTTGTTTAAATATATTCTTTCTTTTGTAGTTCTTGCGTTTTTGCTTTCGTCCTGCGAGGACCCTGTGCCAAGCGATTATATTCCAGAAACCCTCATTGAAGCTGTTTTAATCGTTGATGAGCCGATAGAAAATATTATTATAATGCGCACACAGCCGCTGAACAAAGCATTCGATTATAATGCCAGCTTGATTGATGACGCAGAAGTGAAAATATGGACTGAGGAAAAAGAATATAATTTGATTTTTCGCAAAGAAGATAAGCCGGGCTATTTTTATCCAGATACAAGTGAAAAAGTGAAATCCGAAACGACATATTTTTTGGAAGTAACACTTAAAGATGGAGCTAAGATAACTGGAAAAACGACAACGCCCAAACGCAGCCATTGGGTTTACCTCCCGCAAGGTGATGTTTACTATCCAAAAGATACTTTGAAGCTTGCGCCAATCGATTCACTTAGAATTGAGTTCGCTCCACTTGAAGGCAAAGTCTTTTATATATTGGGAATTGCTTGTATTGACAGCTTGGGATATGGCGAATACTTGACGCCCGCAAGCGATGAAAAAAACAGACGTATAATAAGACCTTGGAATGAAGGCAACGAACGCTTTTTTTCAGATTTGACAACCTGGACATTTTTGCCAACTAATAAAACTCCAATAGTTTGGACGGTCTTTAAGTGGTTCGGAAAGCATAGAGCACTTGTTTATTTTCCAGATGAGAATTACTTTAATTGGTTTTTGCAATATGTAGTTAAGGCAAGTTATGATCCCTTGCTATCAAGCGTTGAGGGAGGAATTGGTGTTTTTGGTTCAGCTTCAAAAATAAGCCATGATTTCTTTTTGTATAAAAATCAAAAGTAAATCTGAATTAACATATTGCTTTGTTTATAAGGTTTGTATGAAAGTTTTTAGCTCTACTTTAAATAACGGCTAAGCTGCTTTTTCTGAGGCTTGCTTTCAATCCATAAAAAATTGGGAAGATAGTAACCGTCCGCTCCTTTTTCTTCGATTATATTTTCTGGAAAAAATTCTCCTTCTATAGCTCCAAGCCAATTTATGATTGCCGGCTCTCCATCTTCAAAAAGAATTTCAATTCTATCGGCAAAAAGTCGCGGGGCGCCTTCGTCTCCCTTTTCGCTTGAAAGAAAGTATAAACTTTTGGCGTCTCCATCGGAAACAACTTTTCTAATTGTATCTTGAGCGAATCGAATCCACACCCTCTCGCCAGAAATCTGATTAATTCTATTGCTTGAGCTATCTTCTTTGCTAAGCATTATTGCGTTTCTATTGCAAAAAATCGAATCGAGCTTGTTTTCAATAGTGAAAATCCTTATCGAGTCGGAGTGTATTTGCGTGGAATCGTAATATAGCCTTGCATTTCCGAATAACAAAATACTCTGCCCGGCTTTTTCGTGTATCATTTCTTTTCCAGTGCCGCTCAGCCTTTTCCCTGCAATTTCAACAGAATCTTTAAAAAAGAATTTTTCTTGATTATGCTTGAGCCAGCCCCGCATACTTCGCGAAGAAATGAAAACCGTGTCAATCTCAAACTCAAATAAGCTATCGTTTTCAATCAAAATTTTCTTTTTTTCTATTGTATCAGTTTGGCAAAGAATTGGGTTGCCTATTGCTTCAGCGTAATTATCATTAGAAAAAGAAAAAAGCGTGTCGCAATTAAGAAAAACATTTGAGTATTTTGCTATCGCAAGCACTTTTCCATAACTTTTGTTTTCTTTGCTTTTTGCCTTATGCTCGGCATAATCGGAAAGGACAAGAGTTGAATCGTCCTCGATTTTCACGTTCCCAAAGCATTGGCTAAGCAAAGTTTTGCGATTATGAACTAATTTGTCGCTATAAATTATTGAGTGGTCATCGCTTATAGTTACGTTTTGGGAAAACTCAGCAATAAATGATTTAGTTGAGTAAGTGCCTTTTTCTGCTTGAAGGACTGAGTTTTTATCTCTAATTTTTATTTTTTCATCGGAAAGTGCAACTCCAGTATTTCCATCGTAAAAAACCCTATTTGCATTTAAAACTAAATCTTCTTGCGTAATAAGAACATTTCCAAAAAGCTCAACTTTATTTGCAAATAAATACTGATTAGCCTGATCGCATTTAATCACGACATTTCCTTGTTGGAAATGCACTTTGCCACTTACTTTTCTATATTCTGCGCCCGGGCTTGCGGATCCGCTAAGCTCATCAGCATAAATTAACTCTATCGGCTGCGAGAGACTTGAATTTAGCATAATGCATAATATGATAAAACTAATCATTTTTTGCCGCTTTTATTGCCGTTTTAACAAAACCATCGCTAAGTTTAAGCACTTGCTTTGCTTTTTCAATATCGACATCGCAAAGCAGCATAACTAACGCAGTTTTCACGTTCCCCTCAGCTTTGTTTAAAAAAAGCTCTGCCTTTTCGTAATCCACGCCGGTAATGCTCATTACGATGTTTTTTGCCCTTTCTTTCAATTTATTATTTGTGAGCTGCAAATCTATCATCACGTTCCCATAAGTTTTTCCCAGTCTAATCATCGAGGCAGTTGTGAGCATATTCAGCACGAGCTTTTGTGCCGTTCCGGATTTCATACGTGTCGAGCCGGCAATAACCTCAGCTCCAACATCGGGACAAATAAATACGTTTGCTTTTAAATCGAACTTGCGAATTTCTTCTCTTGAAACAGTTGTAAGCACTATGCTATAAGCGCCAATGCGATTTGCTTCGTTCAGAACACCTTTTATATATGGAGTGCGTCCCGAAGCTGCTATGCAGCAAACGGCATCGCGGGAGCTTAGCCCCGCATTTTTGCAATCATTTATTCCATTTTCAATAAAATCCTCAGCTCCTTCAACTGCTTTGAAAACTGCGTTCCGTCCCCCTGCAATAAACCCTTGCACTAAATCGGCTGGCGAGCCAAAAGTTGGAGGACATTCCGAGGCATCTACAATTCCAAGACGGCCGCTTGTGCCAGCCCCAAAGTAAAACAATCTGCCCCCTTGCTTAAATCTTGCTACGATATTATTTACTGCCTCTTCAATTTGGGGTATTTCTTTTTCGATGGCAAAAGCAACTTTTTTATCTTCATCGTTTATAATATGCAAGATTTCATTTACAGAAGCGATGTCAATATTTTCGGATGCGGGATTTTTTTGCTCCGTCCTTAAAGATACTATTTCATTGAAAAGCTGATGCACAAATTCAAAAATATTTTAACTGTTTCAAATATTCAAAAATACTTAAAATAAACAGAAAAAAGAAAATTAATGATTTTCAATGATTTTCAATCCTTGGCTTGTTTATCGTTCAAGCGACTTGTTTACTGTTTAAGCGGGAGGCTAAAAACGGTTTCAGTTCCTTTGTCAAGCTCAGAGCTAATGGAAAGCCTGCCGCCGTGCATTTCCATCACCCTTTGCATTATCATAGTTCCAATGCCAGCGCCACCTTGCTTTTTATACTCAGTGAAGTAAGGTCTGAGGATTTTTTTTTGTGTCTCATCGCTCATACCCTCGCCATTATCTTGAATTGCAAAGTGAGCAAAGCGTCCATCTTCCCAGGATTTAAAAGTTATAATGCCTTTTCTTTTGACATTTTTGATTGCTCTTATGCTATTTTCTACTGCATTTCTGAGGGCGCGAGTTAATTTTTGCTTATCGCAGTCAAAAAAGAAATGGACGATCTGAAATTGAAACTCAAGGTTTTCGTAAATTGATAAATCAAATTCATTTTTTAGCTCTTCAATTATTTCAGCGGGCGAAGTTTTTTGAACCTCAAGTTTATCGCTCCTGCCAACATGGACAATATCTCTAACTTTGTTTGTAACAATCTTAATTTGTTTAATAATTCTTTTTTTTCGCTCTAAATTATCTTCTGATTCCTCGAGCTGAAGCATTTCAGAATTAAGCCTTAAAACAGAAAGATTTGTTTGGAGCTCGTGCGCAAATTGAGCCCAATTATTTATTCTTTTTCTTTCAAGCTCTTCTGTCAAATCTATCCCTGTTAGCACAAAACCGCGGTATTTACCAAAAAAACTACTCAAAGAAGTTACATTGCAATACCATTCCATAGCTTCCTCATCTTGGATTAAGCTAACTCTTTGATTAAAGGAACTGCGGAGCATATTTGCTTTTCTGCATAAATCTTTTAGTGGCTCTAAATGCGGAGCGGCGCAATAATAATCAACAGCTCTATTAAATGGGATATTGTCGCCAATATTTAAAAGTTCTTTTGCTTTCTGATTTGCGTTGATTAACTTATTTTGCTTATCGAGAACTAAACAAATTCCAGTGGTTGGCAAATTCAAAACGGCATTTAAAAGTCGTTTTTGATGCTTATAAAGTTGGTGAATTATTAATATTATTATAAGTAAAATAAGGGGAATTAAAATTTTGCCAAGCTGCTCGTAAAATCTATTTAAAAACCAAAAATTATTGCTTTCCTTTTGCAAAAGAATTGAGCCAGCGCTTGAGGAAAGCAATAGCAGATTTTCGGAGTAAAAGGGAGTGAAATCTTGCGACATAATTTCAGCTATTGCAATGTAATCCACCGATTCAATTTTCCCTTTTTTATTTATAGTAATGATTCCATTTCTAAAAAAAAGGAAAATATCCTCGTCAATCAATTTTATGCAAAGCGGCTCAACTAAATCTTTTGGAGTTTCTGTTTGAATCCAATTCCCAGCGTTATTTATATCTTTTAAATTTAATATGTTTAAGCAATATTCTTCATCGCTTTTACTTAAAAAAAAGATTTTTAAAGCAGGGTCTTGATCGTCAATTTGAACAAAATGCGGCTTTGCAGCAATGTCGGAAAGCGAGATTATCCCTTTGTCCTTGTCAATAATTTCTATTACAGTTAAATCTTCATTGCTAATGGAGGTCAAAACAGCAAAATGATTTCCAGCTTTTTTTAGCATTGCTTCGCCAGAAAAGAGCAAACGAGCTAAAAATTTCTCTTCTCCGCTTTTTTGAGATAAATACATATCGACAGCAAAATCGCTGCCAGTCAAATAAACATAGCTTTTTTTATTTTGCAAAGGAAGGAAATCTACCACATTTTTTTCTAATATTTCTGCCTCCGCCCCGCTTTTTATATCAATATAAAAAAGCGTCCTATCAAAAAGCAAATAAAGACAGCAATCGCCACTCTCTTTTGCCCACTTTATATTGGATTTAAAGCTAAAAACTGCGTCATAATCTAATCTAATTTTGGAAATAATTTTTAAATTTGGCTTTAAAACGTAACAAAAATAGCCATCTGACTGGCTTTTTAAAATGCAGAGCAAGGAATCGCAAATAAATGAAGATAAAGTAATCCCATCTGAAATTATAGTAGAAATCGAGTTGCTTTTCTCAAGTCCGCTCCAAGAATGAATTTGTTCTGGACATCCTGAGCTTGGATCTTGCAATAAATAGTTTATCTCGCTTTCTTTTTGAAAAATAATATACTGGCTGCCCTTATTCTGCTTCTCAATAACTTTATATGAATAAGGGTAAATGCTAATAGAATATAAGCTGCAATAACTTAGCAAAAAATATACTATTAGAAAAATTGCATTTAGCAGTATTCTTTTCATCAAAAAAAGGCGTTTTAACTTGTTTATTTTTAGCTCAGCTGCTATTTCACAAGCTTTGCTTCTTCCACCTGAACAATTTGCCAAGCATTATCTTTGTCTTGAATGTAAGCAATTATTTTTAGCATTTCGGGGCGCCAGTCGCTATTTTGAGGGACAGAGCAGTTGAAATGCTTTGTAACAGTGGTGCCGGCAGCAACTGGAGAATTGCTAACTTGCTCACCCCAAGTGCCGGTAATCGTTCTTCTCAAAATACTGTTATGGACATAATCGCTTACAAGCTCTGGGCTTTTCCTTTTGTCGAGCTGGACTTGAACAACACTGTCTTCCGCTACTTGAATAACCAAATAATGGCTGGCAGAGGATTGCTCAAGGTATGTTATATCTACGTCAATAGAGACATCATTGCTTGCGGAGTTAAAATTTGGCTTTAAATCAATTTTTGCTTTGGGATTATTGTCTTTTAGCGCATTGATTGCAGCTGACCAATATGCAGAGCCAAGCACAGCTTTTCCATTATAAGGAGTTCTATTAAGCATCCCGCTTGGGTATGCCTGCACACCAAAATAATTATTTATTTCGGTGCCTTCTGCTGTTCTAAAGTCATAAATATATTGCGGATTTGGTTCGGCATAAAAGCCAGCATGAATTGCAAGAATTACCAAACGGTCTCCATATTGCTCTTTCAAGGCATGGGCGAGGTCATGGGCTGCGGGGCAGTTATTGCAACGAAAGCCAGTAAAATCTTCAAGCAAAATCTTTTGAATCTCCGTGCCGCCATTGTCTGCTTGGCTATCCTCGCGGTATGGCTCATTTATTTCATCACAATTCGTTAAAAGAAAAAGCGAGGCAAACAGGAAGAGGGAAAGGAATAATTTATTTATATTTTTCATAATTCACCTTAAAAAGTTGATGTGATTGATAATGTAAATCCATTTGAAGCTGGAACTTGGCGGCAAACGCCTCCAATGCAAAGCATACCACCTCTTTGTCTGCCATAGCTTAATGCAAGGCGAGTAGATTTTTCAATAAAAGCAACAGAGGCGTTTAAATAATGAACTTGCTTTTCGTCAAATTCATTGCCGTAATTCCATTCGTCAAAAGCGCTTATATACCAGCGTGGAGCTATTGTATATTCAAGAAAAAGTAATGCCCAATTCCCATTAATATTGTCCGCAACGTGCAAAGTGGAATCCTGACTTGACCAAAGATGCTGGAGTTCTGCCCTAATTGAATTTTTGGCATTCAACTTATATTCGCACTCAAGAACGGCAATAGTGGAGTTTACTTTTCCGTAACTTGATTTTCCTTCTAATAAATCTTTATCGTAAATTACATTTATGAGCGCAAAAGTATTTTTAAAATCTTTGCTCCATTTTTTTGTAACTTCAATATTTATATCTTGGAAATGAAGGCGATTCCCAATTTTAAAGAAAGGAGAATCGTAGCGGAATGCGTAATTAGTCTTTTCGTCTAAAATCGTGTGCGTAGTGTCAAGCGATTGCACTCGCGCATAATTCAAAGCGACTGTTGTTCCATATTTCCCACCAAAAAGCGATTTCCTTGGGAATGTGTAAGTGAAATCTGCTTGCAAACCAACTTCTCCATTCATTTGAGTTGAATAGGGATAAATAGTTGCAAGCTGCCAGAGGTGCTGCTTTGTAATTGCGGGTATATAATTTATAGTCAAAAAATTGCCAGCAGCTTCCCTTTCACTTCTAAAATTCATATTGTCAACTCGGTGAAGATTGAGCAAAAATCCATAACCATCGCCATAAAAAGCGCCGTTGATAATGAGTGCATTTCCGGAATTGAAGCTATGCTCGTTAATGGCAGAAGGGTCATTATATTTATAAGCAAATTCAGCATCAACAGAAAAGCTTTCGGCAGCCAAGCCCAGGCGTGATGAATAAGCAAAAACGTTATGTGGTAGATTATAAAAGCATTCAAGGTCGGGTTGGGTTTTGCTAACTATCGAGCTGCCAAGTGAAATATTATAATCGGAAGAAAGAAAATCAGCCAAAATGTCGTTCAAGCTAAGAGAAAGGTCTGCCGCTTTCACAATTCCTTCGCTTAAAGCCCAAAAATTTCTTTGCTTTCCAATAAGTGCTTTCAGTTCTACTCCTGCTGCTGGTTTGATTTTTATATTCAAGCCATCAAAAGAATTGTCTATTCCGAGCTGACGCTCTTCATAGCTTCTGAGCAAAACTCCGCTACCAAATTGTTCATAAAAATTCCCTGCTGTAATGTCGAGAAAAGCAGAATTATACCCAAAACTGCGGTATGCAATTCCATTGCCTTTATATTGAGCATCTATGCCGAGGATTGGGTTTAAATAGCTTTCATACCTCAGACTTGCAGAAAAATTGCTTACTTTATAATTAAGGAAAAGGAAGCCATTGGATAAAAATTTATCTGGCACATCTTCAGCTCCGATAATGCTGTCTTTGTAATAGTATTGTCCATCGAATTGCAAATTCCCACTAATTGAGGACTGCTCGAATATATTTTGTGAAAAAAGATATGTCGAAAAAAACAAAAATAAGACAAAAAAAGTAATTACTTTTTTCATAAGACCTCAAATATTTATTTTGTAATAATATACTGCTTCATTTTTTCAAATTTTTTAATGCCGATACCTTTAACCTTCATAATATCTTCAGGCTTTTTAAAAGGGCTTGACTTTCTGAACTCAATGATTTTCATTGCTGTTGCCTCGCCCACCCCCGGCAGTTTCATAAGCTCAACCTTGGAGGCGCTGTTGATATTAATTTTGTCTGTGGGCATTTCTTTCTTTTTGCTTTCCGGAAAAAAGCTCTCTTTTTCGACAACAGTATCAGCTTCCACCAGCTCTGGAAAAGATTCAGATTTTTCTGGCTCAACTCCAATATATGTTGTTTCGCTAATGCTTGCAAGGGAATCGAGGGCGCGATAAATTTCATCTTTGTTTTCAGCAAAAGAATGAGCTTCTTCTTGGCTTATCATTTGAACAACAGCGCCCATAGTAAGTCCAAGCACTGTCTCTTATACAC
>LSQX01201398.1_pt1 | contig 27579 bp, 32 predicted proteins | sample 654561 | NCBI WGS metagenome assembly LSQX01 (sample SAMN04489861, study PRJNA283612) | anaerobic digester metagenome | isolation source: 4 biogas reactors fed with cattle manure at either 37C or 55C with and... | place: Denmark: Kongens Lyngby | collected 2014
CCATAATATAATTTAGTTTAATTAGTTCATTATAAATTTTATCCATATCCTGTATTCCTTTAATATCTTCAGGAGTATTATCAATACCGTCAAAATCACTTCCAATTCCAATGTTACTTTCTCCTCCCAAACTCATAAAATACTCAATATGCTTTATTATATCGTACAAATTAGCCTTTCCGTTATTATTAAGAAAAGTAGGGTAAAAGTTAATACCTACCACCCCATTTGAATTGATTATTGAAGCAAATTGGTCATCGGTAATGTTTCGTTTATGGGAACATATTGTTTTAGAATTTGAATGTGAAGCTATAACCGGAGCTTTACTTGTCTCTATAACATCCCAAAACCCTTTTGTTGATAGGTGAGATACATCTATAAGCATACCTAAATTATTCATTTCATTGATCAATTCTCTTCCAAACCCGGTAAGTCCGCCACCGGTACATTCTTCCTCAACACCATCGGCGATTTCGTTTCTTCCGTTCCAGGTAAGACAAACACTTCTTACTCCAAGTTTATTTAAAATTCTCAATATACTTAAATCTCCAAGTATTGCATCCCCACCTTCGAGAGATAGAAACGCTGCAATCTTTCCGTGTGAAATAATCTCAAAAGCTTTTGCATAATTGGTTGCTAAAGATATATATGATTTGTTTTTATTTATTTCGTTATAAAAGCAATCAATAATATTAAGACATCTTCTAAGGGAAGCATCTCTCTTGAATTCCGGCGATACCCAGACAGAAAAAAACTGGATATAACCTTTGTACTTGCTTGCTCTGTTAATATCCATATGTAAATTATTATTAAGTAGTCCTTCTGATGTTTTCATCATTCGTGTAACAATATCACAATGCGAATCCAACACTATTAATTCCTTCAAATTTATCCCCTCAATTATTTGGATATTATAACGAAAAAGCGTCTCTTATTAATTCTATATCCTTTACATGGAACTTATTACCCTTGATTTCAGCTATAACTTCTACGACATCAAAACGCACAGGATAATTCATATTTTTAAACATTAAATAGTATTGAGCAATTTTTATAATTCTTTGCTGCTTGTGGTAATCAACGGCCTCACAAGGAAATCCAAAATTTGCATTTCTCCTTGTTTTAATTTCTAAAAAAACTAAGAAATTGTTGTTTTGGGCAATTACATCTATCTCGCCTAACTTACATCTGTAATTTCGTTCTAATATTTTATAATTATTCTTTTTAAGATGTTTTATTGCTTGTTCTTCACCATAATCACCCAATATCTTATTATTCGCCACGATGCTTTTACTCCTTAAATGTTTTTTAAAAAAGTCTTTCTGTGTATTGGAGTAATACCATGCTTCCTTATAGCTTCCATATGCTCCTTTGTACCATACCCTTTATGTTTTGCAAAGCCATATTCCGGATACTCCTTATCATATTCTTCAATAAATCTATCTCTCGAAACTTTAGCAAGAATTGAAGCTGCCGCAATTGATATACTTAAACTATCACCTTTTACTATACATGTATAAGGAATCGACATGTTTTGCTTAACATCATTTCCATCTATTAATAAATGTTCAGGTTTTTTATTTAAATTGATTACTGCTTTGTACATTGATTTTATTGAAGCTTTAGATATGTTGATATTATCAATTTCATCTGCATCAACATAAGCTATTGAATAATATAGTGCTTTTTCTATTATTATATCGTATATTGTATCTCTTTTTTGTGATGTTAACTTTTTCGAATCGTTTATTCCTTCAATTATAATCCCCTTCGGTAAAACAACTGCGGCAGCATAGACAGGTCCCGCAAGCGGACCCCTCCCGGCTTCATCGACACCTGCAATTAGTTCTACCCCGTTATCATACAACTCGTTTTCATACTTGCTTAATTCTCTTATTCTAATTAACTCTCTTCTATAATTATCTATTTTCTTTTGATAAGAATTTACCAGATTTTTTACCGATATACGGCTATCATTTCTAATATACTCCAAATAATTCTCTATCTTATCTATTTCAAGACTTCTAAGATAATCATTTATTTGTTTAGTTGTTTTATTATTAAAATCCATGTTAATCCTTTTTATGGCCTTTCTAAAGATATCTTTCCTATTTTAGCATTCCGGAAATCATCCAAAACTAAATGCGCACAACGCAAAACATCAACTTCACCACCACTTACTATACAACCACGTTTCTTTCCTATATGTTCGAGAAGTTCAAAACCGATATATTTATCGGTATCTTCTAAGTTATACCTTTTTTTAAATTCAATCGGATAATTATCAACTATAAAATTAAGTAAGGCAACTGCTAATTCTTCTTTATCTAATATCTCATCTTTTATTGTGCCTATAAATGCTAGTTTCTTCCCTGTCTCAGGATCATCAATTTTAGGCCATAAAATTCCGGGAGTATCTAAAAGTTCATAATTTCCTTTTAGTTTAATCCATTGTTTTCCTTTAGTTAATCCGGGTTTTGCACCTGTCTTAGCAACTGACCTTCCTGCAAGCTTGTTTATGAACGCAGACTTTCCAACATTAGGTATGCCCACAACCATTAACCTTAAAATCTTATTAATAATTATATCGTTTACTTTTCTTTTTTCTTTAGTGCGAGAAATGATTTTATTAACTTCACTCAACACATTATTAATTCCCTTTCCCGAAAGGGAATCTACCGTTATTGCCGGAATTTCGTTATTATTATAGAAACTTACCCATTCTTTTGTTATTTCGTCATCTGCTATATCCATCTTGTTCAATATAACAAGTCTTGGCTTAGTCTTAAGTAAATCATCCATATCAGGGTTTCTACTGCTTAAAGGTAAACGGGAATCTACAACTTCTATTACTAAGTCAACTAACTTTAAATTCTCTCTTATAAGTCTTCGAGTCTTTACCATATGACCGGGATACCAGTTTATATTCATCTGAAAACCATTCCTTTGTTATTTTAAAAAGCTATGAGAAACCATGGGGACATTGCAATCGTAATTCTAAGTTGAACTAAGTGGAGCGAAGAATCCCTTATGCAGTACAAAAGATAAAATTCCGTACTGCCGTTAAAAATGATAGTATAGAACACGAGATTCTTCACTAACGCTCAGAATGACAAGTAAGCTTCTTGTTAATCTTACATTTTAATAACTTCATTGCTGCAGACGACAGGTCATAGTCCCTAGGGAGGTATTCCGGCTTACCCTGACACCTGTCCAACTCAATCCACTAATCCAATTTTATTGAGTGGCCATATCCTAACGGTAGCTTTTCCAATTATTTTATCATAAGGTATCATGCCAACATCTGTATATCTGCTATCCTTACTGTTATTTCTGTTATCACCCATAACAAATACATGGTCATCAGGTACTTTTACAGGGAAAGTCATATTCCCACTAAAACGTGTAGGTTCGTTAATATAATCTTCATCAATGGGTTCTCCGTCTATTATTACCTCTTGGGTACTTGTATTTATATTTATAGTCTGCCCCGGCATACCAATAATACGTTTAACATAAGGAGTTTCCGGATGCAGAGGTGGTTTCAGTATTATTATATCCCCTTGTCTTGGTTTATACATAAGCTTCCAAACAATTAGCCTGTCATTTGTGCTTAATGTAGGAACCATTGAGCTCCCCTCCACTCTTATCAGAGTAAACAGAAAGGTTCTTATCAACAACGCAATAACAAGTGCTAACACTATTGCTTGTACCCATTCAAAGATTTCCTTTTTCAAATCAAATTGCTGTTCTTTTTCGGGTTGTAATGTTCCGTTATTTTGTTCCACTTTTTCATTATCTTCAGATTTACCATTAATCAATTCCTCATTATTATTCATGTGAACCCTCCGTCAATTGATTTAAAATAATGTCCTTCGCATCAATACTTACATTCTTTCTTTAACCTTAGCCGCTTTACCAACTCTGTCACGCAAATAGTACAACTTAGCTCTTCTCACCTTACCTTTTCTGATAACTTCAATTTTAGCTATCTTAGGTGAGTGAAGCGGAAAAGTTCTTTCAACTCCTACTCCGTAAGAAACACGTCTTACAGTAAAAGTTTCTTGTATTCCGCCATTCTTTTTGCGTATTACGACTCCGTCAAAAGTCTGTATTCTTTCCCTATTACCTTCTTTAATCTTTACATGCACTCTTACTGTGTCACCTATAAGCAATTGGGGTAAATCGGTTCTTAATTGCTCCTTTTGCAGTGCATTAATTATATTGCTCATTTCAAATCCTCCTTCTTAATATAAGACGAATTATTAGTATTCTTTTCGTTATCTTATAATTATATTTATAATTCTTAAACAACAATATCTTTTAATCTCTTTCAATAAGATCGGGTCTTTTCTCATAAGTTCTTTTCGTAGATTGCTCTATTCTCCATTTTTTTATATTGGCATGGTGTCCTGATAATAAAACTTCAGGTACTTCCCTTCCCCTAAAATTAAATGGGCGCGTATATTGAGGATATTCCAACAAACCATTAATATGTGATTCTTCTTCAATAGAATTCTCTCCCCCCAATACGCCGGGTATAAGTCTTGAAACTGAATCAATAACAACCATAGCAGGAACTTCACCACCGGTTAGTACATAATCGCCTATTGAAATTTCAAAATCCACGATTTCCTCAATAATTCTTTCATCTACCCCTTCGTAGTGTCCGCATAGAAGAATTAAATGCTCAAGTTTAGACAAATTTTTTGCCATGCTTTGATTATAAACCTTTCCTTGAGGTGTCATATAAATAACCTTGGGTCTTTTCTCTAAACCTCTGGTAATACTAATAAAAGCATTATATATGGGTTCAGGTTGCATAATCATGCCTGCTCCTCCGCCATAAGGATAGTCATCAACTCTTTTATGCTTATCCTCAGAATAATCTCTGATATTAATCAAATTAACTTCGACTATTTTATTATTTATAGCTCTACTCATGATGCTACTCCCTAAAACTGCATTAAACATTTCAGGAAACAATGTAAGCACATCAAACCTCATTATTCAATCAATCCCTCAATAGGCTTAATTAATACATAATTATCCTCTATACTTATCCTTTTAACAACATCTCTAATTGCTGGTATCATTATTTGTTTTCCTTCTTTGTCCTTTACAACATAAACATCATTGCTTCCGGTACTGATAACATCACTAATACAACCGATAAAATCTCCGTCTACAGTCTTTACTTCCAAATCCATAAGATCACAAATAAAATATGTGTCATCAGGTAAGTTTATAGCATCTTCTCTTTCGATTTCTATCATCTTGCCTCTAAGTTTATTTGCTTCCTCAACAGTATTTAAGTCTTTAGCCTTAATAATTACATTTTTCCCTTGATAGTGTATATCTTCCACGATAAATCTCGTTGAAATACAAGGGTAAGTAGGTGCATAAAAATACTCTAAGAAATCAAAACGCTTATGGTCATCTGTGAGTGGAGCCACTTTTATAGCTCCTTTTAAGCCATGGGTATTTACTATTTTTCCAATAACAATTCTTTCATCCATCATGTCCATAACCTCTTTAAGTATAATCTTTATTCTTGGGTTTAAGTCATTGAATTATTTCTACTGCCACACGTTTATTATCCTTCGATGCAGCAGCCTTAACAACTGTTCTGATAGCTTTTGCTATTCTCCCTTGCTTACCAATTACTTTTCCCATATCATCTTGGGATACTCTTAGCTCAAGAATAATAGACTGTTCTCCTTCTACTTCATTTACATTTACATCATCAGGATTGTCAACAAGGGATTTTGCAATCACTTCCAATAAGTCCTTCAAAATCATTCACCTCCAAAATTCATATGTCAACTACGTATTAAAAAACAACTTTTATAGGCTTTTAATTTTAAAAATTTAATCATTCTTATTCTTGTTGTCCTTCAATAACTCCAACAGTTTTCAACAGATATCTCACCGTATCTGTCGGTTGGGCTCCATTTTTTAACCATTGTAATGCTTTTTCTTCGTCAATCCTAATTTCAGTTGGTTCTGTTAGAGGGTTATATGTGCCTATCTCTTCAATAAATCTTCCATCCCTCGGGGATCTGGAATCAGCAACAACCACTCTATAAAAAGGATTCTTTTTTGCTCCCATTCTTTTTAATCTAATTTTTACCGCCAAAAATTTCACCTCCTAAGATTTAGTGTATAGCTAAAGCTAATCTATTTAAAAAGGAAATTTAAATTTTCCCTTTTTAACCTTTTTAGTGTTTCCAAACAGTTTCATCATCTTTTGCATTTGATTAAACTGTTTTAAAAGATTGTTTATGTCCTGAACCCTTGTTCCACTTCCCAATGCTATTCGCCTTTTTCTGCTTGAATTAATTATTTGAGGATTCGTTCTTTCTTTTTTTGTCATCGATTTAATTATCGCTTCAACCCTTGATATTTGTTTGTCATCTACTTGAGCACCTTTTAACATATTAGCATTAACTCCGGGCATCATACCCATAATTTGGTCAAGGGGCCCCATATTTCTTATTTGTTCAAATTGTTCAAGAAAATCATCAAGTGTAAATTTTTGCTGTAGCAGCTTTTTTTCAAGTTCAGCAGCTTTCTTCATATCTATTGCTTCTTCAGCTTTATCTATAAGGCTTAAAATATCACCCATCCCAAGAATCCTAGATGCCATTCTTTCAGGGTGAAAGGTTTCTATATCAATAAGTTTTTCGCCCATCCCTGCAAATTTAATAGGTTTTCCTGTAACGGCTTTTACTGAAAGAGCCGCTCCCCCTCTTGTGTCACCATCAAGCTTCGTCAAGATAACGCCATCAATCGTTAGTATATTATTAAAGCTCTCTGCAACATTCACAGCATCTTGACCTGTCATGGAATCTACAACCAACAGGATTTCATCGGGCTTTATTTTGTCCTTTAGCATTTTTAATTCATCCATTAATTCTTCATCTATGTGTAAACGTCCTGCAGTATCAATTATCAAAGTGTCATATGAGTTAACTTCAGCATACTTTATTGCTCCTGATGCAATATCTATCGGTTTTTGTTTGTCTCCCATTGAAAAGACTTCTATTCCTAATTGATTACCCAAAACTTGAAGCTGTTTTATAGCTGCAGGTCTGTACACATCAGCAGCCGCTAAAAGTGGTTTTTTGCCTTGTTTTTTTAGTAAAGATGCAAGTTTACCACTAGTAGTCGTCTTACCTGAGCCTTGTAACCCAACAAGCATTATGACAGTTAGACCTTTTGGTGCAAAATTAATTTTACTTTGAGCAGTCCCCATAAGATTTGTAAGTTCTTCATTAACAATCTTAACAACTTGCTGCCCCGGTGTTAAACTCTCTAAAACTTCAGAACCTACTGACCTTTCAGTTACCTTGCTTACGAGCTCCTTTACAACTTTAAAATTAACATCTGCTTCCAATAAAGCTAGTTTTACTTCTCGCATGGCCGCTTTTACATCTTTTTCACTTAACTTGCCTCTGCCTTTTATTTTCTTAAACGCATCTTGTAATTTAGTTGTTAAACTTTCAAATGCCATTTTATATCTCCTCAAGAATTTCTTCTAATCCTTCTTTAATTGCTCTTACTTTATCTTTAAATTCTGCTTCTTTATCGCAATATTCTTTTTCCATACTATCAATACTATCAAGTATATTATTTATTTTTGCACTTATTAATTTATTTTTTTCAATTAACTTAAGCTTGCTTTCTGTATTACATAATGCTTGTTCTCCTCTTATTATAGTGTCCCGTACTCCTTGACGACTTATATTCATATTCTGACTTATTTCAGCCAGTGATAAGTCATGATTATAATATAAATCTAGTACGTCTGCTTGCTTACTTGTAAGCATTTCTTTATAATAGTCCAACAATATACTTATTTTTAAGTTCTTTTCCATAACATCACTTTTCCATATAATAAAATGTGTAAAGGTTTTAACCTTTACACATTTTATTATATGGTTTTTGATTTGTCAAGCCTTAAATAACTTTAATATGATAAATATTAAATTCATGGATTTTAAAATCTGGAGCGGGTAACGGGGATCGAACCCGCACATCCAGCTTGGGAAGCTGGAACTCTACCATTGAGCTATACCCGCTTAAAAATCTTATTTAGCGTTTACCTCTTCGAAATATTTCTCGACTTTTCTCTTTACCCTCTGTAATGCATTATCAATTGATTTCACATGCCTGTCCAATTCTTCTGCAATTTCATTGTATGTTTTCCCGTCCAAATATGAAGAGAGCACTTTCCATTCCAATCTGCTTAAAATCTCTTCCATCTTTATTCCGATTCCTGATACTTCTTCTCTGCTTATTATCATTTCCTCAGGGTCATGCATTCTTTCTTCACTAATAATGTCTAATAGCGTCCTGTCCGATTCCTCGTCAAATATAGGTCTGTTTAAGGATATATACGAATTCAAGGGTATATGTTTTTGTCTTGTTGCCGTCTTTATAGCTGTTATGATTTGCCTTGTTATACATAAATCAGCAAAGGCTCTAAAAGAAGACAGCTTGTCCTCACGGTAATCGCGAATAGCTTTATACAGACCTATCATTCCTTCTTGAATAATATCTTCCCTATCGGCGCCTATAAGAAAATAAGTCCTTGCTTTTGCTCTTACAAAATTCTTGTACTTTTCGATTAAAAATTCAAGAGCTTGTAAACTTCCTTTACGAGCATCTTCAACAATATCTTCGTCGAGCATTGTATCATAACATAATGCAGATTGAGTATTAACGTTTAGTTTCACAATAATGTCCTCCATAGAAACGAATATAACTTAAAACAGGATATTTAAATACATCTTTTATTATTATAAAACACCTTAACTGCTTATGTCAAGCACTAACCCTTATTGTTTACAAATTATTAACTAAATTTTCTCTGCCTTAATACTTCAAATGCCATTATTCCACAAGCGACCGATGCATTAAGTGACGTTATCCGCCCTTCCATGGGGATTTTGACTAGAAAATCACTTTTTTCTTTAATAAGCCTGCTAACTCCTTTTCCTTCGCTGCCAATTATTAAAGCTAGCGGAATATTAAAATCCGCATTATACAAATAATTCTCTCCGCTCATATCAGCACTGACTATCCATAGACCCTCTTTTTTTAGTTTGTCAATAGTCTGAGAAATATTTGATACCTTTGCCACATCAACATATTCTATTGCCCCTGCCGAAACTTTTGACACTATGGGAGTAAGACCTGCACTTCTTCTTTTAGGAATGATAACACCGTGTGCGCCTGAAGCATCAGCAGTTCTAAGTATTGCACCAAGATTATGAGGGTCGGAAATCTCATCCAGTATTATTACAAACGGCATTTCTTCATTGCTATATGCCTTATTTAGAATATCATTAATATCAACATACTCTTTTACAGACACAAATGCCAAAACGCCCTGATGATTTCTTGTAGAAGATAAAGCATCCAATTTTTGTTTTACAACTTCTTGAATAATAATGCTTTTCTTGCGTGCCATAGTTACTATTTTACCGATAGACCCATTATTCAAGTCTTTTTGTATTAGTATTTTTTCGATTTCTCGTTCGGATTTTAGAGCCTCTAAAACTGAATTTCTCCCTTCAAGGTGTGTTTCGACAATATCATCTTTTATTTCAGACAATTCATTGTTTTTGTGTTTCATATTATTATTGTGCATTTGTATCTCCTATCATCCTATAGTAGAAAACTAAATGTGGAACTTGTCATGTATATATTGCACTGCCTTTTCCGCATTTATTTCATCTATTAATACAGATATCTTTATCTCGGATGTTGAAATCATATGTATATTGATTCCTGCATCATAAAGGGCTTCAAACATTTTCGTGGCAACACCCGGGTTGTTAACCATTCCTGCACCGACAATCGATACTTTTGAAACTTTATCCGTATGCTTAACTTCTTTTGCACCGATTAGTTCAATGTTATCATTTATTATTTTTAATGTCTGTTCTAAATTGCCCTTCGCTACTGTAAAGGTTATATCTTTTGTTTCTTCTCTTCCTATCGATTGAAGAATTATATCAACATTAATATTATTTTTAGATAACGCAGAAAATATCTCAAAAGCTTTACCCGGTCTATCTTCTATCTCAATCAAAGATATCCTTGCCACATCATTATCCCTCGTTACACCTCTAACAAGCATTTTTTCCACATCGATAACCTCCTTAACAATTGTACCTGGAACATCCAGAAAACTTGCTTTCACTTCTAAATTCACACTGTATTTCTTTGCAATTTCTACAGACCTATTATGTAAAACATTTGCACCCAAACTAGCTAACTCAAGCATTTCATCATAGGTAATTTCATCAAGCTTTTTTGCTTCTTTTACTATTCTGGGGTCTGCGGTATATATCCCATCAACATCGGAGTGTATTTCACATATCTCAGCATTTAGCGCCGCTGCCAATGCTACGGCTGTTGTATCTGAGCCACCCCTACCGAGGGTTGAAATATCATCATACCTGTTAATCCCCTGAAAGCCTGCCACTATAACGATACTTTTTCTGTCAAGCTCCATTAATATTCTTTCTGTATCAATTTTTTTAATTCTTGCACTTCCATAGTTACTGTTAGTATTAATTCCTGCCTGCCATCCTGTAAGGGTAATAACAGGATACCCAAGTTTTTCTATTGCCATCGCAAGCAATGACATGGAAATTTGTTCTCCTGCCGAGAGCAATACATCCATTTCCCTTTTTGATGGTTTTGTATTTATTGCGGCTGCTTTTTTAATAAATTCATCGGTTGTATCTCCCTGAGCAGAAACTACAACAACTACATCTTTACCTTCCTTATATGTCTTTATAATTCTATTGGCAACATTATATATTTTTTCTGTATCAGCAACAGAACTACCACCGAACTTCTTGACTACAATATTCAAATCATCTATCCCCTCTCTATTCATCATCTACTCTTATCACCCGGTAGATGCTGTTTACCTCAGGCTTTTCTTCTATACCTTTAATAACATTCCAAAATGTCTTTTCTTTTATTTTAGGTGTTAAGAATGCAACTTCATCTTTTATGTCCTTGTTATCAATAGATATAAAAGTACAATCACCCATTACTTCATTAATTTTATTAATAGTTTCCGGTTTGTCCTGTGTTTTTATTCTTACAAAGAATTTTCCGGCCATTTCACAATGGTCAATCATTGAATTTTCTTTCTCTTCTTCCCAAAAGTACCTGTTATTCCTATCAAGATTTTTCACAATATCAATCACATCCGCAACAACTGCACTCGCTGTAGGAAGTTTTCCTGCACCTCTTCCATAGAACATCACATCACCTATTGCATCTCCCTTGACAAGGATACTGTTGAACACATTTTCAACACCGGATAAAGGATGTTCTTTTGATATCATTACAGGTGCTACAAGAGCATATACTCTATTTCCTATCTTTTTACTGTAAGCTAATAGTTTTATTACACTATACATATTTTCAGCATATTCCACATCATGTAAATCTATTCTCGTTATCCCTTCAGTTGGGATTTTCTTATAATCTATTTGAGAACCATATACTAATGAGGATAAAATGGCTATTTTTCTGCATGAATCATGACCTTCAATATCCGCTTCAGGATTACTTTCAGCATAACCTTTTTGCTGTGCTTCTTTAAGCGCGTCTTCAAAGCTTTGGTCATATTTTATCATTTGAGTTAGAATATAATTTGTGGTTCCGTTTAGTATGCCAACAATTTCGGTGATTTCATTAGCTGCAAGACATTGATTCAGTGGTCTTATAATTGGTATACCGCCTCCTACACTCGCTTCAAAAAGATAATTAATATTGTTATCTCTAGCAATCTTTAATAATTCAGCACCATGGGTAGCAACAAGCTCTTTATTTGATGTAACAACATGTTTACCTGATAACAGCGCTTTTTTTGTGTAATCATATGCAGGAGTTAACCCCCCCATTACTTCAACCACAATACTAACTTCATCATCATTTAATATATCATCAATATTATCGGTTATAAGATGTTTAAACGGACTTTGCGAAAAGTCACGAATATCCAAGATATGCTTTACTTCTATCTTTTTCCCTGCTCTTGCAGCAATACCTGAAGCATTCTTGTTTATTACCTCAACTACTCCGGAACCTACAACACCAAAACCCATTACGGCAATTTTAATCATGTAAAAACTCCTTTCATTCCCTTGCTAATATATCAATATTTATTATTCCGTCAATGTTTTTCAACTCATTAAGAATTACTTCTATATCTTTATTAATGTTTCCTGTTCTTATGGACATTGTAATATTAGCTATACCATTTACAGGTATGTTTTGATTTATAGTTAAAATATTTGCTTTTGCTTTTGCCATAGTGCTTAAAACTTCAGAAAGGACCCCTGAAATATCTTCCAGCACAAAAAATAATGTTATGATTTTTCCGTCAGACATTTCAAAAAACGGGAATATATAGTCTTTATACTTATAGTATGCGCTACGGCTTATTCCTGCTTTTTCAACGGCGTCGTTTATTGTTTGAGCCTTTTCAGTTTGCAATATTTTTTTAACTTCAATTACTTTTATGAACACATCAGGCGCTACAGATGAATCGACTAATAAATATTTGTGCTTATTATTCATCATAAATATGTCCACCCTTCAAAAACAAATGTATTTTATTATGAAATCCTAACATACTTATTATATTGTTTCAACCCATTTGTTTTGCGTATAAACAGATTATTTTATGTTATCTTTGATTATCTTTAAATATTGACAAAATACTTATTTATAAGTGAAAAGCTTTAATATATTTAATTTGATTAAAAAATTTAGTTTATGGTATAATAAATGCATTAAAGAAAGATTAACAATAATTTGAATAATAGAGGTGGTTATACAAATGGATTCTAGAAAATACAGTCTTGCAGATTTTTATGACATTGATGGAAAGGATATGATAGAAAGAGCAAGTACATTTTACGAATATCATCAAGATATCCATAAAAAGCAGCATAATCAATATCGTAGAATATCACTTAGCGGTTCGGGACCAATTATAAAAATCCTTGACCCATACACAGGTGATAAAAGAGAAATGATATATATGGCATCTAATGACTATCTTAACTTAACACGGCATCCAAAAGTTATAGAAGCCGGAAGAAAAGCACTTGAAAAATATGGAGCTGGTGCCGGAAGTGTTCCCTTATTAGGTGGTACACTTGATATACATATAGAGTTAGAAAAAAGAATTGCTGAATTCAAAGGATGCGAATCTGCTATAATCTATACAAACGGATTTGGTTCAAATACCGGTTCAATCTCTGCCCTTCTTAGGAAAGGTGATGTTGCAATTCTTGACTTGTTAGTACATGCAAGCATCATTGACGGTTGCAAAGAAACACATGTTGAATATTTTAGGCATAATCAGATAAAATCTTTGGAAAGAACATTACAAAAATGTAAAGATAAATTTAATACTAAATTGGTAATTGTTGATGGTGTTTATTCAATGGATGGGGATATTGCAAAGCTTGATGAAATTGTTGAAGTAGCCCACCACTACGGAGCCTATGTAATGGTAGATGAGGCTCATTCTACAGGTGTTATAGGGAAATGCGGTCGTGGTACTCCATCACACTACAACATTGAGGGTAAAGTAGATATAGTTGCCGGAACATTCAGTAAAGCACTGGGGGTTGTTGGTGGTTTTGTGGCTGCTCGTAAAGAAATAGTTGAATACCTACACTACTATTCAAGACCTTATATGTTTTCAACTGCACAAACTCCTCAAACAGCGGCTTCTTTGATTGAAAGCATAAATGTAATGGAAAATGAACCTATATTGGTAGAAAAACTATGGGATAATATTAAATACTTCAGAAAAAATCTCTTACAATTAGGCTTTGACCTTGGAAATAGTGAAACAGCAATATTTCCAATTATATTAGGAGATGATATTAAAGTACGTGAAATATGTCGCGAACTTCATGAGGCAGGGATATACGTTAATGCAGTTCAATATCCGGCTGTATCTCGAAAACTTTCAAGAATAAGGATGAGCATCATGTATAATCATACGAAAGAACATCTAGATACTGTACTCAATGTACTTGAGCATTTGGGCAATAAATATGGTGTAATTAACAACAAAAAAAATAATAAAACTCCTTCTGAAGAAATAGCATAAGTTAGCGCCACTTATTACGTCGCTTGCAAAAACGGAGGTCAGTGGTGGTAGTCATCAGATAAAAGCTAAACCTATAAAGAATTCTAATACTCAAGGGGAGTAAAACCCCCACCTGAGCATTAGAATTCTTTTTATTGGAACAAGCATATTCCTCACTTCATATATTCGTATTGTTTTATTCTCTGCTTTGGCATTTAGATTCTGCTTAATTATCAATGACCATGTTATAACAATGATTAAGAGGGCCCCTGCCTTTGCCTAGATTAAGCTGAGAGTTTAACGAACCTGTTATATAGTTTTTAGCCCTTTTAATACAAGTCTCTATGTCAAATCCGTTTGCCATATTACAAGCAATTGCTGATGAAAGGGTACAACCTGTCCCATGGGTATTTGGATTATCAATCTTTTTCCCTTCAAACCAAACCAACTTGTCATTGTTATATAACAAGTCATTTGCATCCTCATCGAGATGTCCTCCCTTAATTAAAATGCCACCTTTTAATGAACGAGAAATTTTACGCGCTGCCTCAATCATATCATTTTTTGTGTGAATTTCAAATCCACACAGGTTCTGTGCTTCGGGAATATTAGGAGTTATAATATCCCCTAATGGCAAAAGCTTAGTAACAAGAGAATTCATTGCACCACTACTAATTAATGCGTGACCGCTTGTAGAAAACATGACCGGATCAATAACAATATTTTTTGCACCATAACCTATGAGTTTTTGTGATATTATTTCAATTATGTCAGCGGAAGAAACCATTCCGATTTTAACTGCATCAGGAAAAATATCAGTAAATATACAGTCAAGCTGTTCACCTACAAATTCACAATCAATTTCAACTATCCCATGTACACCTGTAGTGTTTTGCGCTGTAAGAGCAGTTATCACACTCATTGCGTATGTTTTATGCGCTGTTATTGTTTTTATATCAGCCTGTATTCCGGCTCCTCCGCTACAATCCGATCCTGCAATAGTTAATACCTTTTTCACAACAATACCTCTCTTTCAAATGAAAAATATACGTCTCTGTTTTAAATAATTAACCTTTCCACCAAATAAAAATTGATTCCTTAATCGCTATATACAGCTTCCTTTGCTAATTCCAGCATTATCTTTGTTGCTTGAAATATATCAGGCTTTGCAAAGATTGCAGAAATTACTGCTACTCCATCTATGCCAGTGCCTTTAAGGTGTAAAATATTATTCTTATTAATGCCACCAATTGCTACTACAGGTATATTAACACTATTACATATCTCTTTTAAGGTGTCAACACTCACACTGTTTGTATCTGTCTTTGTTGATGTCGAAAACACTGCCCCTACTCCAATATAGTCCGCCCCTTCTCTCTCTGCCTTAATTGCCATAGAAACTGTATGAGCTGAAACACCAATGATTTTATCGTACCCAATTGTCTTTCTGACCATTGATGGGCTCATATCACTTTGCCCGACGTGCACACCATCAGCATTAGATTCAATTGCTACCTTTATGTTGTCATTTATTACAAAGGGAACATTATATTTTTCTGTTATCTTTTTTATATCTATCGCTTCAGCTAAAAACTCAGCATCAGACATATCTTTTTCTCTAAGTTGCAGAAACGTCGCACCTGCCCGCAAGGTGTCTTCAATTTGCTCTAAAAACGAATTATTTCCAAGCCAGGTTCTGTCCGTAACAATGTATAACTGCATTGATTTTTTATCTATCTTCAATTTTTACACCTCCTGATAAAACTGACGGTGTCATTTTACTCATCGCATCTATTAAGAACATACGAAAAGATGCAGTACCTCCATCGATTTCTCTTGTTTTGCTGTATGCAATTTCTCCGCACAAACCCATTGCGCAAACTGCTGCTGCTGTGCCATCAAGATAATTTTCATTATTAGCGCCACAAAAGCTTCCAATAACACATGTAAGCATACAACCTGTACCTGTTATTTTTGACATCATTGGGCTGCCATTCCTAATTATATATACTTTTGTATCATCTGCCACAATATCTATTGCTCCTGTAATTACTATTATTGCACCTGTTCTTTTACTTAGGTCTTTTGCTAATTTTATTGTTTTTTCTATGTCCGAATCATTTACAGTATCATTTTCATCAGCATCTACCCCTTTTACTGTTGAAGTTCCCTGATACACACATTTTATTTCTGATATATTGCCACGAATTACTGTAAACTTAACTTCTTCTAATAGTTTAAATACGGTTTCAGTTCTAAGTTTTGATGCACCAACACCTACCGGATCCAATATAACAGGATGATTTAGTAAATTTGCCTTTTTTCCCGCTGTTATCATAGCGTTAATTGTATTCTTGGATAGTGTGCCAATATTTAGTACAAGTGCGCTGCATATAGTTTGAATATCCTCAACCTCTGCCTGTTCATCTGCCATAATAGGAGAACCACCACAGGCGAGTACAATATTTGCACAATCGTTTACCGTTACATAATTTGTAATGTTGTGCACCAACGGTCTTTTTAGCGTCATATTCTCAAGAATCTTCTCAAACACAGTATAACCTCCTAATTATTACCAAGATTAAACTTAACCTTTTCACCGCTTAAAATTTTATTTGTCGTCCTCATAGCACACATTTTGCCACACATTGAACAGCTATGCTTATCAGTAGGAGGCTTACTTTCAAAATATTTTCTTGCCTTTTCCCCATCAACCGCATATGAGAACATTTCTTCCCAATCAATTCGTCTTCGTGCATCACTCATTTTATTATCTATATCCCGTGCGTTTGGAATTCCTTTTGCAATATCTGCCGCATGTGCCGCTATTTTCGAAGCAACAATCCCCTCTCTCACATCATCCAAATCCGGCAACCGCAAGTGCTCTGCCGGTGTTACATAGCACAGAAAATCTGCTCCATGTGATGCCGCTATTGCTCCACCAATTGCAGATGTAATATGGTCATACCCAGGTGCAATATCCGTTACAATCGGTCCTAATACATAAAAAGGTGCTCCGTGACATAATCTTTTTTGTAGTATCATGTTTGAAGCTATTTCATTGATTGCCATATGCCCGGGTCCTTCTACCAAGACCTGTACATTTTTATCCCAAGCACGTTTTGTAAGCTCACCTAATTCAATGAGCTCTGATATTTGCCCCGCATCTGTGCTATCGTTTATGCTTCCGGGTCTTAGTGCATCGCCTAAGCTAATTGTAACATCATATTTATAAAGAATTTCAAGTAATTCATCATAGTATTCATAAAACGGATTTTCGTTTCCGGTCATTTCCATCCATGCAAAAAGTAAAGAACCACCGCGAGATACTATATTTGTCAGTCTATTTGACTCATTAAAATGTGCAATTGCACGTCTGTTTATCCCTGCATGAATTGTTACGAAATCCACACCCTGTGCAGAATGTGCTTCAACAACCTGCAAAAAATCTGCCGCAGTGATTTCAATCAAATCTTTTTCAAGATAACCTATGGCATCATACATTGGAACCGTTCCAATCATTGTGGGTGAAAAGTCTATAAGTTGCCTTCTGAAAGTATTAGTCTTACCAAAATTACTTAAATCCATAATAGCCTCAGCACCAAATTTGATTGCCATTTTAACCTTATCAAATTCATTTTCATAATTAACACAATCACCTGATACACCAAGATTAACATTTATTTTTGTTTTAAAGCCTTCACCGATTCCCTCCGGGCTTAGAGATTTATGATTTATATTTGCCGGTATTACAACCTTACCACATGCCATTAACTCTTGGAGTCTTTTTATATCCACCCTTTCTTTCTCGACTACAACTTTCATTTCCTTAGTAATAATTCCTTTTTTCGCTGCTTCCATTTGTGTTTTATAACTCATTATTTTCTCCTTTCAAGCCAATTTGTTAAATATTCCCGTTTTTTTAATTACTACTATAAATACAAGTGAAATTGCCGCCCCGCCAATTGAACTTAAACCGAATGGTATAACAAATCCAAACAACGCAACAGTTCTAGACATGAACAATGTTGCTATCGGATAAGCCAAAACTGCTCCAATGAACCCAGTTCCAATAACTTCACCTAAGAATGCCATTGCTATACTTTTAGTATATTTATACAATGTACCGCAAAACAATGCCCCACACATACTCCCCGGAAAAGCGAGGAGACTCCCTGTCCCCATAAATAGCCTGAGCAAAGATGTGATAAAAGCCATGGCAACAGCATAGATTGGTCCTAATAACACCCCTGCCAATACATTAATCAGGTGTTGAATCGGAAAACATTTAGCTACACCAATTGGTATGTAAAAAGTAGAGCACAGCACACCAAGAGCAATTAATATGCTTGATAAAGTAAGCCTTTGAACATTTGACATATATGTTTTCCTCCCTCATAATAATAAAATAGGATGTCCTACAATAGTAGAACACCCCATAATTATTTATAAATGATATTCCCTACGTTGGCATTAACCAAATCAGGTACGGTCGAAACTTTAGCTTCCTCTCAGCCTGTACACACAAGCTCCCGAAATATTTATTTTTTAATGCATCTTTAAAACATACTTCCAAGCTGCAAATCGGAATACTTCACACCGTTTCAATAAATGCTACCGAGATATAACCTATCAATTTTATCACGATAGCATTTATTATACCATCGTTTTACAAACGGGTCAAATGATTTTTATGTTTTATTATGTATTTCTGTATAAAGATTCTTTTTTGTATAACAATATAATATTATGCAAAGACATTAGCGGCGGTATTCATTGGCGACACAGAATGTAATTACTAATATAATTATGCAAGGAGCTTTATATATGCTTATAACTTTTTTTAGAACAATTATTTTATACTTACTTGTAATAATAGCATTAAGGGTTATGGGAAAACGTCAAATCGGTGAACTGCACCCCTCTGAGCTGGTTGTTACAATTATGATATCAGAGCTTGCATCTATACCGATGCAGGCAAGCACTATCCCTCTTATCTATGGTGCTTTACCGATCTTAACTCTCATTATTGCTGAGGTTATTTTTTCATACATAACACTCAAAAGTGAAAAAGCAAGAGCAATAATCAGCGGTAGACCAAGTGTGTTGGTTAAAAACGGGGTTATTGATGAAAAGGAATTAGAAAAATTGCGCTATAACCTAAATGACTTATTAGAAGAGCTCCGAGTAAACAATTATCCTAACATAAAAGATGTTGAATTTGCTATACTTGAAAGTTCCGGTCAGTTAAGCATTATACCAAAATCCCAAAAAAGGGCAGTCACTCCTGAAGACTTAAAAATTGATACAAAATATGAAGGCTTACCAATTACATTAATACTGGACGGGAGAGTAAACCATGATAACTTAAACACCCTTGGTCTTGATGAAAAATCACTTAAAGATGAGCTGAAAAAGTTTAGTATTAATAGCCCTTCTGATGTTTTCTTCGCAAGTATTGATACAGAAGGGGACTTGTTTTATCAACTAAAAAAAGAAGGCAAAGGATGAAAAAATGTGAAAGCTTTAAAATTATCAATAGTTTTACTTATAATTATATTTATAGGCAGTATCAGCTATGTATATGCAATAAAAAACACCTCCGAAACACTGTTAAACGAAATAAATATAATGGAAGAGCATGTAAACTCTAATGATTGGTCTGAAGCTAATACACAATTAAATATAATAGAAGAAATATGGTACACAAAGGAAAAGTGGTTGGCTTTATTAATAGATCACCAACATATAGATGAAATAAAAAGTTCCCTCGGTAAATTATCACAGTATCTTCGTTTTGAGGAAAAAGCCGATTTCTTGGCAGAAGGAGCCGTATTAAAATTATCTATTTATGATATATCGGCAAGAGAAAGATTAAATCTTTCTAATATATTTTAGTTAGATTCACAGGGGAGAGTTGGTCGGTTGGTCAGGAAAAGCAGACCCCCTGTCGCTAACGCGACATCCCCCTATTAGGGGGAACAAGAGACACATAAACTATCCGTAGGGGCGATTCGTGAATCGCCCCTACGGTACTTGAATTGTGGCTTATATTTTCTATCGTCTTTTCTCCAGTTCATTATAAATATCTTCAGGTTTTAATCCGGATTCCACAAGTAAAACCATTAAATGATAAACCAAATCAGAAACTTCATACCTAATCTCGTCCTTATCTTTATTCTTTGATGCTATGATAACCTCCGCTGCTTCTTCCCCTATCTTCTTAAGTATCTTATCCAAACCTTTTTCAAATAAATAATTGGTATATGATCCTTCTTTGGGATTAATCTTTCTATCAAAAATTACTTCGAATAGTTCTTCTAAAATAGCAGCTTTATTAGGGATTAATCTATTAGTCTTAATTATATCTTCATCTTTAACCTCTTTATAAAAACATGAATGATTCCCTGTATGACAAGCAACTCCGGTTTGCTCAACATTAATAAGTAAACAATCATTATCGCAATCTATCCTTATATCCTTAACCTTTTGAACATTTCCGGATGTTTCGCCCTTTTTCCAAACCTCATTTCTGCTTCTACTCCAAAAATATGTATATCCCGTTTCAATAGTTTTTCTTAACGTTTCTTTATTCATATATGCTACCATAAGAACTTCACCTGTTATATGTTCTTGTACAACCGCAGGTATAAGTCCTTTCTCATCAAATTTAATCTTTTCTTTCAAATCCATAATATACCTCCTCAAATTACATTACTAAACTTCATAGGGAGTATCCCTTGAAATCTATGTTTTTCTCTATACTATAATGCTTAATCCTTTGTTCTGTAAATATCTTTTTAAATCTACAATATCAATTTCCTTATAATGGAATAGAGAAGCAGCTAATACTGCATCCGCTTTTCCGTCTGTAAGTGCTTCATAAAAATTCTCCATACTACCTGCTCCACCTGAAGCTATTACAGGAACTCCAACACTCTCTGCCACTGTACGAGTTAATTCTATATCATAACCGTTTTTTGTACCGTCACAATCCATACTTGTGAGTAATATCTCACCGGCACCCCTTTTTTCTACTTCTTTAGCCCAATCAACTACATCCTTGCCTGTATTAACTTGCCCTCCATTTATATAAACGTCCCAACCTTCATCATTTTCCTTTTTGCGAGCATCTATAGCTACGACTACACATCGGGAGCCAAATTCCTTTGCTGCTTCTGTAATTAATTGAGGATTTGAAACTGCTGATGAGTTAATTGACACTTTATTTGCACCTGCTTTTAAAATATCCCTAAAATCTTCCACGGTTCTTATTCCGCCACCTACTGTAAAAGGAATAGAAACCTTTTCTGCTATCCTTCTTACAAGGTCAATTATAATATTTCTTGCATCTGTCGTTGCAGTAATGTCAAGAAAAACCAATTCATCTGCTCCTGATTTATCATAAACTTCTGCAATTTTAACAGGATCGCCTGCATCCCTGAGGTCTACAAAATTTACTCCTTTAACAACTCGTCCTCCATGTACGTCAAGACATGGAATTATTCTTTTACTTGACATATTTTCACCCCTTTAGTATTTCTTCCAGCTCTACATTTCCTGTGTATAATGCCTTACCAATAATAACCCCTTCTACACCTGTTTTTCGTAAGTTATCTATATCATCCACACAACTTACACCACCTGAAGCAATTATATCCCCGTTAAAAATTTTTACTACATCTTTTGTGGCTTGAATATTTGGTCCTTTTAACATGCCATCCTTTGTTATGTCCGTATAAATAATAGTTTTAACACCTATATCCTGCATTTGGGGTATAATATCTTCTACTGATATATTACTAATTTCCTCCCAACCTTCTACAGCAACCATTCCATTCTTTGCATCAACACCTATAGCTATCTTTTTACCATAAATTCTTACTGCTTCTTTTACAAGAGGAAAATTTTTTATGGCTGATGTTCCTAATATAACTCTCTTAATTCCTTGTTCAATCATATCCTTAATAGTTTCGATGCTCCTGATGCCGCCACCTAATTGAACGGGAACACTTATTTTTTTTGCTATATCAATAATGATATTACGATTTACTGAATTGCCTGCCCTTGCTCCATCAAGGTCTACCAAATGAATGAATTCCGCTCCCTTTTTCACCCACTTTAAAGCCACTTGTACCGGGTCATCTGAATATACGGTAACATTTGAAAAATCCCCCTGTACAAGTCTTACGCATTTACCGCTTTTAATATCTATTGCCGGATATATTCTCATTTATTTATCAATCCTTTTCTAAATTATCCTTTTATTGATATACTTCATTATTGATTTTATTTAATAACTCAATTATTCGTTCTTTTTGCATTTTCATACTAGCTCTGTTAACGACTAATCTAGCACTTATATCACATATTTCTTCAAGTACCGACAACCCGTTTTCCTTTAAGGTTCTACCGCTTTCAACTATATCAACAATAATATCTGAAAGACCCACCAAAGGTGCTAATTCTACAGAACCGTTTAGTTTTATTATTTCCACTGTCTGTCTTTTTCTTATCCTAAAGTAATCCTTTGCAATACGAGGATATTTTGTAGCTACCCTTATAATATTTCTTGTGCTCTCCTTATCATAAAAATCCTTAAAACCGGCAACCACCATTTTACATGAACCAAACTTTAGATTAACTGTTTCATATAAGTTTCGCCCTTCTTCAAGCAATGTATCCTTACCTACAATGCCTATGTCCGCGACCCCATATTCTACATAAGTTGGCACATCAACTGCTTTCACCATAATAAATTCAACTTTATTCCTTTCATCTTTAAGGACTAATTTTCTTGAACCTTTTCTTATTTCACTACAATCCATACCGATTTTTTCAAATATATCAATAGATAAGTCTGCTAATCTTCCTTTAGCTAGTGCTATCGTTATATAATCTGTCATAGAACTACACCCCCGTTTCATCGTTCTTTTCAATTGTTTCTTCTTTTAATAGTTCCTTCATTGTTGTTTCTATTTTTTGTTCTGTCAGAACGTTGAATATCTCAATTTTATCATCACTATTAACAGTAACAATGCCATCTATTTTTTTATTTCTCGCATAATTTTTAATATCATCATTTAGTTCTGATTCCTTCAGAAACATTTCAATAACAAGTCCTTGTTTTCTAAACTCCTCCGAAAGCTGAAAAGCTCTCTTACGTCCACCCTTAGTATAGGTTATAAGACTGTCCGGCTTTAAAGTATTAGATTTAATACTTCCCTTCTTCAGCACTGACATAAGTCTGTCAATTCCAAATGCAACACCTGTCGCCGGAATATCTTTTCCAAAGTTATTTATAAGTCCATCATATCTTCCCCCTCCACAAACCGGAAAACCTATACCGCTTGTAAAGCCTTTAAATATTATTCCCGTATAATAATCCATACTTTGTATCATGCCTAAATCAATGGAGATATACTTGCCAATACCATAGTCCTCCAATATAGAATATACTGTTTTTAGATTGTCGAGAGCTGAAATGGAGCGTTTATTAAGACAATTTTTGTTAATATTATTAATTACCTCAATCCCTCCGAATAGCAAAGGGAAACCTTTTATAATGTTCTTTAATTCAGAATTAATTGAATAATCCCCGACAAACTCTTCAATTCCAAGTGAAGCTTTGCTGTCAATAAGCTCCCCAAGTTTTCCGGCATCTTCTTTACAAAAGTTTATTTGTTCAATAATCCCTTTAAAAAACTCGACCTGTCCTATTTCAATTTGAAACTTTTCCACCCCAATGCTAAGAAGGGTTCTCACTGTTAGGGCTATAACCTCAGCATCTGCCTCGGGTGTGTTTGTACCTATTAATTCTACTCCTGCCTGGGTAAACTCCCTTTGTCTTGTTCCTTGATACGGTTCATCATTATCATGTCTATGCGCATTTCCTACATAACAAAAACGTAACGGCATCAAACTATCTTTGTATTTTGTCGCAATAATTCTAGCTATTGGCGTTGTTATATCAGGTCTTAATACTAAAATTCTTCCATCCCGATCAAAAAACTTTATCATCTCTTCCTGATTTGCTGTGCCATTTTTACCGACAAAAACATCATAGTATTCATAAGTTGGTGTTTGTATCTCATAATACCCATAACTTTTAAACTTTTTAAGTATTAGTTCCTCTAATTCTCTTTTCTCATTACACTCATCAATTAGTATGTCTCTAACCCCTTCCGGAGTGTGTAACTTCCAATTCAGCATATAACCGCCCCCTCTTTAGTACGCTAAACTAATAAAGTGCATTATTAAATTATAGTATCATTATCTTTTTTTGTCAAGAAGTTTTTTAACGCCACGGGGGACAGCTCCCTTCCCTTTGGTTGTTCACTTTACTCACACATAGGGGCGATTCGTGAATTGCCCCTACTCCGGAAGTGCTTGAACTATCCCCGTGGCTTTTGTCCTATGGCTTTCATGGTTTTTTAGCTCGATTGTTAATGCTTAGGTGTTGTAAATAATCCTGAAGATTGAGGCAGGGAAAATCGCAAGGAGGCGATTTTTAGGCGTCTTGAGCATGGATGCGAATTGACGCCGACTGCAAAATCAGAAGGACTGTTTACAACGCCTAAGCCCGTACTTTACCTTTAAGGCAATTCAATTTCCTTTGCTCACGGGCGGGCATGGAAACCCGCCCCTACGGTGTTTTAACCGTCCCCATAGTTTTTTCCCGGTACATGAACCATTCTCAGGCTTCCTCTAAGAACGGGCGATTCGTGAATCGCCCCTACAACTACCTTTGGTGGCGGGCGGACAGGGTCGTCCGCCCCTACAGCATACCGTTCGTAGCTTCTGTAGGGCTGGGGGCTTAAGTTTAAATATAATATTTAGCAGACTCCCTGTCGCTAACGCGACATCCCCCTATTAGGGAGGACAAGGTGGTTGAGCTTTTCCTGTCTTCCGACCAACTGACCAGCTGTCCAACTGACCACCTTAAACAACAAATCCCCCATTTGGGCTTATAACCTGACCGGTCAAATAATCCGAATGTGAGGAAGCAAGAAATAAAGCACATGAAGCAATATCTTTTGGTTTTCCAACTCTGTTTAAAGGTATTTCAGATTTTAAATCTTCAATTTCATCCGCAGAGAATCCCTCCAGCATTTCTGTCTTTATGACTCCCGGCGCAATACAATTCACCTTAATGTTAGACAACCCCAATTCTTTTGCAAGTGCCTTGGTAAACCCTATTACACCTGCCTTTGCTGTTGAATAATGCACTTCGCATGATGCTCCGACCATACCCCAGACAGAAGATATGTTTATTATTTTGCCGCTTTGTTTTTTTATCATAAATCTTAAAACACTTTGAGTACAATTAAAAATCCCATTTAGACTTACATTCATCATATAATTCCAATCTTTTTCCGTAATATCTGTAAAGAGTTTTATCTCACTAATTCCTGCATTATTAATAAGAATATTTATTCCGTTAAACCTGCTTATACAAAAGTCAACCATTGCATCAACTTCCTTTCTTATTGATACATCGGCCTTGAAAATTTCTACAGGAAGATTTTTTCTAGTTAATTTCCTATATAAGTTTATAGCTTCCTCTTCTGATTTATTATAATAAATTAAAACATTATATCCTTTTAAGGCGAAAGCTATTGCCATAGTTTTCCCTATTCCCCTTGAACCACCCGTTATAATTACAGTTTCTTTTTTTTTCATTCAATACCCACCTTAAATAAGTTTCCCCGATAACTACTGCTGTTAACACCCGTCAAAATAATTGGGTTCAATAAATCAAGCCCCTACAATGATAACAAAACTTTGTAGGGGCTTGATTTTATCAGATTTATTAAACTTCTGATAATTGATGCACCTTTTTAGTGATTTTGAACTGTCATATGTTTTCTCATGTTTGGTCAAGACTTGTCAGTACATCATCAAATACATCAATTACACATTTTTCCCCATCCCAGTTTCTACAAATTAAGCATGATACCTCATTTGCCCCGGTTGATTGATTGGTTAATGTTTCCTCCGGGTCCAAATGCGGACACGCTTGACCAACTGCATAAAGTTGTTCTTGATTAGCATAATTCATAAACTATTACCTCCTCTAAAAACTAGTACTATTATTTCCAAAAGAGGTATGGTTATGCATCGCTTATTTATAGTTTTGATGTGTTATTACTCTTTTAATAATTTGTTCAGCTCATCCATAAATGTATTTATGTCTTTAAATTGCCTGTATACCGAAGCAAATCTAACATAGGCTACTTCATCAATTTGCTTTAATTTTGATATTACTAATTCTCCTAATTCTTCAGAAGTTACTTCCCTATTAAGGGAACTCTGAATTTTTTCTTCAATATCATTAACTATTTTCTCCAAGTCATCTAGAGATATAGGTCTTTTTTGACAAGCCCTCAGCATACCGTTAAGTATTTTTTCTCTGTCAAAGGGTTGACGTGTTTTATCTTTTTTTATTACCATTATCGGTACATTTTCAATTTTTTCATAAGTAGTAAAGCGTTCACCGCACTTTAGACACTCTCTTCTTCTTCTAATTGAAACCCCTTCATCAGTAGGTCTTGAGTCCATCACTCTACTCTCATCATTAGCACAAAACGGACATTTCATCTTTCCACCACCTTATAAACAGAATTCTTAGCTTCAGATACAAGCTCTGCTTAATGAGCATTGTGAATTTAGCAATTATTTCTGCAAAAGCAGATATTCATCCCCTCTAAAAGTTAGGAATTGTTATCCGAGTAGTTATCGAAGCCATCAAATAACTAAATAGATTAAGCTCATTAACATATTATAACTACAATTTAACATAAATATAAAAATAATTCAATTATATTAGTATATAAATATAAAAGGAAAAATATATTTCTTAGTGTATAAGTATTAGATAGGAGAGATAATAATGAATATCACTATTATTTGTTTTGCATTTCTGACTTTATATTGTTTGTTAAAGAGTTTAAGGAGAAACTATTTGTTCATCAATATATATGCTTCTAATCTAACTATTTACGCAATTATAATCATTTTTATCATTGCAATTGCTGCCAATCCTAAACAGAGCTTTGATGCAGCACTTAATGGCATTAACTTATGTGTTAGTATCATTTTTCCTTCTTTATTTCCTTTTTTTGTAGCAACTGAACTACTTATAAGATTAAAAATAATTAATATTTTTGGAATTATCCTTGAACCTGTTATAAGACCATTATTTAATGTTCCCGGAATCGGTTCCTTACCTTTTGCAATAGGATTTATATTTAGATTTTATAAATACTCTGATTTAGACTGTAAAATTAAAAGCAGAAGAGTCTTTTATCAAATAAAAGAACATTTTAATCATTCGAATAGATACCATGTTAAAAATTTTGGAGTCATTTTAGGGGATTCTGTTAATAGCTCTGTTAATATATTACTTTTAATAAGTGGTTTTATTATTC
>LSQX01249346.1_pt1 | contig 27569 bp, 20 predicted proteins | sample 654561 | NCBI WGS metagenome assembly LSQX01 (sample SAMN04489861, study PRJNA283612) | anaerobic digester metagenome | isolation source: 4 biogas reactors fed with cattle manure at either 37C or 55C with and... | place: Denmark: Kongens Lyngby | collected 2014
ATCAATACTACGCACTCAACATGGCGGGTCCAGGGGAACATATCCACCGGCTGAACTTCCCGCGTCAGGTATCCCCTCTCCGTAAGACGGCCAAGATCCCTGGCCAGGGTGCCGGGGTCACAGGAGACATAAACCACCCGTTTCGGTGACAGCGCAGCCACCGCATCCAGTGTTTCCCTACTGCAGCCTGCCCGGGGTGGGTCCAGCACCACCACATCCGGACGTAGCCCTTGCGCCGCCAGCCTGGGAAGGAGCTTTGCCACGTCCCCCGTGTGGAACTCAACATTGCTGATTCCATTTAAGTCAGCATTCCGGCGGGCGTCCTCCACTGCCTGGGGTACCACCTCCAGGCCGTACACCTTTCGGGCTTGCTCGGCCAGAAAGAGGGCGATTGTGCCGACCCCGCAGAAGGCGTCCACCACCGTTTCCGCCCCGCTCAGCCCCGCGTAGGCCAGCGCTTTTTTATAGAGCACCAGGGTCTGGACCGGGTTTACCTGGTAGAAAGAAGAGGGAGAAATTCTAAAAGCAAGGTGTCCAAGATAGTCGGTAATATAAGCACGGCCGCCCAGGGTGCGGTTATGCCTTCCTATGACAGCCCCGGAAGGCTTATTATTAATACTGCGCACCACCGAAACAAGCCCGGGACAACCGGACATGAGCTCGGCAGCAAATTCTTTTTCCGCCAGCCACCGCCCGCTCCTGGTCACCAGCACGGCCATTATCTCACCGCTGGAAAAAGCCTTGCGCAGGACTACATGGCGAAAAAACCGGCCATCTTTGACCGGAGCAGAACTGCCGTACTTATCAAGAAGATTTTTAATGAAGGCCGCGGCCCCGTTTAAATCCCTGTCCACAAGCAGGCAACCGGCGTCTGCGGCTGCGCCTTCTTTAAAAAAACCGGTCAGGGTGCGGGAACCCTCTTCGTAATAGCCGAGCTCATAACAGCCCTCGGCAAAGCGCACGTGAAAGCTGGCCTTGTTGCGGTAGTGCCAGGGGTAATCCATACCGATGGTATCCAGGACCTTTATATCGTTCAACCCGGCCAGGCGGGACAGGCTGTCCCTCACCAGCTCCGTTTTCAGCTTCAACTGCTCTGTGTACTCAATATGCTGGAGATGGCAGCCGCCGCAGGTGCCGTAACTGGCGCAGGCAGGCTGACACCGGGCAGGGGACTGCTCGAGCACCTCCAGCAACCTGCCGCGGGCGTAGTTCCTCTTTATATTGACTATCTCGGCCAGAATCCTGTCACCCGGCGCTGTACCGGGGACAAATACAGCCATCCCGTTGTGCCGTCCCACTCCTTCACCAGCGTGGGTAAGCCCGTTTATTTGTAGCTTGATCTTGTCCGAAGTCCTTAGATCCTGGCGGCCTTCCATACTGCAGCCCCCGCCTGTCCATAATTACTCCCGCTCTCCATCTAGGGCAACTCCACATAGAGCTTAATTTCTTTTATAATTCCCTTTTCAACTTCAAAGGTCATATACTCATACCTTTCCCTGTTAATCCAATATGCACAGTTATTAGGATCGGATCTCCCGTCGGGCACCATTTCGAGGCCAGTATAAGCTTCTTTCAACTCGGTGAGGGGGGAGCCGACAGTAATGCCCCGGGTTGTTTGCAGTTTTGGGCTTGTTAAATCCATGCTCATGAGCCAGAAGTCTTTTCCGTTGTCCCGGGGTGAGAACATTTGCACCACAAGACCTTCATATTTCAGGGTTTTCAGGTGAGAACCAGCGTGTGTGTCAGCTTCCCTTCCCAGCACCTCATTGGTCTCTGCTACTGGTTCGCCAAGGACAGCGCTCAACTCCGCCTGGTCATACCAGTTTCTTAAAGATAGCTGCCCCCTGTCCGAGATCAAAGAATACTCGCCAACACTCTCTGGTGCGTTTTGACCGGTGGTTGTACCAGCCGGTTCTTCCCCTGCGGACTTCTTAAGGGAAAAGCTCTCAATAACCGCGTCAAATTCTTTTTCCAGGGCTCTGAAGTCCTGTTCTGTTTTTTCGGAAGCATCCGGTGGAACCTGAACATCGGTAGCATGAGCCCAGCCGAAATAATAGTCAACTGATTCCCCCAGGTACTTGAAACCGTACATATCTTCCAGCTCTTTTAAGCTTTCCCGTGTGATTTCCCTTTTATCATAGATTTCGATTCTGCCGATCACGCCAAATATCTGTTCCGGATACGCTGCCTGCACCTCTTTAGCAACAAAGTATACAAAATTGCCGTCTTCCCTGATCTCTACTTTTTCTGCAAAATCGCCGGGCAAGTTTAGAGAGAAACCAAACTTCTCATTTTCATAGACAACATCCCCTTTGGTTACCCTGTCACAGGCAGTAAACAAAACTGGAAATAGAAATAATGATATCGACAACAAAAATAACAATAAAACACGTTTCATAACTTGCCATCCTTTCCTGGAAAGTATGGGACAGGTACTGATGGGACATAGAAAAATGGACGGAAAGAGGGACAGGAGCAGGGTGGACCAAAGGGACAGGTACCTTGACCATATCCTGTGGTAAAGATACCCAATACCATTAATGTAAATCAAGCAAGGAAGCAGATAGACGTTCTTAAGAGTAAAGGTAAGTCATTTCCATCTTTAGCTTCAGTACTACCTCTACTTCCGGCGAACCACTGCTATCCGTCGAAGTGTTCAGCCATTTTTCACAATGCGGGTATGCTCATCTCTATTCCCTGACCAGGGCTGCTATACCGCCTGTATAGTAGGGTTCAGAGAACAGGACGTTTTTAGCTCTTTCATCCGTGATGGTAATGCAGGCGCCGATCAGGTCAACCTTACCCGCGATCAAGGCCGGGATCAACCCGCCAAAATCCATGTCGACGATTTCCAGTTGCATACCCAGGTGGCGGGCAATATACTTAGCCAGTTCAATATCAAAACCGACGATTTCCTGGCTTCCGTCTACAAAGGAAAAAGGTTCCGTCACTGCCGCCGTCCCGAACCTCAGGACACCCCTGTCACCGGTAAGAGTTATATCCGGCATGGCTGCTGGAGCCCCATCTTCAGGAATCCACCGTTTTAACATTTCATCATATTTACCGGTATTCTTCAGCTCGGCAATAACTTCGTCAATTGCAACCTTCAGTTCTTTATTGCCGGGATGTACAGCGAAGCCATAGTTGTCTACGGTAATCATATCGGGTAAAACCTTAAGACCCTGGTTCTTAGCTGCTATATTTTTCAGAATTGGCTCGTCATCAGCCGCAGCATCAGCTTTACCGGACTTTACAGCCATGCAGCAATCCAGCACAGTGTTATAATACTGGAACCTGGCATCTGGGAACCTGGATAAAACCAGTTGATCCGCCACTGTACCGGTAGGAACTGCAAATACCTTACCCTCCAATTGGGAAAGGTCAGTAATTTTCTCCCTCTCACCGCAGCCTACAAAAGCAATCATCATAAAACAAAGTATTAGTCCCAGCAACCCAATTATTCTTTTGTTGAACATTAAAACATCTCCCTACTCTTCCAGATTCTCTAAATCACCTTAAAATAGTCGGGGGTAGGAAAGGTACCTCCCCCATTCCCTGTCACGGCAACCCCCAGTGACCTATGCAGGTGCAGGTGAGACAAGGTATCGCCCCTTGTCCCAGCCACCGGGGTAGAACATGGTACCTGAACTGCCCCTTGTCCGGCGCCGTCCCTTTCCCATTGTCTCGCCATCACATCGATTTCTTAACTATTCTATCTCATACAAGATAAATAAGGAAGCAAAAAGAGTTTCCCCCTTTGCTTCCCTGTTCACCGCAGCTAGGTACAAGATCTATTACAATTCTTTACCATTCCAGCAATACGTACAGATCTTATCCTCGCCTATACCGATTGCCTCAATCATGTCATGGATATTCTGGTATTTCAATGTTGAAAGGTTGAGTCGTTTGCCGATGCAATTAACCATAGATTTGTACTGCTCCGTTGCGGGATCACAATAAGCTTCAAGTGACTCTGGTTCTTTACCCTCAAGCTGGATGATCGCCCGTCTAGCCGCAAGTTCCATTACCGATCTGGATCTTGAGAAGTTCAGGTACTTACAAATGTAAACAATTGGAGGGCAAGCCGCCCGGACATGGACTTCACTGGCATTGCATTTATAAAGCAGGTTCACAGTTTCTGAAATCTGTGTGCCGCGGACAATTGAATCATCGCAAAAGAGCAGGCGTTTGCCGGAAACAAGTGCATGAATGGGCATCAGCTTTAACCTTGCAACAAGATTCCTGATCTCCTGGTTCGGTGGTATAAAACTCCTTGACCAGGTCGGGGTATATTTAATAAAAGGACGCCCATATGGTATTTTGGATTGATTCGAGTAACCGATGGCATGTCCGACACCCGAGTCAGGCAATCCGGCAACCATGTCAATTTCAACATCGTCGTTTTTGGCCATTGCGGCGCCATTTCTATAACGCATGACCTCAACGTTTACTCCCTCATAGGTTGAGGAGGGGTAACCATAATAGACCCACAAAAAAGCACAGATTTTCATTTTATCTCTGGGCGGCGCAATCTTCTCAATACCTTCCGGCGTCAAGAAAATTATTTCTCCCGGGCCTAGTTCATAGTGGAAGCTGTAGCCGAGGTTCGCAAAGGTACAGGATTCCAGGGAAACGCAGTAAGAATTCTCTTTCTTACCAACAACTAAAGGAGTCCTGCCCAGCTTGTCCCTCGAAGCATAAATCCCCCGGGGCGTCAGGAGCAAAATCGAACAGGAGCCTTCAATTAACTCCTGGGCTTCCAACAAACCATCCTTAAATGAGTTTTGGTGATCTATAATTACAGACACAAGCTCAGTCGGATTAATAGTACCCCTGTTGGTTTCCAGAAAATGGACATTTCTTAAACTGGAAAAGGCCTTATCAGCGATCTCGTGCAAATTGTTTATTCTTCCCACTGTAGTTATGGCATATTGCCCAAGGTGGGAAAGCACTGTCAAGGGCTGGGGTTCTGTATCACTAATACAACCTATACCCATATTGCCCTTTACTTTAGTAATCTCATCGGCAAATTTTGCTCTGAATTGTGTGTTCTCAATATTATGGATTGACCTGTTGAAACAACTACCGTTCCATATGGCCATTCCTCCCCTGCTGGTTCCCAGGTGCGAATGGTAATCCGTACCGAAATATACATCCATTACACAATCCTCTTTGGAAACAACACCAAATAATCCACCCACGGATATTACACCCCTTAATTTAATCAAGGTTGCTCCATCTATAACTGGTCAAAAGTCAACCGCAAGCGAAAGAACAACCCAGATTCAATACATTAATAGAATTACATTAATAGAATTACATTTTTACAAGCTTATTGCAACAATATTTTATATCCAGATAAGTAAAGTGACTATTCAGACAAAGTTTCTTTCCATATATCACATTAAGAGGAAACAAAGAGGACACCCTGCTGTCCTAAAAATAAGGTGCCCCGGGAGCCATTTGCATCCGCAGCCCGGCTCCGGTATATATATTATTTTGGTTACGGTTACCCATAAAATAAGGAAGCAAGTTGAATTACCTTCTTACTTGCTCCCTAGTTACAATAGTCTATACTCGTTTTACTGGCTCAGCATATTTTCCCATCAATGAGAGCCGGCTTCCTCATAGGGACCCAACTGCACGGCAGTAATGAGCCAGCTACCTTCTATTTTATCTACATCAAGAGTAATGGGGCGCCTGGCTGCAGCACCGCCCTCCGCCAATTCCACACTGGTTACTTCGATGATCTCGCCCTTGATCCTGTACCCGGAACCAGCCAACTTCTCCACATTTAATACCTCTATCCGTTCCGGCCACGGACTGGAAAGCACCCTTCCCGGAATATTTTGAGGATCCTCCTCCTGCCATTCCGCCAGAAGCGCGGGGGCTACTAAACCGCCGTAGTTCTCCTGCAAACTCTGGTTCAAAACCTCCTGTGGGGCCAGCAACGAGACTGATTTCAGCTTTTGGCCGAAATCTTCAACCAGCTTCACAACTTCCGCCTGCTCGTTTTCACCTTTAATGTCACCTTCCCGGCAATTCACAAACAGATTGACGGGGTTACCTGCAAAAGCTATCGTTGCCAGGATAGCGAGCAGGAGAACAGCACAGGCAACAACCAACCATTTCTTTTTCATTGGCAATAACCTCACTTAAATTTTTTGAAAACTTTTTTCTAGATTGTCCATTGATCATGAATGATCCCCACCAGTAACCAGTCACCCCCAAACTCTTCAAACACTAAACGCAAACTCCGCCAATCCATTCCCTCGTACATTGGATCAAACCCACTAAAATGGTATTCAACAATGATCGATCCGGGATAAACATCAGGCGCATTGTTAATCGCATTGCCATGAAATAATTGTTTATTATAGCTGATCTTCTCAGCATTTCTAAAATCCTGATCATAAATGAAAATGTCATAATAAGCTGCAGGGGTCAGAATTATAGGCTCACCGGTTCCATCATAGCTCCCCCAGTTATATTCAATAGAGGATGAAAAGAAATCCTCAAAATCAGAGGGCATGAAGACGACGTTATTCTCAAGGTCCACATAGCTGTAAGGGCTAAATCTCACACCTTTGACCGGGTGAACATAATCAATTAGTCCTTTCATATTCCTGCCGGCTATAAGATTCAAGACTTTTTCAGCCCGTTCGGATATAATTTTTTCCGCTTCCTCCGGTGTATAGGACACCTCTTCCTTATCAATATCAAGAATATTGAACTCTTGATCCTGAATAATCCAACGGCCGTCTCTATATTCATAGGTAATGGTTAATTCATATTTCCCGGTCATCACGTTTTCGCTGGTTTGAGTAACCTGAACTTTAGTTTCGTCAATCTTTTTCAGCTCATAGGGTTGATCGAGGATTAGCATAATAGGCCCTTCCCTGGAAAGGAGATAGAGCCCGCCATCCTTTTCGTAGAAAAATTCATCGGCGTAGGAACGGGCCAAATCCTCATCCATTATTTCTGACATGTGCTGGACCCATTGGGCCTTGCTGTTAAAATTTATTACCCTTCTACTATCTTCATCTACATCTTGATATATGCCCTCTTCAAATTTTTTTGTTAACTCTTCCAGGGGTACTTCCGGAATCTCATTATCACCTGGAGCAGTCATCTTACCGCTACATCCCGTAAAGGCGAACGACATGAATATTGTTGTTAAAATAATAATATGTTTCCAAAATTTCAATACATCCACTCCCAACTTAATTATTTTTTTTAATAAAATGACAGGTAATTATAAAGCCTGGCTGAGCTGATTCCTCACTAAGGTCTCTTAAAAAAAGACGTCTAGCAACTCAAAAAGGTTCGCTTTTTCCTGGTTCATAATTATTGGTATTTTTGTCTGCTCAAATTAAATTCTCATCTACTTCAATGCCTGCCATCTGCATAAAAGGTAAAGGGCATTGCAGGCAGTGGAAGAACCCGGAGGCAATTGATAGTCAAAAATCTTATTGGAAAGACATGGAAGTGTACTGTCCAGGCAACTCCTGGTTTTGTGACCCGGTTTATTATGCGGTTTGATCCTTCACAGGATGGTATGTATGCCATTACCATATTCTGGAGCATGAAGATTATGATATGATTAGCCCGTTTAAAGTTGTAGCGCCGGATTGCAAATAAGACTAACCATGAGCTGGGATAGGGGGAAAGGCACCTCATCCCAGCTCTTTTTTTCCAAACTTTAAGGTCAAGGGGAAATTAAATAACCTGCTTCACCCTCCATTAGTACACCTCAATTATCAGCTGGTTACAACCATAATTTCCCCGGTTATTTACAAACAGACAATTTTATGTTATTAGGATTTATTTCACAGATTATTAAATCTTACATGTTTAACCAAATACTACCTGCCAGCATAAGTTAAATTAACCAACATTGAGGATGATCTGACAAGCTGGAGGTGGATCCAATGGCAAATCAGCAACCCAGAGTACCGACAAGTTGTCCGGTGGGGTTTACGGAACGTTATACTATTGTATCCGGCGACACATTGTTTAAAATCGCCCAAAGATACGGAATCAATGTGGCGACTTTGGTTGCAGCCAACCCGCATATTACAAATCCCGATCTTATTTATCCTGGTGACGTAATTTGTGTCCCCACTGCCCCAGAGGTCCCGGCCCCAGAGGTCCCGGCCGGGGAGAGAATTACACTGGCCACCACAACAAGTGCAGTTGACACGGGTTTACTTGAGTTTTTACTTCCCAGATTCAGCGAAGCAACCGGCTACCAGGTTGATGTGAGGTCTGTGGGGTCGGGAGAGGCGCTGGCTTTGGGGGAACAGGGTAGGGCAGATGTCCTGTTAACTCACGCCCCTGATGCTGAACAGGGATTGTTAAACAGGGGAATCATTACTAATTACCAGCAGGTCATGCATAATGACTTTGTGATCGTAGGGCCTTCTTCGGATCCGGCAAAGATATCCGGAACCAAATCAGCCACTGAGGCTTTTAGAAAAATTGCTGAAAGTCAAGCGCCCTTTTATTCAAGGGGAGATAAATCAGGCACCAACCAACGGGAACTGGAGATTTGGTCAAGGGCAAGGACAAAGCCATCCGGCCCCTGGTATCATAAAACCGGCAAGGGAATGGCAGAAACGCTTTTAGAAGCTTCAGCAGGCAGGGGCTATACTTTATCAGATCGAGGTACTTACCTGGCAATGAGGAGAAACATAAATCTGCAGATTTTATTAGAAGGAGACCCAAATCTGTTGAACATATACCATGTCAGCCAGGTTAATCCGGAGAGATTTCCTAATGTTAACGCGGAAGGCGGCAGAAAATTCGTAGAGTTCATGATCTCCCCAGCAACCCAACGGATTATTTGCGATTTTGGGGTAAGGTTGTACGGCCAGCGGTTATTTACACCCGATCGCATCAAGTGCTGATTTCATTAAATCACATAATTTAGGAAAGAAACATGCACCCGCGGCTTACCTGCGCTATCCGGCCACCCAAAACAGGCTCCCATTTTTCAGCACAAGTCAAGCAGCATATCTAAAAATTCCAATTCAATTTCTTTAAACCTGACACCATCCCAAAACAAGGGGGATGGTTCTCTTTTCCCAAATACTTCCTAACTATTAGGGGATACTTATGTTTATTTACCCAGTTAAACTTAATTAGCAGGAGGGGTAGACCATGAAAACAAAGTTTATCCACACTGATATTATCACCAGGGATTGGAAAAAACCTGCCCGGTTTATATCGATATGTAGTCCCCCCTGTCCCAGCCCAGGACAACCAATCTAATCTTTGCTATACTTAAATTACAGTAATGCTAGTGATGGGAGAGTAATTATGAAAAATATTTTTTTCTATCATACCGATATCGGGTTAATTGGAATAGCCGAAGACGGTAAGGCCGTTACAAACTTGTATTTCCAGGGCGAACAAACACCTGAAGATGCAGTCGTAACCGAAACCGAAATCCTCAAAGAGGCTGGCCGGCAACTGCGTGCTTACCTGGCAGGAAAGCTGAGAAATTTTACACTGCCCCTCGCCCCTTCCGGCACTGAATTTATGCAGCGCGTCTGGAAGAGCTTGCTGACCATCCCCTACGGCGAAACACGTAGTTATCAGGAAATAGCTCAGAGCATAGGTAATAAGAAGGCTTCAAGAGCGGTTGGACAGGCTAACAACCGCAACCCCATTCCGATTTTTATACCCTGCCACCGGGTAATCGGCGCCAATGGAAAGCTGACCGGTTATGGAGGTGGGCTCCATTTAAAGGCGTATCTTTTAGAATTGGAAAAGGCGACGTTGGCCAAAGGTGACATGAGGTGACAGGGTTTCTATAAATTCACCAGCCCAACGCCCATGCCGGGCGCACGCAAAAAAGCCGGTGCCCATCAAAGGCCCGGCTTTTAGCTTTGTGTTCCTATTTTCCGACCCACTCTTTAACTTTTTCCTGGTTTGCCTCCACCCACTTGGCTGCTGCCTCAGCAGGATCCATGCCGTCTTCAATATCCAGCATAACTGCCTCCATATCGGATGCGGTCCAATTGAATCTATCCAGTATATCGTAAACCTCCGGCTTTTCTTCCTTCAATCCCTTGCGCACGATTGTGTGAATGAATTCTTCAGCACCGTAAACTCCTTTTGGATCTTCCAGGTATTTGAGGTCCCACTTGGCAAACTTCCAATGGGGAGTCCAGCCGGTTACTACGATCCAATCCCCGTTGTCTTCCGCCTTTTTCAGTGCTGCCGCCATGCCGGCGCTGCTGCTGCTCTGCAATTCGAAGTCCAGGTTGTAATCCTTGATTGCCTGTTCCGTGGCCTTCATTATACCGGCGCCCGGCTCAATGCCTATTATTTTTCCCTGGAATTTATCTTTAACGCTGTTAAGCTCTTCGATGGAGTTAATAGTAACGTATTCCGGAACCACAAGACCGATCTTGGCGCCTTGCAGATTGGGGCCCAGATCTTCCACTTTATCTTTTACCTGTGCATAGTAATCCTTGTGTGTCGCAGGCAGCCAGGCGGCAACAATACCATCAAAATTACCCTCGCTTACGCCCAGCCACATGGGAGATGCATCTACTGCAGTAATTTTCACTTCATAGCCCTGGTCTTCCAGCACTTTTTTAATGACATTGGTACTGGCGATCTCCGAATCCCACTGCACATAGCCCAATTCCACTGTTCCCTTGCTTTCCTGGCCTTGTTGTTGCTGCGCCTGCTGCCCGCAGCCGGCTATTACCCCGGCAAACAGGGCCATAACAGCTAACAAGACTACCAACTTCGACACCTTTTTAATCATTTACTTACCTCCTTATTTAATTTTTTATTAATACCCTTGCACCCATCAGCCAAACATTTCTTGATCCCCAAGTTTGCGGCATAGTTTACTAAACGCGCTATATCTTCACCTTGTGCTTTTCACTAATACTTTGTGTTACCCGATCAAGAATGATGGCCATGAGTACAATGGCCAGTCCCCCTTCGAATCCCTTGGCAATGTCAAGCCTGGAAATGCCCGTCAGCACCTCGTTGCCCAGTCCGCCGGCTCCAATCATGGCAGCGATGACAACCATGGAAAGGGACAGCATAATACACTGGTTGACACCAGCCATAATAGTGGGCAGCGCCAGGGGTATCTGTACCTTGATCAGCTTCTGCCATTCAGTAGAACCAAAGGCATCAGAAGCCTCCACCAGCTGGACCGGGACCTGCCTGATGCCCAATCCGGTAAGGCGTATCGTCGGCGGCATGGCAAAAACCACCGTGGCAATTAGACCCGGCACCTGGCCGAGACCAAAGAACAATACCGCCGGAATCAGGTAGACAAAGGCAGGCATGGTCTGCATAAAGTCCAGCAAAGGCATTATTATTTTATGGGCAAGGTTGCTCCTGGCTGTCAGAATACCCAGAGGTATGCCCAGCAACAGCGCAAGAGCAGCAGCAGCAAGGACCAGGGCTAGTGTTTCAATGGAAGGTTTCCATAACTGCATATTGTAGATAAGGTAAAGGCCGATGGCCGTACCAACGGCTATCCTCCGGTTGGCAATAAACCAGAACAAGACGAAAACCACAGCTATAATAATCAACGGGTGGAAGGCTAAAAAAATCTTTTCGATACCAGTAACCAATGCACTTATAATCAGCGTAATAAAATCAAATAATGTATCTAAGTTGACTTGTGCCCAGCCAACTGCCATTTCCACCCATAAACCAATTGGTAGTTTAGGCAATATTTTCTCCCTTCCTTACCATACCCGCCAGCACCGAACCCTTTACAAGAATACCTACCAGTTTATTGTCATCCCTGGTCACGGCAACGGGAAGCCTCGTCTCCGCCAGTACAGGAATGATATCTATTACCGGAGTGTCAATACTGACTTTGGGTACACCTTCAATTATTATGTCCTTTAAATCTTCCCTCTGTTCTTTCACAGCCCGGAGAGCGTCTTCAGCAAGAACAATACCTACCAGCCTGAGGTCCCTAGTGACAACAAAAATACTTGAGATACCGTGCTCCTTCATCTGTCGTAGAGCCACATGAGGCCCGTCCTTCAAAAAAATAACCGGATCCGGTGGTTTCATTACTCCCTCTGCTGTCAGCACCTTTGTTCTGTCCACGTCTTCAACGAATTTCTCCACGTAATCGTTCGCAGGTCTTGTGAGGATTTCCTCAGCCGTGCCGATTTGAACAATGGTTCCGTTGTTCATCAAAGCTATACGGTCTCCAATTTTCAAGGCTTCATCAAGATCATGGGTTACAAATACGATGGTCTTGTTGAGTGAGTTTTGCAGGGAAATGAGCTCGTCCTGCATACTTTTGCGGATAAGCGGATCAAGGGCGCTAAAAGCTTCGTCCATAAGGAGAATATCAGGGTTGTTGCAAAGGGCTCTGGCAAGCCCTACCCGCTGCTGCATACCACCGCTAAGCTGGTCCGGCATGCTGTATTCCCAGCCCTTTAAACCAACCGTTTCTATGATCTGAGCTGCTTTCTCCCGGCGCTGAACCGTGGGAACACCATGTACCTCCAGGCCGTAAGCTACATTATCCAGCACTGTCCGGTGGGGAAATAAAGCGAAGCGCTGAAAAACCATACTGACCTTTTTCCTGCGTATTTCTCTTATAACCTCAGGTCCAGCCCGGGTTATATCCTCACCGTCGATGGTAATGGTACCACTGGTGGGTTCAATTAAGCGGTTGATACATCGTAACAAAGTAGATTTGCCGCTTCCTGATAAGCCCATAAGCACAAATACTTCTCCCTCGTTTACGGAAAAGTTGATATTATATATTCCTACGGTCTGTCTGGTCTTCTTCAGTATTTCTTCTTTGCTGTAACCTTCTTGCAACATCTTCAGGGCCTTTTCAGGGTGATCCCCAAAAATCTTCACCAGGTCTTTAACAACTATTTTGCTCATTTAAGGACATCCTTTCAAAAAGCTCCAACAAAAAGAAACAATCTCGATATGACAACTTTATGCATATAAAAAAGTTGTCACAATGAGATTATACCAAATTAACACCGTTATTGTCCAGTTAATCAGCAAAGAAAACCAGTAATACTATAAATTTACTATTGCCTGCATCCAGCATTGCATTTTTGGTTTTAATCCTAATTAAAAGCCGTATATACCGGAAAAACACTTGCCTGTTAATATTCTGCTCTTTAAGGCAACAAAGGACCCGTTGCTTAAACATTCCTTAGCCTTGTTCCTGGTCTTTTTCCTCCTTCTTGATATTTATGACCAGGGCAAAGGCAATGGTGCCATAGGCCACAAAACTCCGGAAGTATTCCCCCAAAGCGGCATTGTGGAAAAGGTTCTGGCCCGCCTGGGGCGAAACTATGAAAAGAGTATGAAAGAGAAAAATCCCGGTGAGTGCGTGCCTTATTTTCGCGCTTTTGATGCTGGCGCCGCCAGCCAGAAGGGCAGCGCAGGAAATAATATCCACATTCAAATGTGCCGTATAGACATCGAACATGCCGATATTTTGCAGGTAGGCCAGTTGCCCGAGAGCAGCCAGAACGGTGGACAGGACAATTACCTTGATCCGGAGCAAATCCACATTGATTCCGGCAAGTTCAGCCTTCTCACTGCCGGAACCCACCGCCTTCACCTGCTGGCCAAAGCGGGTATGCAAAAGGTAGTAGAGTATCCCCGCAAACAAGAGAACCACCAGGATCATGAATAAGGGAATTTCTATCTCCCCTAACCTGAGAAGCCAGAGTTTATCGATGGTATTCCGGTACATTCCCAGGTCCACAGCATTTCTCACACCAATGCCCCTGGACAAAATGATTTCCTTATTGACAACTGGAATAAAGCTTCCGAAGCCCGCCAAAAAAATCAACTGGTAGATGCTGTTGGCCAGAAAACCGATCACGATGGTGACAATCATTTCTTTTCCTTTAACCCTGTTTAAGACATAGCCTATGGTAAATCCCACCAGCACGGACAGGAGTACGGCCAGGACAAGAACCAGCACTATCCCCCGGGCTCCAGCCACCTGAAAGTTAATTACAAATAAAAGGGCAGTCTGCGCCGTCATGGCGCCGACGATAATGGCAAAATTCAGCCCCATACCGGCAACTACGGGTACTATTAACGACAAGACCAGAATTCCGTCCCTGATAAACCTGGTGAGCACCTGGTTGATAACAAAGGTACCGGAAAGCCCTGAAAACTTCCAGGCCAGGATGGAGAGGAGTAAAAACACGGCGGGTACCAGATGTTCAATGTTAAATAGTTTGTCTCTCAGTTCCCTGTCCTTCAATGAACAATCCCCCGTCTGTTCCTGTACAATAAGGCATAGAGAATAATACTGTAGGTAATAAATGTCCTTAGGATTTCAGTTAGCTCGGGTATCAGTATTTCATTGGCGAGGGGAACGGTAAGCAGGTAAATAGTCTGCAGTAAATAAGTACCCAGCACCGCTTCAAAGATCCAGGCCCTTCTTCCCGTACTACCCCCGATTAAAACCGCCGAGATAGCGGGAAAGGCCATGGATAACGGCTCATCATAAAGCTGGATAAAGCCGTAGCTCTGGGCATAGACACAGATCCCAATGCCGGCAAGCATGGTGGAGAGGGCAATGGCAATCAAACGGATTTTAGCTATATCAATGCCTGACAGCCTGGCAAAGGCTTCATTTTCCCCTACGGCGAGAGTTGCCCGGCCAATCCTGGTCCTGAAGAACAGGTACAGGAATAAACAGATCAGAGCGTAAAAGGCGAACAATCCCAGGGGAATATCAAAACCGCCTATTTTGAGCAGACAAAAATTATCAAGGACCTTACTAAAATAGGGATCAAGGCTTATTTTCGGTCTTAAACCCTGACCCCCGATGGGATAAAGCATCTGCCTGTTTTGAAAGGGCGCCAGGGTCCAAAAATAGTTCATCAAAGGAATTATGGAAAAACCGATAAAGGTACCAGCAATTTCCTCCCGCCCCTTGACCCTGTTTAAAAGCAACCCGTAAACCCAGCCGAACAGTCCGCAAACCACTAAGCTTAATAATAAGGACATAAAAAAACCCGTAAACCCGGTCAGCCTGAAATTCACGCTAATGCACAAAGCCACCAGGCCGCCGGTAATTCCCACCGGCATGCCGAAGTTCATGCCCGCTCCCGCGTTAAGCATGGGCAGCAGCGACAAAACCAGAACCCCGTTCATCACTAGCTTGACCAGTGATTCATTGAAGAGAATTACTAAATCCATCTCTAAAACACGGGCCAGGATCAGCAGGGTCAGCAAAAAAATAAGAATTATGATCTGGGGCGGCTTAATCCTGTAATTACCCGCATAAATCCTCAGGTAATCCTTCAGGTAATTCCTCATCCTGACGTATTCCCTCATAATTAGCTCCTTCTTCACCTGCCAGTGCCAGGCCAAACTCGAGATCCGGTGAGTCGGGGTATAGTATTTTAAAAACCCTTCCCTTAACCAGCACGGCAATCCGGTCGCATACTCTCTTTAATTCGTCCAGCTCACTGGTAGCAATCACAATGGTTGTACCCTTGCTCCGGTTGATGTCGATGAGCATCTTCAGTATTTTTTCCTTTGCTGCAATGTCAATCCCCCTGGTGGGCTCCGCCACAAACAGCAATTGGGGATTTACGGTCAAGGCCCTGGCTATGCAAACCTTTTGCAGGTTCCCCCCGCTTAATTCTTTAACCCTTTGCTTTGGCGATGAACATTTTATTTCAAAATCCCGCACAGCCTGCTCAACATAGCCATAAGCACCTTTCCAGTCAATAAAACCCAGGGGATTCCTGGAGAATAAATACTTAACCTGATCTCCCGTGAAGATGATGTTTTCAGCCAGTGAATGTTCCGGCAGGATACCCAGGGCTTGCCTGTCGTCCGGCAATACATAAATGCCTTTCATGATATTTGTCCTTGCGTTCATCCTGTCCAGTTTATGTCCTTTAAAAATAACCTCGCCGGCAACCGGGTACATACCCATAAGACCATAGCCCAAAGCCAGCTTGCCATGTCCGGAAAGACCTGTCAGCCCCAAGATCTCACCCTCATAAACGGTCAAATCCAGACTTTTGATTTCTTCGCCCGGCATTTTCACCGAGAACTTTTTAAAACAGAGGACCGGAGTGGCCTTTACTGACCGTTTCTGGGCGTTTGCCTTATACACCTGATGGCCGACCATATCACCGGCCAGTTTGGTTACGTTTATTTCTCCCTTTTTATACCGGGAAACCACTTCTCCATCCCTGAAAACAGTGACCCTGTCACATATATACTGCACTTCCTCCAGCCGGTGGGAAATGAATAAGATCCCCAGCCCGCCCCTTGACATGCCCACCAGTACCTCAAGCAGCTTTAGAGCGTCGCTTTTACTGAGAACAGCAGTGGGCTCATCCAGCAGCAATAGCTTCAGGTCGCTGCGGGCTACTTCCCTGGCTATTTCCACAAACTGTTTGGTGTTTGTTGATAAATCGATGATTTTTACGCCCACATCAACATCCAGGCCCAGCCTCTTTAATACTTGAGATGCAATCTCGTTATTCCGTCTTCTGTCTATGAACGAGTATTTTCTGCCGAATAAGCGGTCGGTAAACCTGCAGGTTTCTTCACGGCCCAGCTTGATATTCTCTCCAATGGTCAGGTCGGGGATCAAGGCAAATTCTTGATGGACCATGCCAACTCCCAGGCGGATTATCTCCGCACAGTTTTTTACTTGAAGCCTGGAGCCTCTGTAAATGATTTCCCCCTGGTAGCCACCGGTCTCCCTGATCACCGGGTTTCCGGAAATAATATTCATCAGGGTGCTCTTGCCTGAGCCATTGGCCCCGACAATACCATGTATTTCCCCTGCCCTGACCGAGATGCTGACGTTTTTTAAGGCAGGTATTCCGTTGTAGCTTTTCGACAGGTTTTTAATTTCCAGAATCTTTTCCATAAAACAACCCCGAAAATGCCGCAAAGGCTGTCTTAAGTAAAGACAGCCTTTACTTTTTTACATGAATTGCGATGTCTTAAAAGAGGATCGAATCCATTATCATAACGAAATAATTATCAAGGGGAGGGCTATCTTCTGCGGGTTTAAAGTTGTCAAAGTAAACAGTGTATCCCGATATATCCTTGGCAAACTGGTTCAACTGCTGGATGTTTTTGTAATCAAAGGATGGATCCTCAATTAGTTTTTTAGCCAGTTCGATGGCATACTGGGGCAGGAACACAGTGGCGGGCATGGGCCAGCCGCCCAGCCTGTTGGTCATCTGCGCTTCTGCTGCATGGGCCCGGATCATCTCGTTAATTTTCTCAAAATTCCAGGCATCCTCCTCAGATATCTCCAAACCCATCACCGTGGGATAGGCCTGGGTCGGGGTGGGGCAACACTGCTCCGCCACCATGAATTTCAGTTTCAATGCCTCATCAATTATAACATCATACATCGGACAGTTTGTACCGAAGATATTCGTTTCCGTACCGTATTTGCTTATTTGCCGGGGAATATCCTCTCTCAGGAATTGAAGCATGGGTCCTGTTCCGCTCCCGGTTTGAGGGTCGGGTGTAACAATTTCAACCCACTGCATACCCAGTTCTTCACTGGTTTTCTGCATCTTATCCTTTCTCTGGGCGATCACTTCCTTGGCCAAATGGGTGGGGAAGGAATAGTGGATCATGGTTTTTGCGCCCATGCTATGGGCCTTCCGGGCGATTGTCTCTCCTCTTTTGACCCAGTCGGTATCCAGGTTTATATCCACATATTTTGACATCAAGACAGGATCATCCCAGATAGGAGCGGTTATGGTGATTATATCCGGTCTGCTCTCCTCCACCTTTTGCAGGGCGGGCAACAAACCCGCCTGACCGGAGATCACGATAATGGCTTTCATTTGAGGGTCGTCCGCCAGGGAGGTAATCTGGCTCAAACCGGTTTCGATCTCAGTGGAAAAGTTTTCCGGCAGGGTTATGTGCTTGACGATATCAGGATATTTTTTTGCCATCATGTCTGCGGCCCGGAACTCATCTTCGCTGGTAGACAGGGTTGGTGTCACAACACCTATTTTATACCCGGGGGTTTCTTTTTCCTGCTGCGCTCCCTGCTCCCCGCACCCGGCTAAGACAAAGGTCATCAAAAGAACCAGGATTAAGGCTACAACTTTTTTCCTCATTTCTTCTTCCTCTCTCTTTCCTATTATTTTATGGCTCCGAAGTAAATTCTTCCTGCCCCGGCCTGTCCGGCAGGCCCGGCAAAACCCGGGCTCCATGACGGATATTCTAAAACCACTTGTTTAGAGTGTTATAACCTGATCCACACCGGCCTCGCCCAGTGCGGCGTAAAGCTGCGGGAAACAGCCGATCCGCGCCCCTTTGATCAGCTTCTAGTCGATGCCCCGCTCCATGGCGCACTGGTCGCAGGATCGCAGGTTGTATAAGCAGTCAACTTCCCGGCTTTTAACGCGAAGTACTCATCCTGATCGGACATCTTTAATACCTCGTAATGATTACCCTCGATGGGCAGCCCCAACTCATTGGCCATGTTTATCCACGAAATGCTTGTTTTCTCCGGATTCGTACCCAGGGCTAATTGCTTGCCAATAAGCTGCTGGGGATCAGTAATATCATTGGAGGCAACAAGGTAGTATGATCCTCCGATGTGGTTATTGGCCGCCACGATTATGGGCGCACCCTTTATGTAAGCCCGCATTGAACCGCTGTTACCCACATACCCGGCGTCCATCTGGCCTGCCGCCATGGCCTAGGGCACCTTACCGTTGCCGGTAACGTTGACCTTCATGCCCAATTCATCAAATATCCCCGTGTCCTTGGCGATACAGGCCGCAGTCATGTGGTCGCAGTCGTAATAGCCCAGGTTTATAACGTAGTCCCTGTCCTTTTCAGGGATCGAAGACGTTGTATCCTGCGCCGTTTGTTTTTGCCCTCCGCCGCAGCCGGACAACACAGTTAGCAGGAAGGCTGCAAGGGCCAGACATGTAAATAGCCAAGTTATTTTTTTATAAAAATATGCCTCCCTTACACATGCTGTTTTTGCAGAAATTAATAAATGATGGGGAGAAGTCGGATTCGAACACGACTCCAGTCCTGCGTGGCAGGCGGACAACGGGTTTGAAGCCCGCGGGGTGCCATCCCCATTTCTCCCCGGAGTTTAAAAACTTAGCAGCAGTCTTCCATCCCCTCTCCAAACAGATTTTCTAGAATACTCCCTTCCACGCGGTAAATCGCGTAGCCTAGATTGGAACCCTTCATGCCCTGGACAATAAATTCCAGGGGTGGTTTGTCGTCGATGTCTTTAAAAGTAATAACCTGGTTGGAAACCGGCGCCGGCACTTCGTTGGTTACACCGCCAGGTCCAGTGCTTCATCCCAGGAAGCTGCTCGGAATCTCCCTTCTCCGCGCTCACCGGTGCGGATCAGAGGTGTTTTCAGGCGGTGCGGCGAGTAGACTATCTCCGGCGCGTACCTGCCCCTGACACACAGGTTTGCGTAAGGAACTCCCCGGCGCGGCTCAACTTTCACCAGCCTGCCGCTTTCCAGGGTGACCTCCACCGCGCAAGCGCCGGGGCATATACCGCAAATGGCCGGCTTTTTTTCGATCAACAAGAGGCGTTCCCCCAAAATTATTATTGAGTATCTATTTATCTTCAACTTTTGACAATCAAATCCTTTATGCGTTTCATTTGATTATTTTATTAATGACAGGTTATCTATTAACAAATTGTATTTATGACGGACAATTATCCAGGGATCCGTCATGTTCTACCTTAAAAACCAATTGACTTCGGGCCCGGAATGAACTAAAATATGAATACTCACAATACAGGGGACTGAGTTTGTGTCTGAGGTTGTTCTTAATTAACCAAATCCAATAAAGTTAGCCCGCATCGTGCCGGCGCATTATTGCCCGGCTTAATTGGTATGCGGTGCGGCTGGTTAATTATGAACACAGGTATAGTCCGCTCATCTTCCCTAAACTGCGTGTTATGCTGTACCGTGCTCAAGAGCACGGTATTTTTACGTAACAACGCATTTTAGCAAAAGTTGTGTCCTCAAGGCTGTGCTGAACCGGATGTGTTCATCACAGCTTATTTTATTTTTGGGGAGGTATCCGCCAGGATGAACGCAGATGCGATGAGAATTCTGGAATACGACAAACTAAAGGAAATCTTAAAAGAGTATGCCATATCCGAACAGGCTAAAAAAATGCTCGACGAACTTCAGCCCTCCGCTGATATTCGCAAAATTGAACAGTTGATGCTTGAGACCACTGAAGCCAGGCGTATTATCGACATAAACGCCAACGTCCCGCTGACTGCCATGGAGAATATTGACGAGGTATTGGCCAAGGCAGGGAAAGGGTTCACCCTGTCAATAGATGAATTGACAGCGGTCAAAGATCTGCTGGAAAACGTCATGAAGCTTAAAAGATTTATGCGACCGATGCAGACTGTTTCACCGGTGGTGGCTTCCTATGCCCTATCCATGTCGGAACTGCCCCACCTGAGCGATGAAATCGATAGATGCGTGGTCAACGGAAGGATTGATGACAGGGCTACGCCGGAGTTGAACAGGATCAGAAAAAAGATTACCGTCACCGGTGAGAGAATAAAACAAAAGTTGAACAGTATTCTATCTTCGCCTTCCTTCGCAGGGGCTATCCAGGAAGCCGTAGTCACCTTGCGCAACGGTCGTTACGTGATTCCCGTTAAGAGAGAATATAAAAGGAGCTTCACTGGGAATGTACTGGACCTGTCAGCAAGCGGTTCCACCCTGTTTATCGAGCCTGCAGCCATCGCCAGGCACCAGGAGGAGCTCAATATGTTAAAGATGGAAGAGGAAAAGGAAGTCTTCCGGATCCTGTCCTGTCTGACGGAAATGGTGGAAGGCGCCATCAGGGAGATATCAATCAATGTGGAAGCCTTTATCCATTATGACTTTATTTTTGCCAAGGCCAAATACAGCAAATCCCTGGACTGTCTTCCGGTAAAGCTGAATGGGCAAAACAGAATCAGGATCAAAGGCGGCAGGCATCCTTTCCTCGGTAAAAGCGCCGTACCGCTGGATTTTCAGATTGGAGAGGACTATCGTGCCCTGGTTATTACCGGCCCCAATACAGGCGGTAAGACTGTGGCCCTGAAAACGGTAGGCCTGCTCACGTTGATGGCTCAGTCCGGCTTGCACGTACCTGTTGAAGAGGATAGCGAGTTAGCCGTTTTCGCCAGCATTCTGGCGGACATCGGTGACGGTCAGAGCATCGAACAGTCTCTGAGCACATTTTCAGCCCATGTCAAGAATATATCTACTATCATTGAATGCTCAGGCCCTTCCTCCCTGGTGCTTATGGACGAACTGGGAGCGGGCACAGACCCCGGTGAAGGCATGGGCTTCGCCGTTGCGGTTTTGGAAGAGGTCTTCAACAAGGGAGCCACCATCGTTGCAACAACCCATATCAGCGAAATTAAAGCATTCGCCGACAGGAAGGATGGGTTCAAAAACGGCCGCATGGAGTTCGATATCGATTCTTTGAGACCTCTGTACAGGTTGACCATAGGCTGTCCGGGCGATAGCAACGCCTTCCTGATCGCTCTGAGGCTAGGGGTGCGCAGGCAAATCATAGAGCGTGCCCATGAGATAACCTATGGAGAAAAGAAAGATTATTCCTGTGAAGCGACGCTCCAACCCAAATCAATGATTGGCGAGGACCTAATTACAGAAGATTCACCACCGCTGAAGGAAACAGCTGCAGCCAGGCCTGGAGCTATTTTGAAAGAAAAAGGTCGGAAAACACCGGTAAGCAATTTCGTTAAAGGAGATTGTGTGTACATCAGCAGCATGGACAGGACCGGAATCGTCTACGAACCTGAAAACAACAGGGGCGAAGTGGTGGTAATGGTAATGAAAAAGAAATATAAGATCAACCACAAGAGGCTCTCCCTTTACGTGGCAGCCAAAGACCTTTACCCCGAAGGATACGATCTGGACATCGTCTTTGAAAGTAAGGAAAACAGGAAAAAACGCAAGCTTATGAGTAAACGGCACGTGGAGGGAGTGGTTATCGAGACACCGAAAGAGGAATAGAAAACCTGCAAAGCAACGTGCCAAGGGAACGAGGGCAACCGGGGGATGGTCCTCCTGGACGACCTTATCAAATACAAACACCTTCATTTTTAGATGAAGGTGTTTTAAAGGGAGAGAAGGTGTATGGGTAGATATTGGTAGAGAACGCAAAGTTTGCCGGGAGCTCTTAAAGGAACATTTGCCATAGCTGCTTGTATTAATACTCGCTATCCAGTTTATAACTGGCCACATTATAGCCTTATCTTTATTTTTACCATTTTTCGTTATGTTATATTATGTTATATAAATTATATTAATTGCTTTTTGTCATGTCAAGTAATGTTACGTATTTTTATACAATCCAGGGAGGGCCTGGACAAACACAACCGGAGGGACGGTTCTCCTGACAAGTTTTTGTCTCTGTGAATCTACAAAAAGAAGGTTGAATGGAGATACACAGGTGTCAGGGAGAAGTCAACAACCCCGTTCCCGCCGTGACAGCCCGGCTTTTTCCCTGGCCAGCAGGGCAGCACCGAGGGCGCCGGCAAGCTGGGATTCGGGTGTTACAACGGCTTTCCTACCCAGTTCCCTGGACAGGTATTCCCTAACACCCTCATTTTTAGCCACACCGCCGGTGAAAAGGATCAGCTCGCCCTTACCCAGACGTTCTGCCATAGTTGCGACCCTCAAGGCCACCGCACGGTGGATGCCGGCGATAATCCTCCCCTTTTCCACACCCTGGGCTAAAAGGCTGATTACCTCCGACTCGGCGAACACGGTACACATACTGCTGATTTGTACAGGCTCGGCCCCCCTCGCCAGGTCCGCCAGTTCGCTGACGTCGGCGCCCAGGGCAGCGGCTATTACTTCCAGAAACCTGCCCGTGCCGGCGGCGCACTTGTCGTTCATGGCGAAATCGACAACATTGCCCTGCCCGTCCGTGAGAATGACCTTGCTGTCCTGGCCGCCGATATCCACAACCATATCGATCCCCTGGAGCAGGTGGTGCGCCCCCCTGGCATGACAGGTTATTTCCGTCACAGCCTTATCTATAAACGGCAGGGATATCCTCCCGTAACCGGTACCCACCATACAGGTCACCTCTTCCCGCTTAAGGCCCGCCCGGCCCAGCAGTTCCTCAAGGGCTTCCCTGCCGGCCTGCCGGGGGCTGCAGCCGGTGGGTCTGATTACCCAGCACCAGTCACTGCCGTTCAGCAGCACGGCCTTGGTGGTGCTGGAACCGACATCTATACCAACTGTGATCATTAAGATGAACAACTCCCGCTGAGCATTTCTAAGAAGGCCGAAATTCTCGTTTTCAACTGCTCTATGTCTGAAGTGGAATAATCCGTCTCTAGCTGGAGATAGGGCAACCCGAAATTATCCCTGACATAACGGCGGACAAGCTCATCCTCCACAATATAAGTATGGCAGGCCTGCCAGGTGAGATCCACCACCCCATCCACGCGGTAGTCATCGATCAGGCGTCCCAGGAGTTCCAGGCGCCCCTTGTTCGGCGACATGCAGGAGCAGGGTATCCGCAGGTACCTCTCGGCAATTGCTTCCATGGGATCCCTATGCTCGTCTTCATCCACCAGGTATTCCATCACCTTAATGCCGCTGCAACTCTCAAAGCATACTACACTGCCGCCACACTCTTCCAGCAGGCGAACTACTTTCTCAGAACCGATGCCCACCGGACATCCGGTTAAGAGGATCCGGGGTGCTCCATTGGCGAAGGGAGAAATCCCCCGGGCAGCAATATCTCTGACTTCTTCAGCGAGCTGGTTGATTAGCGCTGTACCTTCTTCCTTATCCACATTAAAACCTTTCACAAAGATAGTTGTAAGCATGTCCAGACCGGTCATGGGAGCCGGGTCATGCCTGTTCAGTTCATGCAGCTCCTTCAGGGCTTTCCGTTCCCTGTTGCACACTTTAATGGCAGACCTGAGGTTATCAGTGCTGATTGTCACACCCAGGTTCTCCTCCAGCCGCACTTTGAGTAAATATAGTTCTTCCAGCCACCACTGGAGGGCGCCGTTCCGGTCTGTCCCCTGCGGCAGGTGCATCACATGCACCGGCTTGATCTCCCCGAGGAGCTCAAACATTTTTTTCTTGCCGTCGCAGGTCGTTTCCGCAATGATGAAATCGGACGCCCGGAAGTACGGGCAGGTATCGGTAAGGGCAAAACCGAAACTTGATTTAATCAACGGGCACAAGTTGCGCGGTAAGACTTTTTCGGCAGCAGCAATGGGCTCGTGCCTGGTGCCGCAGAGGCTCACTGGTATGGCTCCGGCCGCCAGCACAAGTTCCTGAGGGGCATAAGCACAAAACATGCCGACGACCTTTAAGCCGTTTTTTTTGGCGCTTTGAATGCTGAGTGCGTTATCGTTGCGCATGTTCTCAAAAATTTTCATGATTTGTGGACGCATTCCTGAAACCCCCAAGTCAAAATGCTAACAAAACACTTCACTCTCTAATTATAAAAATCCTCTATTTATATAATTTAAAATTTTTATAATAACAATTATCAGGATAACATTGTTTTATAGGGGATACGAGTGAGCCATGTCATAGCCTGGGAGTACCTTGCATCTGGTGGAGCCGTTGCGGGGGTTTAACATGTCCCTGAGTCTTTTTACCAGCGCGTAAACCTTATCAAAAGCTTTTAGTTTCCTGGCTCACAAACCAGCTCCATCACCATGAATACTCCGGTCATCGCTCCGCAGGTATCACCCGTGCTCCCATGCCGGACACGCAACACGAGACTAATATGACAGCTATGTCCTGCTCCAGGCCAAAGCCCGCACTGTAAACCAGCAGCATAGCCTGGGCAATTTAACCCGCCTTTTCTGTTCAGAGAAATCTTTACTGGCATTATCGCTCATATTAAACCTATTTCCTTTTTTATTTTTTCGATAATGTTGATATAAAGACTTACGTTTACTTATAATGGTAGCAAGTGATTATTAAGTATAATGACTTATGGCTTATTATAAATTTCTCAATAACATAGTTATTGCAAATTCTTGCTGCTGAACTTAGATTAAAGTACCTACCCAATGTATAACAGGTTCAGTTCCATCTTAATTAGACCATGGAACTCTTATACTCGGGAAAGTCAGTTGCTAATGTAGCGCTGGAAACTGGTTTCTGAACAGAACCATTTCAGCAGGGCATTTAATTTTAAATCTAGAAGAAATTCGGCATTACCCCAGGTCAATACAGAGTCTGAATGTAATTACTTTCTTAAAAAAAGGAAAGCATGTTTAATGCAAAGGAGGTGACCGTCCTTCATCTGGGGGCACGTACACCTTTAATTATGCCAAGAAAGTTGTACCGGACACCGCCCTCCAAGGATAGATTTGATGTGGTCAAGTAAAAAATTGAAAAGGGACAAAGGAACCTGGGAAAGGGACAAAAAGAAGGTACGAAGGGACGAGGAAATAGTTACTCTGTTTACCCTATAACATTATTGGCAAAGGAGGGGGATGTAATGCCAAACACTGCCACATTTCAACTGCCGCAGGAGTTTTTGATTGTAGGCGCAGCTGTCCAAACAGGATTATTTGAGGAGTTAAAAAACGCTCCCTGTACCCTGGAAGAATTAGCTGTGAAAACTAAAAGCGACCAGAGGGCCCTGTGGACGGTTGTTGAAGCCTTGATCGCCTTAAAATACCTTGAATATGCCGGCGATAAAATCAAGCTCACCGAAGAAGCCGACAACATCTTTTTTAATCCCGACCATGAACACTTCACAGGTTTTTCATTCATGCACGCCTATAACTTAATGAAAGCATGGCTCCAGTTACCGGAAGTAATGATTAGCGGGAAGCCAGTTTCCAAAAAGGATGCGCCCCGGCACATGAAGGACTTTATCAGGGCCATGAGCCATCATGCCAGGCAATCGGCGCCAGATATTGCCGATTATTGCTTAAAAGACCTGCCTGCGGGTTCCAGGGTGCTCGATGTCGGCGGCGGTCCCTTAACCTACGCCATAGCTTTTGCCAGGAAAGGAGCTGTGGTAACTGTACTTGACCTGCCTGAAGTGATCGACATGATGCAGCCGGAACTGGATAAGAATCTGCCCATCAAGCTGGTCAAAGGCGATTTTACTATAGAGCTCCCGGCGGGACCATACGATCTGGTTTATCTTGGTAATGTATGTCACATTTACGGCGAACAGGAAAACAGGAAACTATTTATAGACGCGGCAAAGGAACTCGTTCCGGGAGGCCGCATTGTAATCAATGATCTGATCCGGGGTACTGGCGTTAGGCCTGCAGTATTCGCTGTAAATATGCTGATTAATACACCCTCCGGGGGAACATGGACCATCGAGCAATACCAGTCATGGCTTACTGCTGCCGGTTTTTCCGACATATCCTGGGATGAAGTTGCTGGCAGGCAGTTGATTAAAGCCACCAAAGCCGGTTAAGGCAGGGAGGTGAACCTGGAGTTTCTTGAAAGAAAGAATACATCAAAGTAACGATAGTCCGTTGTTATGAACGAGATTTCATTATAAACATTGTACCTTCTAAGCAGGTGCTGGATCGGCAGAATCCCCCTACGCAGGCAGGATGGCGACACCCCGGCGGTTATATTAACCCTATTTCCTAAATATAAGGCGGGACAAGGGAAAAGTTCTTTATAACCTGCCTCTTACCACTGTGTTCCAGCAAGAGATGCTAAAAAATTCAGTTTCATGCCGGGAATAATTCCCTGCTAAGGCTGGTAATGGGGATCTAAAACCTGCACTTTCATTCAGGCATGAGCCCTACTGCTCCGTAACCATTTCCTTTCCTTTAATAAATAAGCCCCAAATAATACTAGAAATGTTACAATTATACTCATGCAAACAAAGGCATTAAAACAAGTTGCCAGACGTTCCATTAGGTTATAAATGTTCATAAATTTTTTTAAGAAACAGCTGATTCAAGAAGGATTTTTCTACATTTACGCTAATTTTAAAAACTTAGTCATGCAATTACTCTAGCAGTAGAATAAAAATGACGAGATAATATAAAAATTAGGGATGCTTTAATGCCTGACAAGTAGTATGAGTATTCCTGCGCCATCCGGCCAGCCCTCTCGCCGTATCCGGGCACTAATCCTGTGACATCCGGGCAGGATTCCTGTCACATCCGGCCGCGATTCCTGCGACATTCGGCCATTGTTCCTGCTTTATCCGGCCAATAAACCGGCACCTCCAAAATCTATCCTGTACAATGTAGGTAACTACGTGTACAGGGGGAAGAAAGATGAGGTGCGTAGAGCCCGTGAAAGTCATTGAAATCCTAAGACTGACGGAACAGGGATACTCTCAAAGAGAAATTGCCCGTAGCGTGAAATGCGGTAAATCCACCGTCGCCGATGTCCAAAAACGTTGCCGGGAATGTAATCTTCAATACCATAAAGCAGCCCAAATGACTGACGAAGAAATCAAAAAATTGCTTTACCCCAATAGTTTTGGCCAGCCCAAAAAGGATGATCCCGATTGGCCAGTTATTCATGAACTACTGCAGTCCAATAAGAGGCTCAATCTACAGT
>LSQX01065771.1_pt2 | contig 27567 bp, 25 predicted proteins | sample 654561 | NCBI WGS metagenome assembly LSQX01 (sample SAMN04489861, study PRJNA283612) | anaerobic digester metagenome | isolation source: 4 biogas reactors fed with cattle manure at either 37C or 55C with and... | place: Denmark: Kongens Lyngby | collected 2014
GCGGATACCACGCCGCCGCTGCAAGTTTGTTATAACACAATAACACAAAGAATTTATTTCGTTGAAAAAACCGCTCGAAAGCGGTTTTTTTCTGGTGGACTTGAAGGGATTTGAACCCACGACCTTTCGGATGCGAACCGAACGCTCTCCCAACTGAGCTACAAGCCCTTACAGAACTGCTATATTATAGCGAATAAAAGTCTAAATGTCAAAGGGTATTTTAACTTTATCATAATGTTTTTCTTTGTAATAGCATTTTTACATAAAACATGATATTATAAATATTGAGGTGATTTTATGAAAACAGCAGAGAAAATATTAAGTAAAATTGGCGACAAGAAAGCTGCATCCCCCGTTACTATTGCTTTTTTCGGAGATAGTGTAACGGCAGCGGCGTTTGAAGACGATATTATTGATAATAATTCTGTTTATCACAATATCCTTTATAATATGATAAAAGAAAGGCTGTCAATTGAAGTTAAAATCCTAAACTTTGGAGTAAACGGCGAAACTGCAACGGACGGTCTTAGAAGAATTGGTGAGGTTCTTTCTGCAAAGCCCGATTTATGCGTTGCAGCCTTTGGATTGAATGACTGTGTGGGTGGTATAAACCGCCTTGTTAAATATGAAAATGCTATGAGGGAAATTATAAAAACTCTTTTAAGCTCTAAAATTGAGGTTATTATTTTAACACAAAATATGATGAATACTAAACCTGCTAACAAAGATAATCCGCACTATGAGTTCTCTCAAATTACGGCACAAATAGTTACGAACGGTATACAAGAATCGTATGTCAATGCCGCTAAAGATGCGGCAAATCAATATTCTGTGCCGGTTGCGGATTGCTTTTCCATTTGGAAGGCGCTTTATAAAAGTGGAGTTGACACCGATAAAATGCTTTCTAACGGTGTAAATCACCCGACGCGCGACGCCCACAAAATTTTTGCGGATGAATTGTATAAAGTATTGTTTTTATAAAAATGAAAGAGGAATAATAAAATGGAACTTTGGGACGCTTATTACGCTGATGAAACGCTTGCCGGAACAGATTTGCTAAGCAGCGAGCCTGTACCTGACGGGCTTTTACGCCTTGTATGTGATATTATCGTGCGTCATATTGACGGTGATTATCTTTTGACACAAAGGGCTTTTACAAAGCACTCGTTTCCCGCACTTTTTGAATTGTCCGCAGGAGGCAGCGCGCAAAAAGGCGAAACGCCATATGAGTGTGCAGTAAGAGAATTAAGAGAAGAAACCGGCATAGAGACAAATGATTTAACAGAGGTTTATCATATTATAAGCCCAGAAAAGCACACTATCTATTACGGCTATTTATGTATTACTGATTGTGATAAAGACGCTATCCGGCTTTTAGAGGGCGAAACAATATCATACATATGGCTTTCGGAAAAAGAGCTTTTAGAATTTGTAAATACAGACAAGTACCTAACGGCTTATAAAGATAGAACGGATATTTTTTTAGACACGCTGTAAAAAGCGTCAATTTTGATGTTATATATTCTTTCGTTTATTAGTCATTTCTATTTTCAAACGCTTTGTTAACATCAATAGTGTTTTCTTCAAGCCCAAGAGTTTCGCTTAGCTCTCTAACCTCTTTTTTGCCGAGGTTGTATATAAAGAAAAGCGAAACAAACATTGTTACAGCACCTATGAGTATTAAAATTATTGACATATTTTTAATATTAATAGCAGTTTGCTCTGTTTGCATTGCGCCTAATTCACTGATATACCCCGCATATTTTAACAGAAAGGCTAACAATGACGCGCCAACACCTTGTGCCAGCTTTCTGAAAAGTGAATAAACGGCGTATACGCTCCCCTCTTCACGCTTGCCCGTTTTAAGCTGCTGATAATCTACACAGTCTGAAACCATCGCCCAAACGACAAAATTGAAAAAACCGCCGCCAAGATTTGCTACCATAAGAAAGGCCACATAAACCCACAGTCCACTTTCACGGGACACGGGGATTAAGAGCATAAATGCGGCTGAAATAACGCTGATTATAAGCGGCGCGGCTGAAATAAAGCGTTTGCCGTACTTTTTAGATAACGCGCTCGTAAGCAGTAAGCATATAGCTTGCGGAGCGTATGCCGCAATAGTACCCATTGTAGTCATTTTTGCCTGACGGAAATATATTTGAAACACGAGAGCCGTTGTCGTTGTTGTTGACATAAAGAAAACTATTTGCATAAATGAGGCTATACTAAGACCGAATAACGGGCGGTTTTTCATAAAGCCTTTTACAGCATCACGATAATTTATTTTTTCCTCTGTATGAACAACCTTAACTCGCTCTGTCGTAAGCTTTAGAAGCCCCGTATAAGCTGCAAAAGCAACAATGCCCATAATAAGAGCAATAAAGAAAAACCGTTCCCCTAAAAGCCTGTCGTTATCGTCATAGCCAATAAGCGGTATAAGCAATACCAAAAGCCCGCCTAAAGCAGCACCTATACTGCGCCAAACGGAAAGGGATGTTCGCTCGTCTGCTTTAGAGGAAATTGTAGCGTTCATCGCGCCATACGGCACATTTACGAGCGTATAGCATACGTCCCAAACCAAATAAGCACCAAGGCAGATTGCTATTTTGACCCATATAGAAGCATTGGGAAAGGGTAAGAATACAACGGCGCCGCTAATAATCAAGCCGTGTGAGCCGATTTTTATCCACGGCTTGAATTTGCTTTCTTTGCTTATTGGCTTAACATCAATAATCGTACCCATTAAAGGGTCGTTAATGGCATCCCAAATTTTTAATACAAGAATAATCACGCCAAACTGCTCCGGTGTTAGTCCCATGTACTGTGTGTAATATATGAGCAAATAAGCCGTAATAAGCGAAAAACTCAAATTACAGCCAAAGTCCCCCAAAGCATAACCTATTTTATCCCGAATTCCAAATTCACGCAATTTGTTTTCCATTGTGATTGCTCCTTATTTTATTTAGGGCATCTGATAAATTGATTTTATCATAGTGACGGAAAACCGTCAATAAAACTGTGTTTTATATAAATAAACATTTTTTTGATTTTATTCTTAAAACAAATGAGATATTGACTTCTTGTAATTATAACAGTAAAATTAAGAAAATCAATAAGGGGGATTTGCCTTGAAAGTTTGCCAGATAATCGGCGCCGGAGATTTTTCAAAAAAGCTTTTTGAGAAATATGAAAGTTCTTTTATGATAGCCGCCGACAAAGGCTTTTTAAATCTTTCTCTTTGCGGCGTTTCACCTGATTTAATCGTTGGCGACTTTGACTCTCTCGGCTATGTTCCGGATTTTCCTAATACTGTGAAACTGCCTGTTGAAAAAGATGAAACGGATACTGCTTTTGCCATAAAAGAAGGGCTTAAAAGAGATTGTGAGCTTTTTCTGTTATACGGTATGCTCGGCGGCAGACTTGACCATTCGCTATCTAATTTGCAGCTTTTAAGCTTTTTATCAAAACAAGGGAAAAAAGCATTTATTATTGATGAGAATGTGACGGTTACGGCTATTACTAACAGCAAAATCCACTTTTATGAAAAGTCAGCCGGAATTATATCCATTTTTGCTCTTTCTGAAAATGCAAATGGCGTTACTATAAAGGGGCTAAAATTCCCGCTTAATAACGCCGTTTTAACGAGTGATTGCCCTATTGGGGTAAGTAATGAATTTATTGGACAAAAGTCGTCAATATCAGCTACTGACGGTACCTTAACTGTTTTGTGGCAAGGTCCCCTTGACAACTGCGCCTCCTTGTGATACCCTTTTCTTCGATGATTTTTTACAAAGGATGATACTATTGCAAAACATTAAAGGCGCTATCTTTGACCTTGACGGCACACTGCTTGACTCTATGTCTGTTTGGCGTAATATGGCGGCTGATTACTTAAAATCACAGAATGTTACACCTAAGGACGATTTGTTCGATGTTGTAAGGGCTATGAGCCTTGCTGATACCACCGTTTACTTTAGAGAGGAATACGGCATATTAAAAACTGACGAGCAGATATCTGCAGAGATTAACGCTAATGTAGAGTATTTTTATAATAATGTTGCGGCAAATAAGGATTTTGTTATAGAGTATCTTGAGCTGCTTAAACAAAAAGGCGTAAAAATGTGTATTGCAACTGCTACTGACAATCACCTTGTTGAACCTGCCGTTAAAAGAAATGGGCTTGACAAGTACTTTGACAAGATATTCACCTGTTCAGAAGTGGGTTATGGCAAAAATACTCCGGAAATCTTTCTAAAAGCTCTTGATTATCTTGGTACTCCCATTGAAAACACTTATGTTTTTGAGGATTCGCTTTTTGCTATCAAAACCGCAAAAGAAGCGGGCTTTCCTATAGTAGGCGTGTATGATATACATTCTGAATATCAAATAGATGAAGTAAAAGCTATGTCTGATGTTTTCATTAACGGATTTGATGAGCTGATAAAGATAATGCACACAAATTAACAGCGCTAAAATTTCATACAGCACACCCCTTTAGCATATCTTTTTAGGGGGTGTGTTTTATGTTTTACAAGGTTTTTAGCCTGAAAAGGGTTCTTTCCGCCATAATAATTATTGCCGTATTCGCTTTATCCTCCGGATTTGCGGCACAAATGCTTTCCTCTGCCGTCAATGGCACTGTGCGTCTGCTTCCTATTTACTCAGTTAAAACAGACGAGAAAAAGGTAGCTATAACATTTGATGCCGCTTGGGGTAACTCTGACACGAATGAGCTTATTGAAATACTTGCACAATATGACGCAAAGGCCACTTTCTTTATTGTGGGCGACTGGGCGGAGCGTTTCCCCGCCGATGTAAAGGCATTTTTTGATGCCGGTCATGAGATTAGTAACCACTCAAACACACATGCGGCTTTTCCTTCTCTTTCAGTTGAAGGAATAAGAAAAGAAATTGAGCTTTGTAATGAAAAGCTAAAAGAAATTACGGGTGAGACGCCAAAAAACATTCGTTTCCCATCGGGGGATTATGATAATAAAAGTATCGGTACGGCAAAGGATATGGGACTTTTCGTTATTCAATGGTCTGCCGACAGCCTTGACTATAAAGGCTTATCACCCGAAAAAATAACAGAGCGCATCCTAAGTAACACAAAGGAAGGCACTATTATACTGTTTCATAACGATGTGAAAAATACGCCTGTGGCACTAAGGACAATTCTTGCCTCGCTTAAAATTCAGGGGTATTCGTTCGTAACGGTTGACGAGCTAATTATTAAGGACGATTACAGAATTGACCATATGGGCTGTCAAATAAAAAACTCACCCGACAATAATTGAGTTATAAATATGATAAACTGTAAAACCCGCTTTTGAACCCGCCGGCTTTTTCAGATTTTTAACCTCGGTGTAATCCACTGAGGCTTTTGTGCTTTTTGAAAGGGAGCTGTGCTTTACGGCTATCTGTGCCGCTTCAAGAATGGAAATGTCGCTCGGTTTTCTGCCGTCTGTTTTTAATATAACATGCGAACCCGGTGCTTTTGAGACATGAAACCAAATATCACTTTTTTGTGCCGTTTTGAATGTCAAATAGTCATTTTGACTGTTGCTTCTGCCTACTAATACTGAAAACCCCTCGCTCGTTGTAAAGTGGTAAGGCGCAAGCTTTTGCGGCTTTGATATTTTTTGCTGCTTTTTGCGTTTATCTTTTAAGTATCCTTCTGAAATTAATTCCTCACGAATTAAGAGAATTTCATCTTCAAGAACGGCACGCGATAATGCGTCACACACACTTTCAAAATAATTAAGCTCACTATATGCCTCGTCTATCAGCGACCTTAGTTTAACGCTTGCCGATTGCGCTTTTCTATAATCCTTATAATACTTCTGCGCGTTTTGTGACGGCGTTAAAGCAGGGTCTGCTATGATTTTTAATATGCTATTATTAACATAATAATTTTCAATGTCATAAAATGATACGCCTTTTGAAAGCCTATGCTGATTTGCCGTTATAAGCTCTGCTTTTACTCTTAATTCCTCGCGATTTTCACATTGTTTATACTCGGCTTCTCTGACAGATATCTTTTTCGCCGCTCTTTCTTGTGACGCCTGTGCAAACTTATAAAGCTCCCCTGCCCTTGCTTTCATGCGCTTTAATGTATCCCGTTCATTATAAAAAAAGTCAAGAAGCGGACACAATAAGTTAAAGCTTTTTTTATGTGCTAATTTGCCATATTGCATAATATCCATAAACGAAAACTCTAATGGCTCCCCGTTTTCAAAAAGGACGGCAGTAGGCTTTGCCTCTCCCCTTTCCATTTTGCCTTTTAGCGTTAAAAGCGCGGTTTTTACCTTTAACATTTCACTGTCGCTTAATAAGGCAATAGCAATATCATCTCTAACTGATGAAAAAGTGATTTCCCTCGCTGTAAAAGGCGAAAATCCAGAAAAAGTGTTTACTAAAGCAGATGACAACTGCTTTTCAGAATGAAGCTTTATTGCCGTCATTATTTCATTTTCATCTGCATTTATTAAATTCAGTTTATTTTGAGACGGCGGCGGCACATAATTGTGACCGGATAAAATATAACGGTACGACGACTTTGTTTCATCACTTCTCTTAACGGCGTCAATAATCACCATATTCTCGTCAGTGAGAATTATGTTGCTGTGCTGCGCCATTATTTCGACTATAAGCGTCAGTTTTTCCTTGTCGCCTATTTCATTTGTGGCAAGAAAATCAAAAAACACAACCCTGTCAAGCCCGTCCTGCCTAATATCAATAAGCTGTGACGAGCCGAGCCGTTTTCTAAGCAGCATACAAAGCATTGGCGGCGTTTTCGGGTTATCGTATTCAAGCTCTGTTATATTTATTCTTGCACTTTCGGCATTAGCGCCAAAAAGAAGCTTAAAGCCGCCGTCTTTGTTTCTCATAGAAAATATCAGCTCTGATTTTGAGGGCTGATGAATTTTATCAACCCTTGAAAATAGTGCTTTTTCTTTGATTTCTTCAATTAAAAAGTGTAGAAACACACCGTCAAGCGCCATACAATACCTCTTTATATAAGCCTTCTAAAAGGCGGTTTTTCATAGCTTAGCGTTACATCTATTACAGGAAAATTCTTTTTAAGGCTTTTCATTAAATCAGCCATAGCAGGAAACTCTGTTTCAAAATGCCCTGCCGTAATTACTGTAAATCCTTTTTCATACGCCTCTAAAAGTTCGTGATACTTACATTCACCCGTAACAAAAGCATCTGCACCCATTGAAAATGCGGCATTTAAAAAATCCCCGCCGCTGCCCCCGCAAACGGCAATTTTCATTATCGGTTTTTTTGTATCTATAAATAACGAGTTAGTATCTAAAGCAGAGTTTATATCCTTAGCGAGTGAAGATACATTTTTATAATGCTTTTCACCGACAAAAAGACTTTTATATAGAGCATTTTGCGTTATGTTTTTAAGCCCCAAGGTTTTTGCAAGAATATAGCTTACGCCCTTATTACAATTATCATAGCATGTGTGAAATCCTATAACGGACATGCCTGCTTTTATGGCTTTATATATAATTGTGTCAGCTAAAACGCTGTTGATACCGCCGAAAATTATCGGATGGTGCGCTATTATTAAATTCTTATTGCTTTTTATAGCTTCATCTAAAACACTTTCTGTCACATCAACACAAACTAATATTCCTTTGATATCGTCATTTTCACTACCTATTAAAAGACCGCAGTTATCCCAATCTTCAGACATATCAAACGGGGCAAACCCATTTAAGTAATCCAATACATCCTTTACTTTCAAGATATACACTCCCTTTTAAGCCTCGTTTTGTTTTACTGCCTGTGGCTTTTGTTTCTTAATAATATCATACCTTATAATAGCTATTAAAATAGATGAGAATATTACAATATCAGTAAGAAGCCCCGAAATAGAGTTGTTGTGAATGTTATAAATCATCCAGCCCGGCTGTGTCGGCAGCGTTAAAAGCCTTATGTGGCTTTCTTTTTTAAGCCAGAAACTGATACTCGTAATTACCATAGCCATAAGCGGGAAAACGGAATAAATATCGCCCCAGGTTAAAACCCCTAAAACCACAGAAACGCCTATAAAAACGGCAAGCCACGCCTTACTTTTCGCCCATTTCCTATCACTAAAATAATATATTGTACACCTTAAAGCACACACAACATTCATAGCAGCTCCGGTATATGCGCCAATCAATGAAAAGTGGACTACAAAAATCATTCCCGCAAGAATATTTATCGCTAAAATGCTGCTCCGCTTTTTCATTTGGAATACAAGGAAATATGTAAAAGCACCGATAAAACCGATTATTTGTGCTGCTACACCGAGCAAGGTACCGTCTATTGAAAAAGTTTTTATGATAGTTTCAATCATTTATTACCTCGTTAATATCCTTTAATACCGCCGTTAAAACCTTTTTATTTCGTTCGTCCCCGCTTATGTTACACCCTTGTATTTTTAACTCTATATGTTTCGCTTGCCGTTTAAGATATTCACGCGCACCATCGTCTTTTTTATCGCGAAATCCGCCTATATAAGCGTCTCTAAGGCTAAAGTCTTTATTTATTCCCGTAAAAACAGCATGCATCGCTATGTAAAGCCTTTGTCCCTCGAAAACAGCTTTTTCTTCAATAATTTCATATCCGCCGTTATATAAAAAGGCGCGTAATTGCTCTGCTTTCGTTTGCGGCTGTAAAATGAGGTGCTTCTTTTTATTTTTAAGCCATGGCGCTTTTTCAATTATTTCCGAAATAAGCGTGCCGCCCATACCTGCTATTACAATTTCGTCTGCCCTATCGGGATTTATATTTTGTAATCCGTCTGAAATACAGAGAGTGATTTTGTCGGAAAGATTGTAATTCTCTACTGTTTTACGAGCATTTTCAAGTGGTTTTTGATGTATGTCACACGCAACAGCTTCTTTTATTACCCCATTTTGAATAAGAAAGACGGGTAAATACGCATGGTCTGTCCCAACATCTATAAGCGTACCCCCGCCATAGACAAATTGAGCCGTCATCAAAAGGCGGTTTGTGAGCGTTATATCTTTTTGCATTTTATTATTTTCCGGCTAAATACTCGTTAATTTTCTTAATGAGGCCGTCGGCATCTACACCGTGAACCATACACGCTTCCTCAACAGTTTCATTTCGCGAAGCGGGGCAGCCAAGACAATGCATTCCCATTTCAAGAAAGAAAGGCGCGACAGTTCTGTCCGCATCAAGAATTTCACCTATTAATGTTTCTTTTGTTATTACCATTACTAACACATCCTTAAATATTTTTATTAGTTTACCACACAAACAGCAAAAAATAAAGATAAAACATTCATATTAGGCTAAAAGGATTGCTAAATAAACATTTTAATGCTAAAATATCTTTTGGAAAAGGAGTTGATTTAATGGATTTCGTGCCAAAACTGCGATTTGTTGCTCTTAGTGATGTACATTATAAGGATTACGCCTCTGTCGAAAGAGAGAGAATGGAGACGGCTATTCGCCTGTTCTATAATTATTCTGATAATCACGAGAGCTATAAAAACCTTGACGCGCTTTTTGTTGTGGGAGATTTTACGGATAGAGGCACAAACGAGCAAATGTCTGCTTTTCACGACACATTATCACTTTTGCGCCCTGAAACTGAGGCTGTTGTATCCTTAGCAAGCCATGAGTTCAGCCGCGGCGAAGAAGAAGCGCTCTCTCGTTTTACACAAATATTTAATAAGCCGTACGATGTACATAAAGTTATAAACGGCTTTCATTTTATAAGCCTCTCAACTACTAAAGGCTGCCGCTTTTCAAAGGAAAAGATAAATTGGGCAAGAGAAAAACTTGACGAAGCTATGAAAGACGACCCCAAAAAGCCGATTTTCTTTTTCCAGCACCCTCATATTTCCGACACTGTTTACGGCAGCATTAACTGGGGCGAAGATGAGCTTTATTCTTTACTTATGAATTATCCGCAGGTTATTAATTTCTCCGGTCACTCACACGCACCTATAAATGACCCGCGCTCTATTCACCAAAAACATTTTACCTCCTTAGGAACAGGCTCTTTGAGCTATTTTGAGCTTGATGAATTTGATAAGATTTACGGTACTGTTCCGCCGAAAAGCCACGACTGCGCACAGATGCTGATTATTGAAGCAGACTGTGAAAATAGGGTCAGAATTTATCCGTTTGATATTTTGACAGAAAACTTTTTCCCTCTTATATGGGAAATAGACGAGCCGTCAAATCCTTGCTCTTTTAAGTATACCGATAAAAGATATAAGACAAATAACGCCCCTTATTTTGAGTCTGATGCAAAAATAATAGTAGAGGACAGTGACAGTGACAGCATCGACTTAATTTTACCTCAAGCGAAAACTGATGATATATATGTAAATAGCTATGACCTTGTAGTAAAAGAAAAAAGAAGCGGCACGGTAGTGCGCCAAATCTCATTTTGGTCAGAGTATTATTTCTATAATATGCCAAAAACGCTTTCCTACGGCATTACAGAGCTTACACCAAAAACAGAATATGAGATTTTGCTTTATGCTAACAGCTTTTGGAAAACAACATCAAAACCCATATCCATTATAACAAATACAAAATAAAGAAAGGCAGTGACAGTATGGATAAAATAACAACAAAAGGCAGAAGCTTTATTGATGAGCATGGAAGAGAACGCATTTTTTACGGAATGAATGTTTGCGATAAAGAGCATTTTGGCACAGGAAAAACTGATTATGCTTATGCACCGGAGGAATTCCCTTTTGAAAAGTTCGCAGAGCTTGGTTTTAATATTATAAGGCTTGGCTTTACTTGGAGCGTCATTGAGCCGCAACCAAGGGTGTATAATAACAAGTTCCTTACGAGCGTTGAGCGTTTTCTTGACAAATGTGAAGAATACGGCATATATGCGTATCTTGATATGCATCAGGACTTATACTCTCATCATTGTTTCGGTGACGGTGCTCCAAGATGGGCAACTTTGACAGACCCGTATGTTCCCTTTATGCCTAAATTTGTTTGGGCAGAGCCTTATTTCTTTGGCAGGGCATGCCATAAGGCGTTTGATAATTTTTGGGACAATAAAAAAGTCAACGGCATAGGACTTCAAGACTATTTTGCGGACGCTTGGAAGCATATTGCCAACCGCTTGAAAGACCACCCTGCACTTTTCGGTTTTGACCTTCTAAACGAGCCTTTCCCCGGCTCTTCAGGAATGAAAGTAACTAAAAAAGTTGTAAGTCAAGTAGTTAGCGTAACTCTTAAAGATAAGCGTATTAAAAAGTCAGAAATGATTTCAGAAGCACTTGGAAAAGAAAAACCACGTGCACTTGACCAATATACAGCAGAAATTATGGCAGAGCTAATCCCCGGTCCCGTTAAAGAGATTCAAGAATTTGACACACAGAAATATATGCCGTTCCTTAATAAAACTGCAAAAGCTATAAGAGAAGCTACTGATAACGGTATCATTTTCATAGAAAACTGCTATTTCTCAAACATAGGAATGCCTTGCAGCAACACACCTATTACTATAGATGGCAAGCAAGAGCCTAATCAATGTTTTTCACCACACGCTTACGATATTATGGTAGATACTCCAGCTTATAAATATGCCAGCAACTCAAGAGTTGGTTATTTATTTGACGAGCATCGCAAAACACAGGAAAGAATGGATATTCCTGTTTTAGTCGGTGAATGGGGCGGTAATGCTGAGGGTACAGAATGGCTTCCCCATGTTGAATTTCTTTTACAAAAATTTGATGATTATAAGTGGAGCCACACATACTGGGCTTATTATGACGGCATACTTGAAAAACCCGTTACTCCCGTTTTGTCAAGACCTTATCCGAAAGCCGTAACAGGTGTTATTGACAGTTATAAGCTTGATAAGGACGCTAAAACCTTTACCTTAAAGTTTACACAAGACAAAGCTTATAAGGTTCCGACTGTTATTTATTCTCCTTATGAGTGCGTGAGCGTACAAACGGACGGCAAATATGAAATAAAAGAAATAGGAAACGCCTATGAAATACTTGTAACCACGAAAAAGGGCGAAAACACAATAACGATTGAATACAAGTAATCTTATGTAATAACGCACTAATCTGTACTTTGAAAACTATATGTAAAACAAGAAAAGCAGGTAATTTTATGAATTAATGATATTTATTTAAAAATGCTTGGTTTTTCGTCAAACTTGTGTTATGATAATTCCGTGCTTCACCACTTAAAAGCGTTACGCTTAAAATCGTTAAACTAAACAGGGTAAAGTAACATCTTTATTTTGGGAGTTCTGATTATTATGACACAAGAAATTTCAAGCAGTGACAAAACAATTATCATTATCACAATTATCGCATATGTTTTGATTATTTCGGGAATTGGTTTATACTTTTCAAAAAAGGTTAAAAGCGTGTCTGATTTAACAATCGGCGGCAGAAAGGCAGGCGCGTGGATGTCGGCTTTGAGCTACGGCGCAGCTTATTTTTCTGCCGTTATGTTTATCGGCTATGCAGGTGCCACCGGTTGGAATTTTGGTTTATGGGGCGTTTTAGCCGGTATTGGTAACGCCGTTTTCGGCTCCTATCTTGCGTGGAAAGTGCTTGCTGTAAGAACACGCAATGTATCACAAAGACTGAAAATCCAGTCTATGCCGCAGTTTTTTGAATTGAGATACAACTCATCATCCCTTCGTGTATTCTCCGCTGTTATTATGTTTGTATTTCTTATACCCTACTCCGCCTCCGTTTATAAAGGTCTTGCAAGTATATGTAAAGTAATACTCGGTATTTCAGAGTTGCCTTGTATGCTTATTATTGCCGGTGTTTCCGCTCTGCTTTTATTCTTGGGCGGTTATTTAGCACAAGTAAGAGCCGACTTTGTTCAAGGTCTTGTAATGATGGTAAGCATTGTTTTAATGATACTATTTATTATACGCTCTAAATCCATAAGCAATTCGAGAAGCCTGTTTGACGGACTTGCATCTATTGGAAACTTTGCCAAAGGAGACGGATTACCCGCTCTTGGTTTCTCTAAATGGGTGTCGTTAATGGCAACGGTGCTAATGACGAGTTTTGGCACATGGGGCTTACCTCATATGATTCAAAAGTATTACGGCATAAAGGATGACAAGGAGGCTAAAAAAGGCGTTGTTATTTCCGCTTTCTTTTCCTTAATCGTTGCGGGCGGCGGTTATTTTGTGGGCAGCTTATCTCGTATGTTCTTTAGCGAACTGCCCGAAGGCGGACAGGATTTTCTCGTTCCTAATATGCTAAAATCAGCAGATTTGCCCGCCGTACTGCTCGGCATAATCCTTGTCCTTTTAGTTGCGGCGTCCGTTACCACGCTTTCTTCAATAGCGCTTACAGCAAGCTCTATATTTTCAATGGACCTTATAAAGTTTAAACTTAAAAAGAATATGGATGACACTACCTTAAAACGCCTCATTAAAGCTTTTTGCCTCATCTTTGTACTTTCCTCATTCATAGTGGCAAATACTAAAACTCCTATACTTGATATGATGAGTTACTCTTGGGGAATTATTTCCGGCTCATTTTTAGCGCCCTTTGTCCTTGCTTTATATTCTAAAAAAATTAATAAGGCGGCGGCTTGGGCAAGCGTTTTATCGGGCTTTAGTATTGCTTTAATTCCTGCCGTTTCTAAATTCATTTTAATAGCTATGGGAAACCCCGCAGGAGCAGACGGCGGCACAATTGCCTCATTGGTAACCCTTAGCGGAAAAGGTCCTCTTTATGCTTGTATTGCCATGATAGTATCTCTTATTGTCTGCTATTTAGTAAGCATAATAACGGCTAAAAACTCTGAAATAAATAAAGCTTTTTATGATGATGAAGAAAAAATAAATACGACTGTTGCACAGTAAAAAGGAAGATAATTAATGCCTATTACCGAATTTCTTGAAAAAAACGCATCTCTTTATAAGGATGATGTCAGTCTTGTAGAAATCAATCCGGAACTTCACTCAAAAACTCTTGTTACTTGGAAGGAGTTTTCGCTTATTGAGCCGAGCAGCAGAAACGGAATAAGAAGTGAAATTACATGGGGAGATTTTGACAAGAAAGCTAATCGTTTTGCAAATTTCCTTCTTTCAAGAGGCATAAAAAAAGGTGACAGAGTTGCAGTACTCCTTATGAACTGCCTTGAGTGGCTGCCAATTTATTTCGGCATACTCAAAACGGGAGCGTTAGCCGTTCCTCTTAATTTCAGGTATGCGTCTGATGAGATTGATTACTGCCTAAAGCTTTCAAACTCCTCTTCTCTCATTTTCGGTCCGGAGTTTATCGGCAGAATTGAAGAAATCTATAATAAAATACCGAATATAAAGCCTTTGCTTTATGTAGGTAAGGACTGTCCATCGTTTGCGGAAAGCTATGATAAGCTCGTTACATACTGCTCGTCAAAAAAGCCTGACATTCATTTAGATGACAATGACGATGGCGCAATATATTTTTCGTCAGGCACTACGGGCTTTCCGAAAGCAATTTTGCACACGCACGGAAACCTTGTACATTCCTGTATAACAGAGCAGGCGCACCACCACCAAACTAAAGACGATATATTTTTATGTATCCCTCCCCTTTACCATACGGGAGCAAAAATGCATTGGTTTGGGAACCTTTACACAGGAGGGAAAGCAGTCTTATTAAAAGGTACAGAGCCTCATTGGACGCTTAAAGCCGTTTCAGATGAAAAATGTACAATCGTGTGGCTGTTAGTGCCGTGGGCACAGGACATTCTTGACGCTATAGAGCGCGGTGATATTGAGCTTTCCGAGTATAATATTTCACAATGGCGGCTAATGCATATTGGCGCGCAACCCGTACCGCAAAGCCTGATAAAGAGATGGTTAAAGTATTTTCCTAATCACGAGTATGATACTAATTACGGTTTGAGCGAATCAACGGGACCAGGGTGCGTACATTTAGGAATTGAAAATATACATAAAGTCGGCTCCATAGGAAAAGCCGGCTACGGCTGGCAAACTAAAATTGTTGATGAGAAAAGAAACGCCGTGAAGCGCGGCGATGTGGGCGAGCTTGCCGTAAAGGGTCCTGCCGTTATGAAGTGCTATTACAACGATGAAAAGGCTACGAATGAAGTTCTGTCTGATGGTTGGCTTTATACGGGAGATATGGCTATGGAGGACGAGGACGGCTTTATTTATCTTGTCGATAGGAAAAAGGATGTTATTATAACGGGTGGGGAAAATATTTATCCTGTTCAGATTGAAGACTTTTTACGAAAACATGAGGCTGTTAAAGATTGTGCCGTCATCGGTATGCCCGACAAGCGTTTAGGCGAAATAACGGCGGCAATTATTCAATTGAAAGACGGATTTCTGCTTTCAGAGGAAGATGTCAATCTGTTCTGTTTAGATTTGCCGCGTTATAAAAGACCGCGTGTTATAATATTTTCCGATGTACCGCGAAATCCAACAGGTAAAATAGAAAAACCTAAATTAAGAAAAGCTTACTGCGGCGAGGATATTGTCGCAAAACAAGTTCGCAATTAGGGAAAGGAATATAAAATGAAAGAACTTTTGCTTGGAAATGAAGCAATCGCAAGAGGGTTATATGAAGCAGGCTGTAAGGTCGTTTCAAGCTACCCCGGCACGCCGAGTACAGAGATTACAGAGGCTGTGGCGAAATATAAAAACATTTACAGTGAATGGGCGCCGAATGAAAAGGTTGCCGCAGAGGTTGCTATAGGCGCCTCCTTTGCGGGCGCGCGCTCTTTTACCGCTATGAAGCATGTGGGGCTTAATGTTGCCGCCGACCCGCTTTACACCGTATCATATACGGGTGTAAACGGCGGTCTTGTATTTGCTGTGGCAGACGACCCCGGCATGCACTCCTCTCAGAATGAGCAGGACACACGCCGCCATGCTATGGGTGCTAAGACGCCTGTCCTTGAGCCGTCTAATTCGCAAGAAGCGCTTGACTTTACAAAGCTTGCTTTTGAAATTTCAGAAGAATATGACACGCCTGTAATAGTCAGACTTTCAACGAGGGTATCCCATTCAAGAAGTATAGTGACGCTGTCAGAGCCGCAGGAACAGAAAAGCAAGGATTATATTAAAAATCCGGAAAAGTTTGTTATGATGCCGGCTATGGCTAAAAAAAGGCGCGTATTTTTAGAAGAGCGTCAAAAAAGACTTATTGAGCTTGCCGAATCAGATAAATTTAATACCGTTGAAACAGAAAGTACAGAAATAGGCGTTATAACCTCCGGTATTTCATATGAATATGCAAAAGAGGCTTTAGGCAATAAAGCAAGCATATTAAAGCTTGGTATGACATATCCCCTGCCCGAAAAGCTATTAAAAGACTTTGCGTCAAAAGTAAAAAAGCTTTATGTGGCAGAGGAACTTGACGATATTATAGAGCAGCACTGCAAAGCCTTGGGGCTTTCTGTTATAGGCAAGGATGTTTTCCCTAAATACGGCGAATACTCACAAAATATTATAAAAGAAGCTATCCTTTCAGAGGTTATCGTCGGCGCCGATAGTAAGCTTTCTGATATTCCCAACCGCCCGCCGGTTCTTTGCCCCGGATGTCCGCATAGAGCGCTGTTTCACACATTAAAAAAAGAAAAGGTTTTCGTCAGCGGCGATATCGGTTGTTATACTTTAGGCGCTCTCGCGCCGCTTAACAGTCTTGATACTTGCGTTTGCATGGGCGCTTCCGTAGGAATGCTGCACGGCTACAATAAGGCTAATGATGATAAAACCGCCGCTAAATCGGCAGCGATTATCGGCGACTCTACATTTATTCACTCCGGCATTACGGGTCTTATAGACATTGTTTATAACAAGGGTAATTCAACAGTAATAATAGCTGATAATAGCATAACAGGAATGACGGGGCACCAGCACAACCCCACAACGGGCTACACGCTTTCAGGCGATGTTACGGCGGCCGTCGATTTAGAAGCTCTTGTTAAGTCAATAGGTATAAAGAGCGTTCGCGTTATTGACCCCAACGACCTTACAGAAAGCAGAAAAGTAATTCACGAGGAGCTTAATAAAGATGAGCCTTCTGTAGTAATTAGCCGCAGACCGTGCGCTCTCTTAAAATATGTTAAGCATAAAACACCCATAGTTCCAATAATTGAACGGTGCAACGGCTGCCGTCTGTGTATGCAAATAGGCTGCCCTGCTATTACTATTATAGATAAGAAAGTGCAAATAAACGAAACGCTTTGCGTTGGCTGCGATGTTTGCGCACAGCTTTGCAAACGCGGTGTATTAAATCGGGAGAATGAAAAATGAAAGACTTAAATATTATGATTGTAGGAGTAGGCGGTCAAGGCAGTTTACTCGCAAGCAAGCTTTTAGGCAGGCTTTTCATTGATATCGGGCTTGATGTAAAGGTTTCAGAGGTACACGGAATGTCGCAGCGCGGCGGCTCTGTTGTTACATATGTAAAAAGCGGCAAAGAAGTTCATTCCCCTATTATTGATAAAGGTCAGGCAGACATTATTATTTCATTTGAGCAGCTTGAGGCGGCTCGTTGGCTTCCCTACCTTAAAAAAGGCGGCATTTTAATTACAAATACACAAAAAATTATGCCTATGCCTGTAGTAATAGGCGGTACAGAGTATCCGTCTAATATTATTGAAACGCTAAATGAAAGTAATATAAAATTAATTTCAACGGACGCTTTAACAATTGCAAAAAATGCGGGGAACGAAAAAGCGGTAAATACCGTTCTTTTAGGCGTTACCGCTAAACATTCTGATATTTCGAAGAAACAGTGGCTAAATGCCATTAAAAAAACCGTTCCCGAAAAATTTGTTGATGTAAACTTAAAGGCGTTTGAACTCGGCTATACATTATAAAGTAGTCTTTTATTTCATAAGGTAAATTAATATAGATAAACGGCAGCCGCCACTTTTGTGATTGCTGCCGATTTTTTTATCTGCTGCTTATATGCCATATTTTGTGGTTTTTTTATCTGTTTATGTTATAATACACCCCATTTTGTGTATTATGACAATAAACTCTCTTAATTTTTTGTTATTTTGACAATAGAATACTTCCATAAAATATGGTAACATACTAAGTAATGTAAGGAATTGATTATATGAAGCTTTCCGGTCTCCAAAAACTTTCTTTATTAGATTACCCCGGTAAGGTATGCTGTACCGTTTTTACTCCGGGGTGTAATTTCAGATGCCCTTTTTGCCATAATGCGTCTTTGGTGCAAAACCCGAATGAAGCGCCTCTTATTACTGAGGATTATTTCTTTTCTTATATCGAAAAAAGAAAGGATATGCTTGACGCCGTATGTGTTACGGGCGGTGAGCCGCTGCTGCAGCCTGATATTGAGCCATTTTTGAAGAAAATTAAAAGCCTTGGTCTTCTTATTAAGATTGATACGAACGGCTCATTTCCCGAAAGACTTAAAAGCATTGTAAACAAAGGGCTTTGTGACTATGTTGCTATGGATATTAAATCCTCTGAAAAAGGGTATTCTAATGTTGCAGGTCTTTCTAAATTTAACTATTCAAGTATTGACGAAAGCATAGACTTTTTGAAAAAAGGTACTATTCCTTATGAATTTCGTACAACCGTTGTTAAACAGCTTCATACTGACGAGGACTTTTTAAGTATTTCAGAGCGCATTAAGGGAGCTATGCGTTATTGTCTTCAAAACTTTGTGAATTCCGATAATGTTATAGACAAAAGTCTTTCGCCTTTTTCTGATGAGGAAATGAAAAGATTTGCCTCATATTTTAACGGAAAAGTAGGAGAAGTTATAATCAGATAACAATATATAGTGTCTTATTTCAATTATTTTAACTTTTTTATCAATATATTGTGTATTAGTGTTGACAATGGTAAAAGAGTGATATATAATTCATTTTACAAAAACAATTTAATGTGAGAGGAATTTTGCGATGTACCAAGTAGTAAAGAGAGACGGCGCGCTCGTAGATTTTAATATATCTAAAATCAGTGCTGCCATAGAAAAAGCGTTTGAGGCGTTAAATAAAAATTATAACCATGATATTATTGACCTTTTAGCGTTAAAGGTCACGGCAGACTATGAATCTAAGGTCAAGGATGAAAAAGTATCTGTTGAAGATATTCAGGATAGTGTTGAAGCGGTACTCGTGCAGGCGGGCTATGCCGATGTTGCAAAATGCTATATATTATATAGAAAGAACAGGGAAAAAATCCGTAACATGAAGTCAACAATACTTGATTACAAAGATATTGTAGACAGTTATGTTAAGGTGACGGATTGGCGCGTTAAAGAGAATTCTACGGTCACATATTCCGTAGGCGGGCTGATTTTAAGCAACTCCGGCGCCATTACAGCAAATTATTGGCTTTCAGAAATATATGATGATGAAGTGGCAAACGCTCACAGAAGCGCCGATATGCATATACACGACCTTTCAATGCTTACCGGTTATTGCGCCGGCTGGTCGCTTAAACAGCTCATACAAGAGGGGCTTGGCGGTATACCCGGTAAAATAACATCCTCGCCCGCAAGCCACCTTGCAACGCTTTGCAACCAAATGGTAAACTTCCTTGGAATTATGCAAAACGAATGGGCAGGCGCGCAAGCATTCTCCTCTTTTGACACATATTTAGCACCTTTCGTAAAGGTTGATAATTTAGATTACGGAGCCGTTAAAAAATGTATTGAATCATTTATTTTCGGTGTAAATACGCCCTCCCGCTGGGGTACGCAAGCTCCTTTTTCAAACATAACACTTGACTGGACCGTTCCCGTGGACCTTGCGGAACAAAACTGTATTGTCGGCGGCAAAGAGACGGACTTTAAGTATAAAGACTGCAAAGCCGAAATGGATATGATTAATAAGGCATTTATCGAGATTATGATTGGCGGGGACGCAAACGGCAGAGGGTTCCAGTACCCTATCCCCACTTATTCTATTACTCGTGACTTTGATTGGTCTGATACAGAAAATAACAAGCTTCTGTTTGAAATGACTTCTAAATACGGCACGCCGTACTTTTCAAACTATATCAACAGCGATATGGAGCCTAACGATGTTAGGAGTATGTGCTGCAGACTTCGTCTTGATTTAAGAGAGCTTCGTAAAAAGTCCGGCGGATTTTTCGGCAGCGGCGAAAGCACAGGTTCTATCGGTGTTGTCACCTTAAATATTCCGAAAATCGCATATCTTGCAGAAGATAAGGAAGACTTTTACCGCAGACTTAATAAATTAATGGATATTGCGGCGCGCTCTCTTAAAACGAAAAGGACTATTATTACAAAGCTGCTCCACGAAGGACTATATCCATATACAAAAAGGTATCTTGGCTCTTTTGACAACCACTTTTCAACAATCGGCTTAATAGGCATAAATGAGGCGGCGCTCAACGCTAAGTGGCTTCGCGTTAATTTAACTGACCCAAAGGCACAGCAATTTGCAAAAGAAGTATTAAACCATATGCGCGAACGCCTTTCCGATTATCAAGAGCAGTATGGCGACCTTTATAACCTTGAGGCAACGCCCGCGGAGTCTACGACATACCGCCTTGCGAAGCACGATGTAAAAAAGTTCCCTGACATTATCACGGCAAATGAAAAAGACGGCGCACCCTATTATACAAACAGCTCCCACCTGCCCGTCGGCTATACGGACGATATTTTCTCCGCGCTTGATATTCAAGACGGCCTTCAAACTCTTTATACTTCAGGCACCGTGTTCCACACCTTCATAGGCGAAAAACTGCCCGATTGGAAAGCCGCCGCAAGGCTCGTTAAAGTTATTGCGGAAAATTATAAAATTCCCTATTACACTATTTCTCCGACATATTCCGTATGCCAAACACATGGCTATATGGCGGGCGAAATTCATAATTGCCCCGATTGCGGCAATAAAAATGAGGTTTACAGCCGTATAACGGGTTATTATCGCCCCGTACAAAATTGGAACGAGGGTAAAACACAGGAATTTAAGGAAAGAAAGCTTTATGATGTTGCCGCAGTAGCATTAAAAAAAGAGCAGGACAGTGAAAAAGAACAAGGGAAAACACTGTCTAAACAAGTTCTTCTTTTCATCACAAATTCTTGCCCGAACTGTAAAACGGTAAAATCCATTCTTGATACACACAATGTTTCATATGATGTTATTGACGCTAACGAAAGCCCCGATTTAGCTAAAAAATTTAACATAAGGCTTGCTCCTACACTCATTGTAATTGAGGGCGGCAACGCCGAAAGCTTTATAAATACCGCAAGAATAAGAGAATATGCTGAAAGTCAGGTGTAACAATGCTATATGATATAATAATAATCGGCGGAGGGTGCGCAGGTCTTACAGCCGCAATTTATGCGGCACGCGCCGGAAAAGAGGTTTTAGTTTTTGAGTCAGATGCCGTGGGAGGGCAAATCAGCACCTCCCCAAAGGTTGAAAATTTCCCGTCTATAAAACAGATAAGCGGCGCGGAATTTTCTGATAATTTGCTCGCGCAGGCAACCTCTTTTGGCGCAAAGCTCATCGCCGAAAAAGTTGCAGAAATAAAAGACGGTGAAACTAAAACCGTTATTACGAGCGGCGGGGAATACGAATGTAAAAGGCTTATAATCGCAACGGGCGTAAAGCATAGAAAGCTTGGAGCAGACGGCGAAGAAGACTATGAGGGCAAAGGTGTTTCTTACTGTGCAGTATGCGACGGTATGTTTTTTAGAGATGCCGATGTAGCTGTTATAGGCGGCGGAGATTCTGCCGTTATCACCTCTTTATACCTTTCAAATATTTGTAAAAAGGTATACCATATCCATAGGAGAGACGAGTTTCGAGCCGAAAGCTACAGAGTAAATGAGCTTAAAACTAAAAGTAATGTCGAGCTTGTGCTTTCGTCAAATATAAGCTCATTTGAGGGAGACGATTTTTTACAGGCTGTAATAGTTGAGAATGTAAATACGAAGGAGCAAAGAAAGCTTGAGATTGACGGACTATTTATTTCAATCGGCTATTCACCTGACAGTGAGATATTTAAGGATGTTATTGCCCTTGATAATGAGGGTTATATCATAGCCGGAGAGGATTGCAAAACGAGCGCCGACGGTATTTATGCCGCAGGCGATTGCAGAACAAAGTCCTTGAGGCAACTAACAACAGCCGCCGCAGACGGCTCCGTTGCCGCCGTATCTGCTTCTGCTGATATCTAAAAAGAGGTGTTCTTATGTTATCGGACAGGGAAACAATAGCGCTTAACAGGCTTGTTGCAACTATCCTTGCGTTTTTAGCCGTAATAAGCGCGGGCAATTTCAAAGAAATTGGGGAGCATTCATACGCTATGGCAGAATATTTAGGCGTTCTTTTCGCTGACAAAGCGCAAACACCACGCGGAGAAACACTCGACCTTTCAGAATACGAAACCGTTTTCTTTGATGACTTTAACGGTGATACTCTTGATACTTCAATGTGGGAATACCGTGCTAACGGCATACGAAGCGGAGGGTTTATGTCCCCTTATCAAGTAAGGGTTGAGGACGGAAATCTCCGTGTTAAGGCGGAATACCTTTATGCCGGCAATTCTAACGCCTCATACGGCGAGGGTTGGTATTCCGGTATGATAAGAACCGTAAATGAATATAAATACGGGTATTATGAAATACGGTGTATTTGCAGCAAAGGCGGCGGATTTTGGAGTGCATTTTGGCTCAACTCCACGGGAATGGCAAGTAAAGAGCTGTCACAGGGCGGCGTAGGCGGCGCCGAAGTTGATATATTTGAGGCGTTTAATTACGACGATTTGTTAAAATACAATTCCGTAAGCCTTGCAATTCATGTTGACGGATACAGCGAAACACGCTCTCAAAGCTTAGGCAGCTACAAAGCCAAAGATATTTATAATGAATACAATGTCTACGGTTTAGAGTGGACGCCCGAGGAATATATCTTTTATATTAACGGCGTTGAATGCGTGCGTTCTTCCTTTGCGGACGGTGTTTCAGAAGCTAATGAATACGCTATTATTTCGCTTGAGCTGCCGAAAGAGTTTTCAGAAGAGCCCGGATTTGAAACGGAATTTATTATAGACTATGTTAAAATAATGCAAAAGCCGAATTGATATGGAGGGATAATTTTGGCAGTGTATAAGCCATTTAAGGCACTCCGTCCTACACCGGAGCTTGCCTCTAAAGTAGCCGCTTTGCCTTATGATGTAATGAGCAGCAGCGAAGCACGGGAAATGGTTAAAGGAAATCCTTACTCTTTTCTTCACATAGACAAGGCGGAAATAGACTTGCCGCTTGATACTTATATATACGATACGGCAGTCTATTTGAAAGCGAAAGAAAACCTTTCATTCCTTTTTGAAAAAGGCGTTCTCATTCAAGACGAAAAGCCTATGTTTTACATATATAAGCAGATTATGGACGGCAGAAGTCAAACGGGACTTGTTGGCTGTGCCGCGGCTGACGATTATATTGACGGTACGATAAAAAAGCATGAGTTTACAAGGGCAGACAAAGAGGCTGACCGTATCCGCCATGTAGATATTTGTGATGCTAATACGGGACCTATCTTTCTTTGCTACCGTAAAAAAGACGAAATAAATAAAATAATTGAAAATTGGAAAGCAGAAAATGAGCCTGTATACGACTTCGTTTCAAACGGTGTAACTCAAACGGTATGGGTTGTTGATAATTCTGAAATATGTGATACCCTATCTAACGAATTTTCAAATGTAAACTATTTTTATATTGCAGACGGTCATCACCGCTCTGCCTCTGCTGTAAATGTTGCTAAAATGAGGCGTAAGCAGTTTCCCAATTACACGGGCGGCGAGGAATTCAACTTCTTTTTATCTGTTCTTTTTCCGTCAGACGAGCTTGCTATTATGGACTATAACCGCCTTATAGCAGACTTAAACGGTTTGAGTGACAAGGATTTTATTGAAAAAATCAAAGAGAATTTTATAGTTTTACCCCACACCGAAAAAGAGCCGTATAAGCCTTGTGAAAAACATACATTCGGTATGTATCTATCAGGTAAATGGTATAAACTTTCAGCTAAAGACGGTACATTTGATAAAAATGACCCCGTAGACCGCCTTGATGTTTCAATACTACAGAATAACCTCATTTCAAAAGTGCTGAACATAGACGACCCCCGAACGGACTCCCGAATTGATTTTGTCGGCGGAATTCGCGGGCTATATGAGCTTGAGAATAGAGTAAACAGCGGTATGCGCGTTGCCTTTTCTATATACCCCGCAGAGCTTTCTGACCTTATGGCAATAGCAGACGCGGGTGAAGTAATGCCGCCAAAATCCACATGGTTTGAGCCAAAGCTTTTAAGCGGACTATTTATCCATAAGCTAAGTGAATATTAAAAAACAGCGAGCAAACCGCTGTTTTTAATATGATTTTTACCACGGCACCTCGTCCGGATGACTGCCTATTCTTGAAGTACCCTTTATGTTTTCAATTATCTTCATATCTTCATCAGAAATATTGAAATCAAAAACCTTTGCGTTTTCTTTTATACGGCTTACCGTTACGGATTTTGGAAGCGGTAAAACACCTTTTTGCAGCACAAAGCGAATACAAATCTGTGCTGTGGATTTATTATATCTTTTAGCAATCTTGATAAGCTTTTTATTTTTTAGCAACTGCCCTGTACCCAAGGGACTGTACGCTTCTACAAGTATATTATTTTCCTTACAGAAATTTACTGTATCCTCTTGAGTATACCCCGGGTGAAATTCAATTTGATTAACGGCAGGCACTATATTTGTGTTTTGCAGCAGCTTCTCAAGATGGGAAACAAGGAAGTTGCTGACACCAATTGCTTTCACTCTGCCGCTTTCTAAAATTTTCTCTAACGCTTCATAAGTTTTAGCATTAATTTCATCACAATTTTGAAACTGCTTTAGGTTTGCAGGCCAATGGATTAAATATAAGTCCACATAATCAAGCCCAAGCGTCAAAAGAGAACTCTCAAAGGCTTTCAGTGTTTTATCGTATCCCCTTTCACTGTTCCAAAGCTTTGTTGTAACAAAAAGACTTTCGCGGTCAACGCCCGAGCGCCTTATCCCTTCCCCTACCCCTTTTTCATTTTTATACACAGCGGCAGTATCAATATGGCGGTACCCGTTTTCTATCGCCGCCGCCACGGAATTTGCGGCTACCTCACCATCGGGAGTTTGCCAAGTGCCAAAGCCCACACACGGAATTTCTACACCGTTATTTAATAAAAAAGTATCTGAAATACTGTTCATTACAACGCTCCTTTTTTTATTTATAGTACCATATGGAAAAAAATTAGGCAAGGAAAACACAAAATAAAAAGAGGGTGCAAAAAACGATAAAAGCAATTAACATTTCTATTGTTTTTTTATTTTTAATGCTTTTTTAAAAATTTTGTGGTATTAATGTTATAGAACAACTTTTAGGAGGTAAATATGAACAGCTTGTCTGACTACATTGAATTAAATCTTTCCGGCATAAAAAGCACTGATGCTTTATACGAGTACAAAAGCAATATTCTTTCAAAAATGCACGAAAGGGCAAACGAGCTTCAAAGCCGCGGACTTTCTGACACAAATGTTATTAATGATTTAATTTTAGAGGAATATCCTGACTTAAAATCCGACTTTTTCGCTATGCAAAAAAATCTCAGCAATAAGAATAAAACCCGTTCTACGCTATTTTCAGCACTTTCACTCGGAATTTTGTATATTCTTTCTTTAACGGTTCTTTTTCTTTCCTATAGCTTTATAACGAACAATTGGGCGAAAAGCTGGTTTATTATGGTTGGCGGTGTGTTTCTGCTAATACTGACTATATTTTTTATAGCTGCAAAAAGAGCGGCGAAAAAGCGAATGTATAAAACCGCGCGCTCATTTACGGCGGCTTTTATATCAATTTTGACGGTATTCTCTTTTCTTTATTCACAAATCATACTGGAAATTAATAAAAGCTATCTCATTTTTATAGTGGCAGTCGCTTTAGCTATTTCTGCCGATATTCTTTTGGCTCACATCACAAAACAGAAATTTGCAATAATAAACTTCCTGTTAGGCTTTCCTGCCATTTCGGCTCTTTCCTATGTAGCGCTTGCTCTTTTCGGTCTTGTTTCTTGGCACCCTTATTGGCTTATTATTGTAAACGCCGTAATAGTAGACTTTGTGATTATATCTGTTTTGCTTTTACGAAATTCTAAGAAATATGAATTAGAGGAGAATATAATATGGCAAGAAAACTGAATGCCGAGCTTTGGGATAAAATGCACTATATGTTCCGTGACTTTAATGACAGAATGGTACATGTCGAGCTTCATTATGACTTTAGAATTGATATACATGCACTTAAAACCGTTCTAATTTGTTTTCTTGAAAAAGCGCCCGTACTGCATTCAAGCTTTGCGGGAAGCCCCATAAATCCATATTGGAGCGTTAAGGATTATAAAATTGAAGATGTTCTTACTATATCAGAGCCAAAAAATCTGCAAGAGGAAATAGACCACTTTTTAACGCAATATATACCGCCTGAAAGTGATTTGCAGATTAAAGTCGCTCTATTTTACCACAAAAATAAGTCCGTGCTTTGCATTGTTGAAAATCATATGTGTATGGACGGCGGCGACTTAAAATACTTTCTAAACGCACTCTCCTTAAACTACACAGAATATGTAAAAAATAAAAAAAGCCCGCTCGCTATTAAAACGGGCACGCGCTCATATGACAGGGTTTATTCCGATTTAAGCCCTACTGACCAAAAAGCTGCTCAAAAACTATACAAAAATGTATCCTCACGAGATAAACACGGTTTCCCTTTAACGCCCGACAGTAAGGATGACCGCTCCTTTATCGTCCGCCGTGACTTTGACAGCGAGCGCTTTAGAAAGCTTCGCGCCGCCGGAAAAAAAGCAGGCGCGACAGTAAACGACCTTCTAATAGCCATATATATGCATTCGCTTTATGAAATTGCGAACTTTGGCGAGGATGAAAGCCTTTCCGTTTCCTGCGCCGTTGATTTAAGGCGGCACATAAAGGATACGAGTAAAGACGGGCTTACAAACCATACGGCTTTTATGCAGTGTTTAACCCCGAAAAAGGGCAGAAATATAAACGAAACCTTGGCATATGTAATGCGCTCTACCGAAAAGAATAAACAGGACAGATTTTTAGGGCTTTACAGCCTCCCGCTTCTAAAACTTGCGTACAGCATACTCCCCTACGCCGCCTCTGAGGAAATAATTAAAATTGGATATTCCAATCCGCTAATCGGTATGAGTAATATTGGCGTGCTTGACGCTGAAAAGCTTGCCCTTGACGGCAACAAGCCTACTTACGGATTTTTAACGGGCGCCGTAAAATATAAGCCTTATGTTCTCCTCTCCGCAATCTCCCTTAACAATATGCTCACACTCTCAATGTGCGTTAAAGGCAACGAGGAGGACAAAAAAATCGTCAACCGTTTCTTCGATTTATTAGAAAAAAACTTTGACGAGTTATCAAAATAAAAATTAGATGCCGGTAATCGGCATCCACCTAACCCCTACTACCTAACACCTAACCCCTAAAATGGTGGACATTAACGGACTCGAACCGCTGACCCT
>LSQX01368296.1_pt1 | contig 27564 bp, 25 predicted proteins | sample 654561 | NCBI WGS metagenome assembly LSQX01 (sample SAMN04489861, study PRJNA283612) | anaerobic digester metagenome | isolation source: 4 biogas reactors fed with cattle manure at either 37C or 55C with and... | place: Denmark: Kongens Lyngby | collected 2014
TCAACTCCTACATCTCCTCGAAAGGGACACCACGATGGCCGCTGGCCCCCATTCTATCGACCCCACCACCTACCTCGACGACCTGCTGTCTCAAGCCTCCCCGGACCTGATGCGCGAGATGCTCCAAGGGTTCATCAACCAGATCCTCTCGACCCAGGCCGACCAAGTCTGCGGCGCCGACTACGCCACCGTCAGTGATGCGCGCACCAACGTCCGCAACGGTTACCGCCACCGCGACCTCGACACCCGCGTCGGCACCATCGACGTCGCGGTGCCGAAACTGCGCACCGGATCCTTCTTCCCTGACTGGCTGCTGGAGCGGCGCACACGTGCCGAACGAGCCCTGACCACCGTGATCGCGACCTGCTACCTCAAAGGGGTCTCCACCCGCAGGATGAACGACCTGGTGGCGAGTCTGGGCATCAACAACCTGTCGAAGTCGCAGGTGTCCGAGATGGCCAAGGACCTCGACGGCATGGTCGAGGACTTCCGGACCCGCCCCCTGGATACCGGTCCCTACCTGTATGTTTCGTGTGACGCGTTGACCATGAAGGTCCGCGAAGGCGGACGAGTGGTCAAGACCTCCGTCCTGCTGGCCACCGGCGTCAATGCCGAAGGCTACCGGGAACTACTCGGGATGCAGGTCGCCACATCCGAGTCGGTGGCCTCCTGGACCGGGTTCTTTCGCGACCTGAAAGCCCGGGGCCTCAACGAGGTCTACCTGGTCACCAGTGACGCCCATCTGGGTATCCAGCACGCCATCGGCGAGGTGCTGCCCAATGCGTCCTGGCAACGCTGCCGGACGCATTTCGCGAAGAACCTCTCCGGCCTGGTGCCCAAGGTGCAGTGGCCGACGTTGTCGGCGATGTTCCAGACGATCTTCCAGCAACCGGACGCCGAATCGGTATGGGCCCAGGCCCGAGAGGTCGTGGCATTCTGCGAGCAGAAGTTCCCGCACGTCGCGGACTATCTGGAAGAGGCGCTTGATGAGCTGTTGGCGTTTACCCACGCCCCGAAGAGCGTGTGGACAAAAGTCTGGTCGAATAACCCGACCGAGCGGCTCAACCGGGAGATCCGCCGACGCACCGACGTCGTCGGGATCTTCCCCAACCGGGACGCCGTCATCCGCCTGGTCGGCGCTGTCCTGGCGGAGCAGCACGATGACTGGATTCAGCAAAAGCGCTACATGTCGTTGACGGCCCTGGAGCAGACCAAGGCGATAATGGCGGCCAACGTCATCGACGCCAGCGATGCCCCGAAGGAGGTCGCATGAGCCAGTCCCAGTATCGGGCGCGTGCCGGCCCCTGAGGTCGTCATGCTGCTCGTTTTATCGAAAGGCAGACACACCACTCAAAAGGACTTGACCCGCTCAGCGCCTACGACGTCCGGGCGAAGGAGGGGCTGGCGCACTGGCCGCGGCTCGTCGGGAAGGTGACGGGGCAGGTGCAGTCCGCGCTGGAGGCGGTGTTCCTGGCGCAGTCGGTGTTCTTCGGGGACTTCACGCTGGTCCCGCAGGTGAGCGTGCGGGGGAGGAACGGGCGGCGCTACGACGTGGACTTCCGGGTGGAGGGGACGGAGAGGTACGTGGAGTTGGACGGGAGGGGGAAGTACGGGGCGTCGGCAAGCGAGCAGGAGTTCACGCTGAAGAAGGAGAAGGAGCGGGCCGACAACCTGCCGCCGCTGGAGCGATTCGGCTGGTCCGAGGTGATGAACATGCAGGCTTACCGACGCATGCTGCACCTCCTCGGGCTGGTGCACCGGTGGGATCTGCCGCGGATCCACTGGTAGTAGGATCGGGGCCCATGACTGTTCTGTTCGTCGCCGCCGTGTCCGAGGAAGCCGCCCACCTGCCGGAAGGGGCTGATCTGCTGGTGACCGGCATCGGCACGCTGCCGGCCGCGATCACCCTGACCGAGGAGCTCTGCACCCGGCGCGCCAACGGGACGCTGCCCTCGCGGATCGTCAACCTCGGTACCTGCGGGGCGCTGCGCGACGAGATCCCGAACGGCGTCTACGAGATTGACCGCGTGCACAAGCACGACTTCAACGTCGAGTTCACCTCCGGCATCGGCGGCGACGCCCTGCCGCGCGTGATCACCCCGGAGGTGACCGGCCTCTTCCCGACGGGCCAGCTCGCCACCGGTGACACCTTCGTCGAGGACACCGCCACCCGCGACCGCATCGCGCAGGTCGCCGGCCTGGTCGACATGGAGGGCTACGCCCTCGCCGCCGTCGCCCACCGTTTCGGCGTGCCGATCACCCTGCTCAAGCAGATCAGTGACCGCGCCGACGAGGAGACCGCCCCCGAGTGGGCCGAGGCCGTCGAGGGCAGCGCCGTCAAGCTGGCAGACGCCGTCGAGCGGCTGCTTGCTGCTCTGTGACCCAGGGGCGCAGCCGCGCCTCCACCTCGGCGGGGGTCCGTCCCGCCACCAGGGCGTTGGCCACCTGGTAGGCCATGACGAGGGCGACGGTCGTCGAGAAGCCGGTGGCGGCGCCGCACGCGGCCGCCGCGTCGCCGATGAGCATGACGTGACCCCGTGACCAGTGGGGCAGCTCGATCTGGGTGATCTCGTCGACGCGCCACGGGGTGCCGCCGGGTTCCTCACCCGTGGGGAACACCCGGGGACCGGCCGCGGGGTCGTCCCGGTACAGGGCCAGGGAGAAGCCCGTCGCGCGCCGCCCGTCCGGGAACCCGGCGAGGGCGCGGGTGGGGGAGTCGATGCCGTCGGCGCCGAGCACCACGTCGTAGTCCCCGAAGAGGTCCACCAGGTCCTGCGCGCGCACCCCGGTGTCCAGTCCCCCGAGCCGCAGCACCTCCCCCGCCAGCAGGCGCACCAGGTCGCCGCGCGGCATCTCCACCGGGCCGGTGGTGGCGGGCCTCAGACCGAGCGCGGTGAGCACCGCGCAGCCCCGCTCGTGCACGGGCACGGCGAAACCCTGGGTCCGCAGCTCAGGGGCCTCCTCCACCAGGTGGACGTCCCAGCCGGCGCGGCGCAGGACCAGCGTGGCCGTCAGGCCTGCAGGGCCAGCGCCGATGACGAGAGCCCGCACGTCAGGACGGGTCCGTGGAGGACACCGTGCGCCAGCGCGGCTTCTCGGGGCCCTCCGGGCTGTCGTCGACGACCTCGGAGGCAGCCCCGCCCGTGGAGTTCTTCCGGCGGCCCAGCGTCGGGGTGATGGACACCAGTCGTTCGCGCACCGCGGTGAACGCCTCCCAGGAGGTGAGGTTGGAGCCCTTGGCGGTGGCGATCTCGATGTCGTCGATGGTGATCTCGCCGGCGCGCAGCGCGACCAGCTCGGAGTGGTAGCGGAACCACACGGCGAGGGTCGCCGCGATCGGCACCGCGAGGAACGCGCCGATGATGCCGAACAGGGTGGAGCCCAGGGTGACCGAGAGCAGCACGACGGCCGCGTGCATGTTCATCGCCTTGGACTGCAGGAAGGGCTGGAGGATGTTGCTCTCCAGCTGCTGCACGGCGATGATCAGCGCCAGGACGAGCAGGGCGTTGGTCACGCCGTTGGACACGAGCGCGATGATCACGGCGAGGGCGCCGGCGGTGACGGCACCGACGATGGGGATGAACCCGGCGAAGAAGGTGATCACCGCGAGCACGAAGGCCAGAGGCACGCCGAGCAGGACGAGGCCGAGGCCGATGAAGAACGCGTCCACGAAGGAGACGATCGCCTGGGTGCGGATGAACCCGGCGAGGGTGTTCCACGTGCGGGTGAGCACCTCGGTGAGGTGCCAGCCGGCGTTGGCGCCGGTGTAGCGGCGCATCCACGGCAGGAAGCGGTCGCCGTCCTTGAGGAAGAAGAACGTCAGCACCAGCATGACCACGATGGTCACCGCCACCGACGTCGCGGCGCTCAGGCCGGTGAACACGCCCGTGGCGATCTGGGAGGACTGGTTCTGGATGAAGGAGGTGATCTCCTCCAGCACCCCGTCGAACTGCTCGAGCTCGAGGTTGAGGGGCGGGCCCTGCACCCAGGAGTTCAGCTTGTCGATGCCCTCACTCGCCTGCTTCACCAGGTCGGAGCCCTGGTGGCGCACGGTCGGGGCCATCGCCGCGAAGATCGCGCCCATGATGACGAAGAACCCGATGATGACCACCACCGCCGCCAGCGCGGGCGGGAACCGCAGCTTCTGCCGCATCATCTTCACCGGCGGCCACAGGACCGTGCTCACCAGCAGGGCCAGGAGGATGGGCAGGAGTCCCGCCCACACGAAGCCCAGGATCTTGCCGGCGATGAACGCCGCCGCCACGAAGATGATGAAGCGCAGCGCCCACCCCGCGGCCCACCGGCCGTCACGGCCGATGAAGACCGCGCGGTCGGTGACGTCGTCCCGGTCGTTCGGTCCGGCGTCGAGCCGCGGGTCGTCGGAGAGCTCGGCGTAGTCGGAGACTGTGTCGGTCAGGTCGCGGGTGTCGGTTCCGTGTTCGCCCGGCAGATTGGGATCAATTGGGTTGTTCACATCATTCATTCTGCCGTATGCCACCGACACGTCGCAGTACACCGAAACGGTGCAGCGTCACTGTCAGCGCCTGTTCATGCAGGAAGGGGAGGAGTTCACGGCGGCCGTCGGCAAGCACGGGACCGTCGAGGACGACGGCGCCGACGGCGGCCGCCTCCTCGTACAGCTCCGCAGGCACCGCGCCGAGGGCGCGGATGCGTCCGCCCGGGGTGGGCGTCACATCGGTGCTTGTCGACGTGCCCGTCCGCGCCCCCGCCAGCCGCAGGCGCCAGATGTCGCGCTCGTCCGCGCCCTCGCCGACGTGGAGCTGCAGCGGCTCCGGCAGCGGACGGTAGCGGAAGATGTTCGCCTCGCTGCGCAGACCGGTGAGGTCGTGCTCGCGGCCGAACTCCTCGCGCCAGGCGATCTCGTCGAGCTCCGCGGCCCGGCGGAGCCAGTCGCGGTGGGCGGCGGGGGCGGCGTCGAGAAGCTGACGGACGGCGGGGATGAGCTCGACCTGGGCGTGGTCGAGGTCGCCGTCCGCCCACGTGCCCAGCTGGGCGACGTAGTTGGGGCCGCCCGCCTTCGCGCCGGGGCCGATGACCGAGTTCTTCCAGCCGCCGAAGGGCTGCCGCTGCACGATCGCGCCGGTGATGCCGCGGTTGACGTAGGCGTTGCCGACCTCGACGTGCTCCGTCCAGTAGGCGATCTCCTCGTCGTCGAGACTGTGCAGGCCGCCGGTGAGGCCGTAGCCGGTGGAGTTCTGCCACTCGACGGCCTTCTCCAGCGTCGTCGCGTACATGATGCCGAGCACCGGGCCGAAGCACTCGGTGCGGTGGAACCAGGAACCGGGGCGGACGTTGTCGCGGATGCCGGGGCTCCAGAAGCGGCCCTCCTCGTCGAGCTGCTCCGGCTCCAGCAGCCAGGACTCGCCAGCCTCCAGGGTGGTCAGCCCGCGGTGCAGCTTCTCCCCCGGCGGCTCGATGAGACCGTTCATCGTGGTGGAGATGTCCGTGCCGGGGCCGACCCGCAGGGTGCGGACGGAGTCGATGAGCTGCTCGCGGATACGCCGCGACTCACCCGCCTGCCCCACGAGAATGACCAGGGAGCTGGCCGAGCATTTCTGGCCGGAGTGGCCGAAGGCGGACTGGTAGATGTCCTCGACCGCCAGATCCGGGTCCGCGGCCGGGGTGACGATGATCGCGTTCTTGCCCGAGGTCTCCGCGCTGATGCTCATCCGCGGGTCCCAGGAGCGGAACAGCGCGGCCGTCTCCGAGGCGCCGGTGAGGATGACATGATCGACGTCCTCGTGGGAGATGAGACGCTGGCCCGCCTCGCCCTCGTCGGCGCGCAGGAACTGCACCAGGTCCGGGTCCACGCCGTGCCGCTCCAGGCCGCGGCGCACCGCGTCGACCATGACCTCGGCGCAGGCCACCGTCTGCGGCGCCGGCTTGATGATCACCGCCGAACCCGCCGCCAGCGCCGCCGTGACGCCGCCCGCCGGGATCGCGACGGGGAAGTTCCACGGCGGGATGACCACCGTGAGGGAGTGCGGGGTGAACTCGCTGCGGGCCCGGTCGAGGTTGCGGGCCTGCTCGCCGTAGTAGGCGGCGAAGTCGATGGCCTCGGAGATCTCCGGGTCCGACTGGTCGACGGTCTTCCCGGCCTCGTGCGCCATGACGGTGACGAGCTCACCGCGCGCCCGGGCCAGCTCATCGGCGATCGTCTCCAGCACCTCCGCACGTTCCTGGCCGCTACGCGACGCCCACTCCGGGGCCAGCTCCCGGGCCCGGGCGACCGCCCGGTCGACGACCGCCGGGTCGGTGACCTCCTCCGCCGTGACCTCGTGCGGGTCTGCGGCCAGCCGCTCCAGCGCCCACTCGCGGTTGGCGCGCAGGGCAGGGTCCGTGTCCGGCTCGTTCGTGAAACGCCCCGTGACGCTGCGACCCGACTCCGTGAGGCGGTTCTGCGTGCGGCGGGGAGCGGTGGAGGAGGGGTCGCGGACGGCGTCGACAAGCGCCTTCTCCTGGGCGTCCATGTGGTGCCCCGGGGCGAAGAGCGCGTGCAGGAAGTTCTCCTCCGCGGCGTTCTCCTCAAGGCGACGCACCAGGTAGGAGACGGCGACGTCGAAGTCCTCGCGGTGCACCACCGGGGTGTACAGGATCATCCGGCCGACCTCCGCGCAGACCGCCTGCTGCTGCGCCGGGGACATGCCCTGGAGCATCTCGGCGTCGATCTGCTCCGTGACCCCGCGCGCCAGGGCGAGTTCCCAGGCGAGCGCCACGCTGAAGAGGTTGTGGCTGGCCACGCCGATGCGCACATGCGGGGCGTGCTCCGGGGAGAGGATGTAGTCCAGGAGACGGACGTAGTTCGCGTCCACCTCGTGCTTCGTGGCGTAGGGTGCCTGCTCCCAGCCGTGGCTCTCCGCCTCCACCTTCTCCATCGAGAGATTCGCGCCCTTGACCAGGCGGATCTTGATCGGCGTGGAACGGGTGCGGGCGAACTCGGCGAGTTCGACGAGGGCGTCGAAGCTGTCGGGGAGGTAGGCCTGCAGGACGATACCCGCCTCGAGGTCACGGAACTCCTCCTCGCTGAGCAGTTCCGTGAACAGGCGGATCGTCAGGCGGAGATCCTTGTACTCCTCCATGTCCAGGTTGATGAACGTGCCGGAGTCCCGGGCCGCGCGGTACATCGGACGCAGCTGCTCCTTGAGACGGACGAGGTTGCCCTCCAGGTCCCAGGGGTTGAGCTGCGCCACCAGGCTCGACGCCTTGACGGAGACGTACGTGACCCGCGGATTCTCGATGAGCGCCAGGGTGCGTTCCGCACGGCGGGCCGCCTCCCCGTCACCCAGGACCGCCTCGCCCAGCAGGTTGAGGTTGAGCTGCGTGCCCTCCGCGGCGGCGCGGTCGAGGAGCTTGTCCAGTGATCTGCCGTCGGCGTCGAGGACCAGGTGGCCGACCATCTGACGCAGACGGGCCCGCGCCAGCGGCATGACGATGTGCGGCAGCCGCGGGCCGAGGATCCCGCCGAGCTGCAGTGCCCCCTGGTTGAGGCGGCCGAGGAAATCCGGTGCGCTGTCGAGCCTGCGCAGCGCCTGCGCGGCGGTGCGGTTGTCCTCCGGGCGGGCGACCCGGTCGACGAAGTCCATGGTGAACCTGACGCCCGCCGGGTCACGGACCAGGTCGGCGAGGCGTTCCGTGGCGGAGGTGCCGTCGGACTGGGAGGTGGCGGCGAGCCACAGGCGGGCGCGCTCGATGGCCTTGTCGAGCACCTGCTCGACAGGAACGTGCTGGGACATCAGTGTCTTCCTTCCGGGATGGTGGGTGGGCTGGGCGGGACTGCTCAGCCGACCCCCGGAGGGCGGTCACTGATGTGGCGGGTGCGGGTGCGCTCCAGGTTCACTGGCGGGCCCTTTCTCCTTCGAGCCGCGGGGGCAGGGGTGACGCCCCGGGCGGCTGCGAGTGAAATGTGACGTGAGTTACTCTCCCGGCCAGTATAGGGATGATTATCGTTCCGGGACAGGGGTTTCCCTGTCCTGCCGGGGTGTGGGGAGTCTGGTTGCATGGGAATCATGGACGTCCTCGTGTTCTCCACCGTGCCGGCCGTCGCCCCCGAGGTGGGCCCTGACGACGGGCCCGTCGCGGTGCTGACCGATCCCCGGCACCTGTCCGCGCTCATCGGGGAGGCGCTGGGCGACATCGCCGAGGCCGGGCTACAGGTCACGGGGCCGGACGTGACGCAGGTGCATCCGCTGGCGCGCCACGTCTCGCGTTCGCAGGTCATCTACCGTTTCACGCGTCCGGAGGGCTACACCGCGCGGCAGCTCACCGAGTTCGCCGGGTGGGCGCGCTACTGCGTGTTCCGCGTGGGCAACGGCCCGTTCCGCAACCTCGACGGGGAGAACCTGGCTGCGCCGGGCAAGGGGGTGAAGGTGCCGGTGCACGCCGACGCCTACGCGCGGCGCCAGCGGAATCTGCGGACCCTGCGGCAGGCCGGTCTCGAGCTCGACGAGCAGATCCCGGTCATCCCGGCGGAGGAGGAGGTCGTGCTCCGCGACGTCACCCGGGTGCTCTACCGGCTCGGCGCGCTGCTGGTCGTCGTCGACGCGGCGGAGCACATCCGCCAGGGGGTGTTCCCGTCGGCGGATGAGCTCGTGGCGGGGAGGTCACTGGTGGTGGACTCGCTGACGGGCCGGGAGAGGGGGTTCCTCGAGGATGTCGGCCGGGCGCGGCAGGCGGCGTTCTCGACGTCCCCGGACGGGGTCGGTCCGGTGATCCCGGCGCAGTTGCGCGCGGAGGCGGAGATGTTCGCCCGTTCCGCCCGGGCGGTGGAGGCGCTGGCGTGGGCGACGCAGATCATCGACCTGCCGCCACCCCGCCTCCGGGCCTGGGACTTCGATCCGCGGGCCTGGGAGGCGGGGCCGGAGAGCCTGGCGGAGGAGACCACCGCGACGCTGCTGGCCCGTTCGCCGGGTCTGCGGGGCGTGACTCAGCTGCTGGAGGCCTTCGATCTGGTGCACATCCTCCATCACGGACTGGCCGGGGAGGCGCGGGATGGGTGGCCGGTGCCGCTCATCGCGGAGCAGTGGACGAAGGCGTTGGCGTGGATCATGTCGCCGCGGAGTGCGTGGGGCGAGGCGGAAAGATTGCTCTGACCTGTTGTTTCAAAGAAAGTTGAGTCGATCGGGAACAACTTTGGATAGTGGTCCGTTGTAGGGAGTGTCAGGTTGAGTGGGCCGGACTCAAGGCTTCTGGTAGGTTGGTTCCAGAAGTTGAGCTGGTGGCAGTCAACTTAAGCGAAAATCCCTTGACAACAGGAGGAAACACATAATGGGACGCGCAGTAGGAATTGACCTCGGTACCACCAACTCGGTGGTGTCCGTGCTCGAGGGTGGCGAGGCCACCGTTATCGCCAACGCCGAGGGCTCGCGGACGACCCCGTCCGTCGTCGCCTTCGCCAAGAACGGCGAGGTTCTCGTCGGTCAGCCGGCCAAGAACCAGGCCGTGACCAACGTCGACCGCACCATCCGTTCCGTCAAGCGCCACATCGGCACCGACTGGAACGTCGAGATCGACGACAAGAAGTACACCGCCCAGGAGATCTCCGCCCGTACCCTGATGAAGCTGAAGCGCGACGCCGAGGCCTACCTGGGTGAGGAGATCACCGACGCCGTGATCACCGTCCCGGCCTACTTCGAGGACGCCCAGCGTCAGGCCACCAAGGAGGCCGGCCAGATCGCGGGTCTGAACGTCCTGCGCATCGTCAACGAGCCGACCGCCGCCGCTCTGGCCTACGGCCTGGAGAAGGGCGACAAGGAGCAGACCATCCTGGTCTTCGACCTGGGTGGCGGTACCTTCGACGTCTCCCTGCTGGAGATCGGTGACGGTGTCGTCGAGGTCCGTGCGACCGCCGGTGACAACCAGCTGGGTGGCGACGACTGGGATCAGCGTGTCGTCGACTGGCTCGTCGAGAAGTTCAAGGCCACCAACGGCATTGACCTGACCAAGGACAAGATGGCCCTGCAGCGTCTGCGCGAGGCCGCCGAGAAGGCCAAGATCGAGCTGTCCTCCTCCCAGCAGGCCACCATCAACCTGCCGTACATCACCGTCGACGCCGACAAGAACCCGCTGTTCCTCGACGAGACCCTGTCCCGCACCGAGTTCCAGCGCATCACCCAGGATCTGCTTGACCGCACCAAGCAGCCGTTCAACCAGGTCATCAAGGACTCCGGCCTGTCCGTCTCCGACATCGACCACGTGGTCCTCGTCGGTGGCTCGACCCGCATGCCGGCCGTCACCGACCTGGTCAAGGAGCTGACCGGTGGCCGCGAGCCGAACAAGGGCGTCAACCCGGATGAGGTCGTCGCCGTCGGCGCCGCCCTGCAGGCCGGCGTCCTGCGCGGCGAGGTCAAGGACGTCCTGCTTCTCGACGTCACCCCGCTGTCCCTCGGCATCGAGACCAAGGGCGGCGTGATGACGAAGCTCATCGAGCGCAACACCACCATCCCGACCAAGCGCTCCGAGACCTTCACCACCGCCGAGGACAACCAGCCCTCCGTGCAGATCCAGGTCTTCCAGGGTGAGCGCGAGATGGCCGCAGCCAACAAGCTGCTCGGTTCCTTCGAGCTCGGTGGCATCGCCCCGGCCCCGCGTGGCGTGCCGCAGATCGAGGTCACCTTCGACATCGACGCCAACGGCATCGTCCACGTCACCGCCAAGGACAAGGGCACCGGCAAGGAGAACACGATCAAGATCCAGGACGGCTCCGGCCTGTCCCAGGAGGAGATCGACCGCATGATCAAGGATGCGGAGGTCCACGCCGAGGAGGACAAGAAGCGCCGCGAGGAGCAGGAGACCCGCAACAACGCGGAGTCCATGGTCTACCAGACCCGCAAGTTCATGGAGGAGAACTCCGACAAGGTCTCCGAGGACATCAAGACCAAGGTCGAGGATGCCGCCAAGGAGGTCGAGGAGGCTCTCAAGGGCGAGGATCTCGAGGCGATCAAGGCCGCCGTCGAGAAGCTCTCCGCCGAGTCCCAGGAGATGGGCAAGGCCATCTACGAGGCCGAGGCCAACGCCGGCGCCACCCAGGCTGACGCGCCGACCGGGGACGCCGACGACAACGTCGTCGACGCCGAGGTCGTCGAGGACGAGCCGGACACCGGTGAGGAGAAGAAGTAGTGACGCACCCCAACCCGATGCCCGACAACCCGGGCGACCCGGAGCACACCGACCCGGAGGCGACCTCGGCCGAGCGTGCCGAGGCAGCCGCCGACGAGGCTGCGCGTGCCCAGGACGAGGACCCCGAGTCCCGGGTGGAGCCGGAGCTCGACCCGGAACTCGAGGCTGAGCTGGAGGCCGCACTGTCCGACATCGACCCCGATGCCGACGGTGACGGCGAGGTCTCCGACCTCGAGTCCCAGCTCGCGGAGCGCACCGAGGACCTGCAGCGCGTCAGCGCGGAGTTCGCCAACTACCGTCGGCGCACCGAGCGTGACCGCCAGGTCATCATCGACGCCGCCAAGGCGTCGGTGCTGACCCAGCTGCTGCCGATCCTCGACGACCTGGAGCTGGCCCGCCAGCACGGTGACCTCGAGGAGGGTCCGCTCAGGGCCTTTGCCGACAAGTTCACCGACACGGTCACCGGCCTGAAGCTCACCCCCTTCGGCGAGGAGGGGGAGACCTTCGACCCGGAGATCCACGAGGCTGTCCAGGACCTGTCCTCCGGTGAGGACAAGGCCCTGGGCACCGTCCTCCGCCGCGGTTACCGCGTCGGGGACAGGGTGGTCCGCAACGCGATGGTCATCATCGCCGACCCGGCCCCCACCGAGTAACGGGCCCCGCCCGTCACGCACCTGCACCGCCGTCCGAGACACGCACCTCCAGCCGCCCTCGGGCGGCGGTGCCCCCTTTTTTTAGCAGCGATAAAACATAATCAGACATAGATTCCTCATTCTGAAAGGAGGAGATGCCCAGTGACCGTTCAGCGAGAGTGGGCAGACAAGAACTACTACGCGGATCTGGGGGTCTCCTCATCCGCCTCCGCCGAGGACATCAAGAAGGCCTACCGCAAGCTCGCGCGTGAGAACCACCCGGACAAGAACCCGGGCGACAAGGCCGCGGAGGACCGCTTCAAGAAGGCGGCCGAGGCCTACGACGTGCTCGGCGACGAGACCAAGCGCAAGGAATACGACCAGCTGAAGGCGATGCTCCGTTCCGGCGGTGGTTTCGGAGGCTTCGGCGGAGGCGGAGGCGCCGGATTCCCCGGCGGGTTTCGCCAGACGTCGGAAGGCTTCGACGCCTCGGACATCTTCGGACGAGGATCCGGTGGAGGATTTTCTGCGGACGGCGGTCTGGGCGATATCTTCGGTGGCCTTTTCAACCGCGGCGGCGCTCCTCGCCACGCAGCTCGGCCGACGCGGGGAGCGGACGTCGAGACGGAGATCACCCTCGACTTCCGTGAGGCAGCCAAGGGGACGACGATCCCGCTCCAGCTGACCGGCGACGCCCCCTGCAACACCTGTCACGGCTCCGGCTCCAAGTCCGGCAACCCGCAGACCTGCACGGTGTGCAACGGCTCCGGCTTCACCTCGGAGAACCGTGGCGCCTTCGGCTTCAGTGCACCGTGCACCGCCTGCTCCGGCACCGGTCAGGTCATCACCGACCCCTGCACCACGTGCCACGGCTCGGGCACCGTCCGCCGCACCCGTCAGCTGACGGTCCGCATCCCGGCGGGCGTCATCGACGGCCAGAAGGTCCGACTCGCGGGCCAGGGCGAGGCCGGCCCCCAGGGCAAGCCCGCGGGAGACCTGTTCGTCACCGTCCACGTGCGTGACGACGCCGTGTTCACCCGCGACGGCGACGACCTCGAGGTGACGGTCCCGGTGTCCTTCTCCGAGCTGGCGCTCGGCGACACCATCACCGTGCCGACCCTCGACGCCCCCGTCCGCGTCAAGGTGCCCGCCGGCACCCCGAACGGCCGGACCCTGCGCGTCCGTGGCCGGGGCGTGCCGAAGAGCGGGGACAAGGCGGGTGACCTGCTGGTCACCGTCGAGGTGGCGGTGCCGAAGAACATGGACGCCGCGGCCACCAGTGCCCTGCGGGAGTACGCGCAGGCGGAGAAGGACTCCGGCTTCAACCCGCGTGACGGGTGGGCCGGGAACAAGTGACACGAGGAGGTGTAGTGACCATGAAGGAGGACAAGTCGTCGACCGAGGACCTGGGCGAGGTGTTCGTCATCTCGGTCGCCGCTGAACTCACCGGCATGCACGCCCAGACCCTGCGCACCTATGACCGCATGGGGCTGGTCACGCCCGAGCGCACCAGCGGCGGCGGACGACGCTACACACGCAAGGACATCTCCCTGCTGCGCCGCATCCAGCAGCTCAGCCAGGAGGAGGGCGTCAACCTCGCCGGCATCAAGGCGATCATCGAGCTCACCGAGGAGGTCGACCGCCTCCGGGCCGAGGTCGAGGAACTGCGTGAGCAGCAGACGCGGCCGCGGGGCGAGCTGGTCCACGTGCCGCGCTCCACGGCGATCGTCATGTGGGAGCCGCGTCGCGGACGGGTGCGTCGGCACCAGTAGCGACCCTGCATGCCCTGCCTGAACGGCCCGCGGCCACCCCGTCACCCGGGGTGGCCGCGGGTTTTCCCGTGGTGGGACGGGTGTCGCCCGGAATCTTCGCAGCGCTCTCAACAAACCTTCACAACTGTGGTCCGAGTCACGGTAGGGTGTGGTGCAGGACACTCAGATCACCATTGTGAAAGGACACCATCATGACCGTCTACGCGAACCCCGGCACCGAGGGCTCGATCGTCAACTACCGCGAGCGCTACGACAACTACATCGGCGGTGAGTGGGTACCGCCGGTCGACGGCGAGTACATGGACAACATCACCCCGGTCACCGGCGAGGTCTTCTGCCAGGTGGCACGCGGCAAGGCCGCCGACATCGAGCTCGCCCTCGACGCCGCCCACAAGGCCGCCCCCGCGTGGGGCCGGACCTCCCCGGCGGAGCGCGCGCTCATCCTCCACCGCATCGCCGACCGCATCGAGGAGAACCTCGAGGAGATCGCCGTCGCCGAGACCTGGGAGAACGGCAAGGCCGTCCGTGAGACCCTCGCGGCCGACATCCCGCTGGCCGTCGACCACTTCCGCTACTTCGCCGGCGCCCTACGTGCCCAGGAGGGACGCCTGTCGCAGATCGACCACGACACCGTGGCGTACCACTTCCACGAGCCGCTCGGCGTCGTCGGTCAGATCATCCCGTGGAACTTCCCGATCCTCATGGCCACCTGGAAGATCGCCCCCGCCCTGGCCGCCGGCAACGCCATCGTGCTCAAGCCGGCGGAGCAGACCCCGGCCTCCCTGCTCTACGTGGTGGAGAAGATCGCCGACCTGCTGCCCCCGGGCGTGCTCAACATCGTCAACGGCGTCGGCGAGGAGGCGGGTGCCGCGCTGACGGGCTCCGACCGCATCGCCAAGATCGCCTTCACCGGCTCCACCGCGGTGGGCAAGATCATCAACAAGGTGGCGGCCGAGCGGATCATCCCGGTCACCCTGGAGCTGGGCGGCAAGTCCCCGTCGATCTTCTTCCCCGATGTCATGGAGAAGGACGACGCCTTCCGGGACAAGTGCCTCGAGGGCTTCGCGATGTTCGCCCTCAACCAGGGTGAGGTCTGCACCTGTCCGTCGCGTGCACTGGTCCACGAGTCGATCGCCGATGACTTCCTCGCGCTCGGCGTGGAGCGCGTCAAGAGCATCAAGAAGGGCAACCCGCTCGACACCGAGACCCAGATGGGTGCGCAGGCCTCCCAGGAGCAGATGGACAAGATCACCGGCTACCTGGAGCTCGGCCCGCAGGAGGGCGCGGAGACCCTCGCCGGCGGCAGCATCAACAGGATCGAGGGGCTCGACAACGGTTTCTACATCGAGCCGACGATCTTCAAGGGCACCAACGACATGCGCATCTTCCAGGAGGAGATCTTCGGTCCGGTGCTCTCCGTGGTCACGTTCAAGGACTACGACGAGGCCATCCAGATCGCCAACGACACCAACTACGGTCTCGGCGCCGGCGTGTGGACCCGCAGCGGCACCACCGCCTACCGCGCCGGCCGCGACATCCAGGCCGGTCGCGTGTGGGTGAACCAGTACCACAACTACCCGGCCCACGCGGCGTTCGGCGGGTACAAGGAGTCCGGCATCGGCCGTGAGAACCACCTCATGATGCTCGGCCACTACCAGCACACGAAGAACCTCCTCGTCTCCTACTCGGAGGACGCCCTGGGCTTCTTCTGAGCCCACCCCTTGAGCAGCCCCAGCAGCACCGGGTCACTCCAGTAGCTGCTGTGGCCGCCCTCCCTGTCACCCGGCCAGACCCGCGCCCCGAATCCCGGGGTCGTCGGGTCTGTCCCGTGTGTGCCCGCCACCAGGCCGATCGGGTCGCCGGGGTGCGTCATGGCGTGGACCTGCGGGTCGTCGCCCAGCAGTGTCATCTCCGCCGCGGACCCGACCCCCGCGCCCGGGCTGCCGAGGAGCACCAGGTCGTCGGCGTACAGGCCCCCGCGTGCCGACGCCGCCTTCCCCGCCACCACCGACCCGTAGGAGTGGCCCACCACGATCCGCCGCTGCGCGGGGTGGCGCCGCGCGAGTTCCCGCTGGAAGAGCTGTAGTTCGGCGCCCGCTGCCCGGGCCGGCCCCTGAGCGAGGGCCGGGGCCAGCCCGGCCGGTGCGGGGTAGCCGAGCCACACCACGGCTGCCCCGCCCGTGACCTGCGCGACGGTGCGCGCCCGGTCCAGGTGCACCGGTAGCCCGGCGGGATCGGAGGAACCGACGCCGGGGACGAGCGTGGTCACCGCGGGGGCGGTCTCCACGTCGCCGACGGCCGCCACCAGCCGTCCCTCACCGACCTCGAGGAGCCGGACGTCCGGCGGCAGCTCCAGCCCGGAGGTGAGGGTGGTGAGTTCGTGGACGGCGTCGAGACCCAGGTCCGGGGTGTCGCCGAGTCGGGACGGTGGTTCGGCGGGGAGCGGTGTGCACAGCAGGTCGATCTGCCGGGCGCAGACGTGGTCGAGCAGGTCGCCGAGGGCGCGCAGGTCCCGCAGCAGCAGCGTGAGCAGCACCTCCGCGCCGGGTACCCCCTCCACGGCGCGGACCGCGCGGCGGGCGAGCGCGTCGAGCTCCTCCTGGAGGGTGGCCGTCATCGACAGGACCTGCGCGACCCGCAGCATCTGCTCCGCCGGGGCGCCCAGGGGAGTGGTGAGGCGCAGCATCCGGGCGACGGCGGCCTGCGCGGCGGCCCCGCGGAAACCGGTGTCCGGCAGGGCACGGACGGTGCGGGTGAGCCAGTCGTGCTGCTCGGCGAGCCAGCCGGCGTCGGTGCCCAGGAGGTGGGCGGCGTGGCGGAGGGAGGGGGCGTCGGGAAGCACTAGAACAGGGACCTGTCCAGGTCGCGGACGCGCCCGAGGAAACCGCGTACCTCGTGGACGTGGTCGCGCAGCGCCGACTCCGCCGCCCGGTGGGTGCCGGTCCAGTGTCGGGCGGCACGGTCGAGGGCGGCGGCGGTGTGTGACCCCGGCGGCAGGGTGGGCGGGGCCGGCGGGGAGAGGCGGCGCAGCAGGGAGTCGAGGTGGTCGGCGGTGGCGGAGGTGATCGTGAGCTGGTCCATGGGCGTCAGTGTGCGGGAGTGTCACCGGTGTGCCAACCGTGACCTCGGCGGGGTTGTGGATAACCCCCGGTTATCCACATAGTGTGGGTGCCATGAAGATCGGCATCGTGCAGCTGACCAGCGGACCGGATATCGTCGAGAATTTGGCCCTCGCCGTCGACGGCCTGCAGCAGGCCGCCGCGCAGGGGGCCCGCCTGATCGTGTTCCCCGAGGCCACGAGCCAGGCCTTCGACACCGGGCGGCTCGACCGGCAGGCCCAGGAGCTCGACGGCGAGTTCGCCACCGGCCTGCGGGAGGCCGCCCGCGAACTCGGCGTGACGGCGGTGGCCGGCATGTTCCGCCCCGCCGACACCGTCGAACGCGACGGGAAGACCATCAACCGCGTGTACAACACCGCGCTCGTCACCGGCCCGGACGTCCACCTCGGCTACGACAAGCTCCATACCTTCGACGCCTTCAGCTACCGCGAGTCCGACACCGTCAAGCCCGGTGAGGAGCTGGTGACCTTCGACGTCGACGGCACCACCGTCGGTGTCGCCACCTGCTACGACATCCGTTTCCCCGGCCAGTTCCAGGACCTCGCGCGGGCCGGGGCGCAGGTCATCGTCGTGCCGACCAGCTGGATGGACGGCCCCGAGAAGCTCTACCAGTGGCGCACCCTCACCGCGGCCCGCGCGCTCGACTCCACCTGCTGGATCGTCGCCGCCGGCCAGGCCCGCCCGGGTGGCGAGGCCGAGGCCGGGCAGTCCAGCGGCCCCACCGGCATCGGACACTCCTGCGTGGTGGGGCCGACGGGGCGTCGGGAAGCAGAGGCCGGCTACGAACCGGAGATCATCGTCCTCGACCTCGACCTGGAGCAGGTGACGAAGGCGCGGCGGACGCTACCCGTCCTGTGACGGCCAGTCGTCGGTGTTCTCCCAGGCCTCGGTCTGGATGTGCGCGGCCGGGGTGCCCCCGGCGATGAGCTTCTCGACGGTCGCCCGCACCCCCGCCGCATCACCCACCGCGAGGACGTCCCGGTCCGCCCACGCCCCGTAGGAGGCGACCAGATCACCGACCTGCCCCGTCTGCTGCAGGTGCAGCCCGTAGGGGGCGCGGGAGAACTCGGTCGCGCCGACCCACCACGCGTCCGTGGGGTGCTCGACGACGGGCACCACCGACAGCCACGGGCTGACGAGGGAGAGATTCCACAGCCCCATGAGGTCGTAGAGCTCGCCCGGGTACTCCGCCGCGACGAACAGGTGCACGCGCGGACGCTCCTCCCAGGTGAGCATGTCGAAGAGCATCGCCCGCAGCGGCGCCAGGCCTGTGCCGTGCGCGATCATCAGGACGTCACGCTCACCCGTGATCCGCAGTCCCCCGCGGGGCTGGCCGAACATCCAGTAGTCACCCGGCTTCGGGGTGGCCAGGAGCTGGGAGATGTCCGAGTCCTCCAGCACGCGGATGTGGAACTCCAGCTGCCCGAAGGGGTTGCTCGGCAGCGCCGGGGAGAACATCCGCCACACACCCGGCAGGTAGGTCGAGTTCACCGGCAGGTGCTGGCCCGGGAGGTAGGGGACGGGCACGCCCGCCTCGAGTCGCACCACGCTGATGTGCCGGGTGCGGCGCTGCACGCCGAGGACCTCCGCCGAGTACGCGGGGGCGACGCCCTCCCGGTCGGCCTCCCGGGCGGCGGCGGCCATGACCGTGCACACCGTGTCCAGGGCGCGGGCGGCGGCGTCGGCGTGCGGGGCGTCGAGGGTGCGCAGCCCGTGGCCCAGTGCCGTGGCGAACGCCGGGTAGATGTCCGCCGGGAAACCGTGCCGACGGTGGTCCCGTCCCAGCTCCCGCAGCCGGTCGAGGATCGCCGACGGGACCGCCCCCGTGCCCGGCGTGCGCTCGAGGACCCAGGCGCAGGCCTGCGCCAGCTCCAGGTGCGTGTGCCGCAGGGAGATGGGGAAGACCTGCCGGGACTCCAGGACATCCAGGTAGAGGCGCTGCTGGACGGCGTCCCGGAACTCGTCGCTGCGTTCGCGGAGGACGGCACCGGTGTCGGACAGGGTCTGCATGGACTCCATTGTGCCCGGTGGGTCGGTGGGAGGGTCAAGGGGTGGCGTCGTCCGTGCTCTCCGCCGCCGCCCAGAAGTCGGGCAGCAAGCCGTCGAAGTCCGCGGCGCGGTCCATGGGCAGGGAGTGGGTGCCGTCGGGCCAGACGGTGACGGTGGCGTCGGGAAGCAGCCCGCGGATGCGTTCGGCGGCCCCGCCGCCGCTCAGGGACTGTCTCCCGCCGAGGTCGAGACGCACGGGCATGTCGAGCATCCGCCACTGCTCGTCCGTGAGCGGGCCGGGCATGGGGAGCGCGGCGGAATAGCCGCGGCTGGCGGCGTCGATCATGCGGGACATGGGGGAGTCGGAGCGGACGGCCTCGACGGTGGTGCCGCCGATCTCCGCGAGCGCGCGGTCACGGAGGGACTGCGGCAGGGGCAGGGAGGCGACGGTGGCCCAGAAGAAGAGGGAGACCGGCGGGTACGCGATGACGAGCACCGGCTCCATGAGCGCCACCGATGCCACCCGGTCGGGGTGCCGCACCGCGAGGTTGGCGGCCTGCGCCCCTCCGAAGCTGTGGCCGACGACGTGGACCCGGTCGATCCCGAGGGAGTCGAGGACCTCGACATAGGCGTCGGCCTGCTCCCCGACACTGTCCAGGGGCACCCGCTGGGTGGAGAAGCCGGCGTCCCCCAGCGGGTCGAGCGCGTAGATCGGGCGGGTGCCGATCCACCCGGGCAGGTTCTCCACCCACTGGGCGGACCCGGAGGAACGCCCCGGGATGAGCAGCACCGGCTCACCCGCGCCGGGCCAGTGGAGGGCGCGGACCACGCCGTGCGGGGTCTCCACGTCCAGACGCTCGGGCGCCACCGGCAGCTCCGCGATGAGCAGCTCGTAGTTCTCGGCGTACGTGGCCTGCGCCTCCGCGGAACGCCAGGACCCCACCTCCGGGCCGTCGCGGAGAAGTACCACGCCGGCGACGAGCACGACGACGAGGAGGACGACGGTGGTCAGGAGCAGACGGCGGCGGGTGCGGGCCATGCCCCCGAGGTTACTCCCGGGCCTTTCTCCGACCTGTGCAGAAGAAAACATGATTAGAATTACAGGACACCCGCCCCCGGCCGCCCCGTGCCCCGGAAGGAGACCACGATGATCGAGTTCGACGACGTCTCCCGCACGTACCCCGGCAGCGCCACACCGGCGGTGGAGGGGTTCTCGTACTGCGTCGAGTCCGGCTCCACGACCGTGTTCGTCGGGCCCTCCGGCTGCGGCAAGACGACGCTGCTGCGCATGGTCAACCGGATGGTCTCCCCGGACGCCGGCCGTGTCCTGGTCCGCGGCGCGGACGTCGCCTACCTTGATCCCGTGCGCCTGCGCCGTTCCATCGGCTACGTCATGCAGCACTCCGGTCTCCTGCCGCACCGCACGGTGCTGGACAACGTCGCGACCGTCGCGCAGCTGTCCGGCATGCCCCGGACGGTGGCCCGGCAACGCGCCGTCGAGATGCTGCGCCTCGTCGGACTCCATCCGGACCTGGGGAGACGGTATCCAGCGGAGCTCTCCGGTGGGCAGGCGCAGCGCGTCGGCGTGGCCCGCGGTCTGGTCGCCGACCCCGACATCCTCCTCATGGACGAACCCTTCGGCGCCGTCGACCCGGTGGTGCGTCGGGGGCTGCAGGAGGAGGTCCTCGCACTGCAGGAGCGCAAGGCCCGGACCATCCTCATGGTCACCCACGACATCGACGAGGCCTTCCTCCTCGGCGACCGGATCGTCCTGCTGGGCGACCGCGCCTGCATCGAGCAGACCGGCCCGCCGGAGGAGTTCCTCACCGCCCCGGCCAACAACCGGGTCCGTGAGTTCACGGGGGCGGAGGGTCGGATGCTGAGCGTCGAGAAGCGTGGCGGACGGACCCTGGTGGTGGACCGGAACGGCCGGGTCCGGGGGGTGCTGGAATGAGGTGGGGCTGGGTGGCCGACAACGCCGGGCGCATCGGGGAGCTGGCCTGGGCGCACTTCTCGCTGTCGTGGCCCGCGATCCTCGCGTCCTTCCTCCTCGCGCTGCCCGTCGGCTGGTTCGCGCACCGCCACCGCCCGGCCCGGGAGGTCGTCGTGGTGCTCACGGGACTGCTGTACGTCATCCCCTCGCTGGCGCTGTTCGTGGTCCTGCCGTTGATACTGGGCACGTCGATCCTCTCGCCGCTCAACGTCATCGTCGCGATGACGCTCTACGGCCTCGCGCTGCAGGTCCGGGCGACCGTCGACGCCTTCGGCACCGTCCCCGGTGACGTCCGGCAGGCGGCGATCGCCACCGGCTACCCCGCGTGGCGCCGCATCCTCACCGTCGAACTCCCCCTCGCCGGCCCGGCGTTGCTCGCCGGCATCCGTGTCGTCTCGGCGTCGACGATCTCCCTGGTCTCGGTGGGGGCGCTCATCGGCGTCGCGTCGCTGGGCACGTTGTTCACCGAGGGGTTCCAGCGTTCCTTCCCGACGCAGATCATCGTCGGGCTCGTTGGCACGGTGCTGCTCGCGGTGCTTCTCGACGCCGCCCTCGTCCTCCTCGGCCGCCTCCTCATGCCGTGGGCGGGGAGGGGCGGATGAACCAGATCTCGCCCACGTGGGCGTTCCTCACCGACGCGGACCGCTGGCCGCTCATCCTCTCCCGCACGCTCGACCACCTCGGCTACACCGCGCTGGCCGTCGGCCTGTCGCTGCTCATCGCTCTGCCGCTGGGACTGTGGGTCGGGCACGCCCGCCGGGGCGCGGACCTCGTGCTCTCCGTCGCCGGGGCCCTGCGTGCCCTGCCCTCCCTGGGGCTGCTCACCTGGCTGACGGTGTCGCTGTCGGCGGGGGTGCGGATGCCGTTGGTGCCCTCCACGATCGTGCTCGTCATCCTCGCCGTGCCACCGCTGCTGGCCGGGATCGTCGCCGGGATGATCGCGGTGCCGCGCCACGTCGTCGACTCCGCGCGGGCCAGCGGCTTCAGCGAGGCCCAGATCCTCGGTCGCGTCGAGGTGCCGCTGGCCCTGCCCGTCATGATCGGCGGCCTGCGTTCCTGCGTCGTCCAGGTGCTGGCCACCGCCACGATCGTCGCCTACATCGGCCTGTCCGGCCTCGGCCGCTACCTCATCGACGGCCTCGCCCTGCGCGACTACCCGCAGATGCTCGCCGGAGCCGTGCTGGTCACGGCACTGGCGCTGGTCGTCGACCTCAGTCTTGCCCTGCTCCAGAAATCACTGCAACCACAAGGACGTGTGTCATGAAACTCCGCCTCACCACCACCGTGTTCGCCCTCGCCGCCCTGGCCCTGAGCTCCTGCTCCTCCTCGGACGAGGACCCTCTGGCCACCTCCCCGACCGCCGGCGCGGGTGACGGGACCATCACCATCGGCACCGCCAACTTCCCCGAGTCCGAGATCATCGGCCAGATCTGGGCCGCCGCACTCGAGGACGCCGGTTTCGACGTCGAGGTGACCTCCGGCATCGGCTCCCGCGAGGTCTACCTCAAGGCCCTCGAGGAGGGCAGCATCGACCTCGTGCCGGAGTACTCGGGCAACCTCGCCCAGTACTACGGCGCCGAACTCGAGTCCGGCGCCTCCGCCGGGGACGTCGCCGAAACGCTTGCCGACGTCCTCCCCGCCGGGCTCGTCGCCGGTGACATCGCCGACGGCGAGTCCAAGGACTCCTACCGCGTGACCCGTGCCCTGGCCGAGGAACACGGCCTCACGACCCTCGCCGACCTGGACAAACTGGACCGGGTGCGCATCGCCGCCAACCCGGAGTTCGCCGAGCGTCCCTACGGTCCGTCCGGCCTGGCCTCCGTCTACGGCGTCGACGCGGCGAAGATCTCCGTCGTCCCGATCTCCGACGGCGGTGGCCCGCTCACCGTCGCCGCAGTGCTGGAGGGGGCGGCGGAGGTCGCCGACATCTACACCACCTCGCCGCTGCTGGACGCGGGCGGCAACGAGGTCGACCTGGTCACCCTCGAGGACCCCGAGCAGCTCATCCTCCCGCAGAACGTCCTGCCGCTCATGCGCGCGGACGTGCTCCCGCAGGAGGCGCTCGACGCTGTCAACGGCATCTCCGCGGAGCTGACCACGGACGCGCTGGTGGCGCTCAACCTGCGCAACATCGGAGAGGAGAAGGCCGAGCCGCCGGTCATCGCCCGGGACTTCGTGGCCGACAAGGCCTGACCCCTACCCCTCGAGCGGGTACCCCTCGACGCGGCCCTCGGACGCCGGGCGCCAGCCCAGCGCCGGGGCGACGTGCTCGGCGAAGGCCTCCAGGATCGTCCGGTTGACCTCCACGCCCATCTGGTTCGGGATGGTGAGCATGAGGGTGTCGGCGGCCATGACGGCGGCGTCGGCACGCAGCTGCTCGATGAGGATGTCCGGCTCGGCGGCGTAGGTCCGGCCGAAGGTGACCGGGGTGCCCTCGCCGAGGGAGCCGATCTGGTCACGGCCGGTGGCCTGGAGCCCGAAGAGGTCGCGGGTGCGGTCGTCGACGATGGGGAACACGGAACGGGACACCGACACCCGCGGCGTCCAGTCGTGGCCCGCGTCGACCCACTCGGCGCGGTAGCGGGCGATCTGCTCCGCCTGCAGGTCGGCGAGGGGGGAACCGTCCGCCTCGGAGACGAGCGTGGAGCTCATGAGGTTGACGCCGTCGCGGGCGGCCTGCTCGGCGCTGGCGTGGGTGCCGGCTCCCCACCAGACGCGGCGACGCAGGCCGGGGGAGTGCGGGAACACCGGCAGCGGGGTGCCCGGCTGGTACATGCGCGGGTACTGCTCCTCGGCGGGGGCGGCCTCGGCGACGCCGTAGCCGTCGATGGCGGTGAGGAAGCGCTCGAACTTGTCGCGGGCCATGTCGGAGCCGTTGGCCTCGGTGGCGGAGTAGCCGAAGGCCTCCCAGCCGCGCCGGGCGGGTTCCGGTGATCCGCGGGAGACGCCGAGGGCGACGCGGCCGTCGGAGAGCAGGTCGAGGGCGGCGGCCTCCTCGGCGAGGTAGAGGGGGTTCTCGTAGCGCATGTCGATGACGCCGGTGCCCACCTCGATGTTCTTCGTGGCGCCGATGATGGCGCCGAGCAGTGGCATCGGGGAGGCGCCCTGGGGCGCGAAGTGGTGGACGCGGAAGTAGGCCCCGTTCACGCCGAGCTCGTCGGCGATGACGGCCAGCTCCAGTGCCTGGCGGAGGGTGTCGCCGGCCCCGGGGCCGGGCTGGTTGCCGATGGCGTAGTGACCGAAACTGAGGAATCCGAAGGCTTTCACGCGGCTGAGTCTACTTTCTGCTGGAGGAGTCGGGCGGCCTTGTGGCCTGCGCGGCGTCCCGCCCGGGTGGCGCCGACGGTGGAGGCGGTGGAGCCGTAGCCGACGAGGAGGACGCGGTCGTCGGCGGCGGGGGTGACCTCGTCGAGCATGCGGATGCCGCCCTCCGCGCCCCGCAGACGCAGCGGCGCGAGGTGACGCAGCGCGGGGCGGAAGCCGGTGTTCCAGAAGATGACGTCGACGTCGATCTCCGTCCCCACCGGCAGCGGGTCCCAGGACTCCGGGACCGCCAGTTCCGTGCTTCTCGACGGCCCGTACCCCTCCGCCACCTCACTCTTCGGCGGACCGAACACGACGCCGGTCTCGGTGATCCGGTCGAACATGCCCCGGGAGACGAGGGTGCCGTCGGCGACGCCCTCCATGTAGTCGGGCCACTGGGGGATGCCGGTGGTGCGCACGACGGAGGCGGGGCGTCGTCCCGCGAAGGTGCGTTCGCGGACGGCGTCCTCGACGGCGAGGCCCCAGGCGTCGTCGAACTGTCGGGTGGTGAAGTTCGGCGGGCGGTGGGTGGCCCAGACGGTCTCCGTCACGGGTGCGAGCTCGAGGAGGAACTGCACGGCGGACATACCGCCGCCGACGACGAGGGTGCGCTGGCCGCGGAAGTCCTCCCTGCGGACGTAGTCCCGCGTGTGGAGCTGCCGACCGCGGAACGTGTCGATGCCGGGGATGTAAGGGATGAAGGGGTTGTCCCAGGTGCCGGTGGCGTTGAGGACGAGGTCGGTGGTGAATCGGCGATCGTCGACAAGCGTGACGGTGAGCCGGCGCGAGCCGGGGGTGGGGGCGACGCGGCGGACCGGGGCGGGGCGGAGGACCTGCAGGTCGAGGTGGTCCTCGTAGGCGCCGTAGTACTCGGCGACGAGCCGGGAGGCGGGGACGTCCGGGTCGGGGCGGTCCATGGGCAGTCCGGGGAGGTCGGCGATGCCGTGGGCCCTGCCGAGGGTGAGGGAGTCCCAGCGGTGTCGCCAGGCTCCGCCGGGGCCGTCGTTGGCGTCGAGGATGAGGACGTCGCCGTCGGGGCCGATGGAGAGGCCGCGGCGGTGGAGTTCGTGGGCGGCGGCCAGTCCCGCCTGGCCGGCGCCGATGATGATGGCGCGGTAGTTCATGGCCCCAGGCTACCCCATCTTGATGATATGTCAACAACAGTGGAGCGTGGCCGATCTGTTACCTCCCTCCCTTGTGGTGCGACTTAATCTGTATGTATGGACTACACCCCCTACAGCCTGCTCATCGACGTCGGCTGGATCTCCCTGCTCATGATCATCGGCAACCTGCTGCGCAGGAAGGTCACGCTGTTCCAGCGGCTGCTCCTGCCGGCCTCGATCACCGCGGGCCTGCTGGGCCTGGTGTTCGGCCCGCAGGTGCTGGGCCTGATCAACTTCTCCGACCGGATCGGCACCTACACCGGCATCCTCATCGCCTTCGTCTTCGCGTCGATGGCCTACGCCATGGACCTCACCCCCTCGGTCCGCTCCGGTGCCCGCCAGATGTGGTCGTACTCCACCGGCATGTTCATGGGACAGTGGGGACTGTTCATCCTGCTGGGCGTCTTCCTGTTCAAGCCCTTCTTCAACACCGAGAACTGGTTCGGCATGATGCTGCCGGTCGGCTTCGTCGGCGGCTTCGGCACCGCAGCGGCCGTCGGCCACTCCCTGGAGGAGGCCGGGGCGGTCGCCGCCAGCTCCCTGGGCTTCACCGCCGCGACGGTGGGCACCCTGGCCGCCATCGTCGGTGGCCTCATCTTCGCCAACTGGGGCATCCGCACCGGCCGCGCGTCGGCCATGCCCGGCGAGCTGCCCTGGGACCTGCGCTCCGGCTACATCGACGACGTGAAGGCGCGCCCCTCCATCGGCCGGGCCACCACCAACCCCTCGTCGATCGAGCCGCTCGCCCTGCACCTCGGCTTCGTCATGTTCACGGTGCTGGCCGCCTACCTGCTCAACGGGCTCATCACCGGCTGGATCCCGAGCGTGTCCATCCCGCTGTTCGCCATGTCCTTCGTCGTCGGCCTGCTGGGCCGCGCGCTGCTCACCGCCGTGGGCAGGAAGGACTTCCTGGACCGGAGCACCGTCAACTCCATGTCCGGTGCGGCCACCGACTACCTCATCGCCTTCGGCGTGGCCTCGATCGTGCCGGCCGCCATCGCCGACTACTGGGTCCCGCTGGTCGTGCTCTTCGTCCTCGGCGTGGCCTACTGCACGTTCATCTTCTTCGTCCTCTCCCCCGAGTTCTTCGGCGAGAAGTGGCTCGAGCGCGGCATCTTCTCCTGGGGCTGGGCGACGGCGGCCGTCGCCACCGGTATCGCGCTGCTCAAGATCGTCGACCCCAAGCTCAAGTCCGGCACGCTCAACGAGTACGGCGTGGCCTACGTCGGCTTCGCCCCCTTCGAGATCGGCATGACCATCATGGCGCCGATCGCCGTCCTCGCCGGCTTCACCGCTGGCCTGGGCTGGGCGGCCCTGCTCATCGGTGTGGCGGTGATCGTCGCGCCGGTCGTCATGAAGCAGACGCCGGGCAGCCAGCGGAGGGCGGCGGCGAAGGCGGGGGCGGCCGCGGACTCCTGAGTGTGTCCGGTGGGCTTGATAGCTACTAGATAGATCTATCTAGTAGCTATCAAGTAGCTGTAACGATGCAGGTCATGGGCATGGTCTACTTGATAGATGCATGGCAGCTGCTCTCTGTAGGGTAGCTCCGGTGTGGTCGGGGTGGCGCTACGGACGTCGGGAAGCAGACTTGAGTCCACCCGACTCAAAGTTTTTCCCCTTGAGTGGAACAGACTCAACTCTTGAGGCGTTACTACTAGTAGCTGACCAATGAAAGAGAAAGGAAACGTGCGATGAGCTCGTTCAACCCCACCACCAAGACCCAGGAGGCCCTGCAGTCCGCACTGCAGACGGCCTCCGCGAACGGTAACCCGGACATCCGTCCGGCCCACCTGCTGGCCGCGATTCTCGACCAGCAGGACGGCATCGCCGCCCCGGTGCTCAAGGCCACCGGCGTCGACCCCGAGACCGTGGCCCGCGAGGCCCGCGAGCTCGTCGACGGTTACCCCAAGGCCGAGGGCGCCAACCTGGCCAACCCGAACTTCAACCGCGAGGCCCTCAACTCGCTGACTGCCGCTCAGGAGCTGGCCGGTGAGCTCGGCGACGAGTACGTCTCCACCGAGGTCCTCATGGCCGGTATCGCCCGCGGCGACTCCGACGCCGCCCGGCTGCTCACCGGCCGCGGCGCGACCTACGACGCCATCAAGGGCGCCTTCCCGTCCGTGCGCGGTGCCTCCAAGGTGACCAACCAGGACCCGGAGGGCCAGTTCCAGGCGCTGGAGAAGTACTCCACCGATCTCACCGCCCGCGCCCGCGAGGGCAAGATCGATCCGGTGATCGGCCGTGACTCGGAGATCCGCCGCGTCGTGCAGGTGCTCAGCCGCCGCACCAAGAACAACCCGGTGCTGATCGGTGAGCCGGGCGTCGGCAAGACCGCCATCGTGGAGGGTCTGGCCCGCCGCATGGTGGCCGGGGACGTCCCGGAGTCGCTCAAGGGCAAGACCCTGATCTCCCTGGACCTGGGTTCGATGGTGGCCGGCGCGAAGTACCGCGGCGAGT
>LSQX01404849.1_pt2 | contig 27563 bp, 26 predicted proteins | sample 654561 | NCBI WGS metagenome assembly LSQX01 (sample SAMN04489861, study PRJNA283612) | anaerobic digester metagenome | isolation source: 4 biogas reactors fed with cattle manure at either 37C or 55C with and... | place: Denmark: Kongens Lyngby | collected 2014
TTCATAGTCGTAACAAAGTCAAGCGCGTTGCCGCTTAGCTGTAAATATACGAGTAATTCTTCGCTTATACCAAGTGCCTTAAATTCCTCATAAAGCTTTTTCGTTTTAGAAAAAGCCGCAATATAACGCTCTTTTAGCTCCTCATTCTCCTTAACAGAGGGCGGAATGATATACTTTGCCCTATCAGTTAAAATCAAAGACGGAAAACCGGCAGACTGAATTCTGTGGCGCGCAAAATGCGTGATACACGCAAGGGAAACACCGTTTAACCTAAATGTAAAGTTTACACTTTCAAGCGCTCTCGGACGGCTTGTAGAAAGCAGCTCTTTAATAATCTTTTCACGCTCTTTTTTATCAGAAACGATTTTTTCAATCGCTTTAGAAGAAAGATTTGTGTATTCAATTAAAGCAGCACGAGCAACGCTTTTCTCAGGCTCCAATGAAAAAGAAAGCAACTCTGCAAGTTCATTTTCAAAGGTGGATTTCGTATCCGTTTCGTAATAATCAATCTGTAAAACATCTGCTTTTACGGGGCGGCGCATCTCAAAATCTATAAAAATACCGGGAGTTTTAGCCTTAGCTTGAAGAAGCAGAGAATTTCCCAATTCATAAATCTCAGGAAAAGCTTTGCCTCTGCCATAAATCATGGCATAGAGCATATGTATCAGCTCGCGCGCGTTAATTGTGCAGTAAAAATTACTGTAAAGAGAATAGGGGAGCAAAAATCTTGCATCTTCTTTTTCAATTCCCTGCTGTAAAAAATATTCATACTCTGAATAAAGGTAATTAATATGCTGACGGTACCGCTCTGTAACACCTGCATTAGAGAAGTTTGGAGTATAGTACCCTAATGAAGCGAAATCTACATAACGCCTTGACTTTACGGTATAAGACGCAAGGCGAAACTCAATAACAAACTGCTCAACAGCAACAGAAACATTTTGAAACGCTATGTTGTAAACGGTATGTTCAATAGTTGAGTTGTGACCTGAGCGCGTAACCTTTGAAATTAAATTTGCGTTTTTTTCGCCGTCTTGTGAGCGCAAAAGGATTTCCTCTGCCGTGCCGCTTTGAGTAGAAATCCTGCCCGCGGCGGCAGGTATCATTTCTCCTGTATCCGTAAGACCGATAATAATAGCCTTGGAATTTTGATTTAATGATTGTGACACATTTTTCCCTCCCAAGCGTTTGTAAGAATTTTAACATAATTATCGTCCTTATGCAAGAAAATAAAGCCGTTTTTACGCTCTTTTTATTGAAATATTTAATATAGTATGGTACTATTAATTAAAATGTGTCCATAAAAAATACGATATGAAAGGGGCTTCTATATGTCGAAGGATTTTTACAAGGATTTAATTGTGTATCAAATCTGGCCACGCAGTTTTTGTGACTCTAATGGGGACGGTATAGGAGATATAGGAGGCATTATCTCAAAGCTTGATTATATTAAGGATTTGGGAGCCGACGCCATTTGGCTTTCACCCGTTTACCCGTCTCCCAATCACGATTACGGTTATGACATAGCGGATTATATGGATATATCGCCGGACTACGGCACGCTTGATGATTTCAAGACGCTTCTTTTTGAAGCGCACAGGAGGGGCATTAAAATAATAATGGACCTTGTAATAAACCATACCTCTAATGAGCATAAATGGTTTATTGAAAGTAAGAAGTCAGAGGATAACCCATATCACGACTATTATTTTTGGAGAAAAGGCAAGTCAGACAAAAAGCCGCCGAACAATTGGAAAAGCACATTTGCAGGTCCCGGATGGACTTATGACGAGCATCTTGACAAGTGGTATTTGCATCTTTTTGCCGTTGAACAGCCCGACCTTAATATGGACAACCCTAAAGTTCGAAAGGAAGTCAAAGATATTATGCGTTTTTGGCTTGATATGGGGGTTGACGGTTTTAGAGAAGATGTTATTACCTTTATTTCTAAAAAAGAGGGACTGCCCGACGGTTTTCCCATTCCCGTTGCATGCGGTATAGAGCATTATAAAAAGGGCCCGCATCTACACGAATATTTAGCGGAGTTTAAAGATGATGTTTTAGCACACTATGATTGTTTTACAGTAGGTGAAGCGCCGATGATGACACCTGAATATGCTATAGAGCTGACGGCAGAGGGAAAAGACCAAAGGCTTAATATGATGTTCCATTTTGAGCATATGCAGGCGGACTGTTTCATTACGGACTTTCTACAAAGACCATTTAGCTTGAAAAAGTACAAATCGTCTATGTCAAAATGGCAAAAAGCGCTGTACGGCAAAGCGTGGAACACACTTTACCTTGAAAATCATGACCACCCAAGGATTATAAGCAGGTACGGCGACGACAAAAAATACAGAGTAGAAAGCGGCAAAATGCTTGCGGTATCATATCTGTGCCAAGGTGGAACACCGTTTATATATCAAGGGCAGGAAATAGGAATGACAAATATTAGGCTTCCTGAAATAGAGATGTATGAGGATGTTGCTACAAAAAATGTGTATAAAATGGCACGAGGTTTTGGTCTTAGCGATAAGATGATAATGAGCCTTGCTAAAAAAGCGTCACGAGATAATGCAAGAACGCCCGTTCAGTGGAACGACAGCAAAAATGCCGGCTTTACCGCAGCAGAAAAACCATGGTTTCATATTAACCCCAATTACACTGAAATAAATGTTGAAAGCGACCTTGAAAACCCGAATAGTATTTTAAACTTTTACAAAAAGCTTATAAAACTACGAAGGGAAAACCCCGTGTTCACATATGGCAATTTTAAAGAGCATATGGAAAACAGCAAGGATTTCTATGTATATGAGCGAAATCTTGACGGTAAGAAGTTATTCGTTATTTGCTCGTTTTCCAATAAAGCAGTAAGATTTAAAGCGCCAAAGGGCATTAACCTTGAGTATGAAAACTTGATTTTAGCAAACTACAATTCTCCAAAGACCTCGGATAATGAATTTACCGCAAAACCATATGAAGCAAGGGTGTACTTGTTCGGCTAAAGGCTAAAAAGCAAGTTAAGTGTTTGGCGGTAAGGTGAAAGGAAGTATTATTATGGCAATTGTAAGAAAAGAGGCTTATTTTAATTCCTCTACAGGTATAGATAGTATCAGAACACTTATATGGCAAGATGAAGATGTAGTGCCAACCGCCCTTTTTCAAATTGCCCACGGTGTGAGCGAGCATATAGGCAGATACGATAGTTTCGCCCGTTTTCTTGCATTACATGGCTTTGTCGTGTTCGGGAATGACCATTTAGGGCATGGAAAGTCTGCTGCTGACTATTCGGGACTTGGATTTACCGCAGAAAAGGACGGGCATATTCGCTTCGTAGACGATATGCATATTTTAACGGGAATAATGAAAAAACGCTTTCCCGACCTGCCGCTTATTCTTTTCGGGCATAGCATGGGCTCTTTTTGCGGGAGGGTATATGCCGGAATATTTAAGAATGAGCTTGACGGTTTAATTTTGTGCGGCACAGGGCATATTCCGCCTGCGCTTGACTTTGCGGCTATAACGGCGGGAGATGTTGCGGAAAGATTTGGTTCTCGCTATATTATAGAAAAGTTTGCGCTTATTGCAAACAAATTCGCGTCACTTTTAATACCGCAAAAAGAGGACGACCTTGACTGGTTAAGTATAAGCAGAGAAAATATTGAGAATTATAAAAATGACCCGCTTTGCGGAATACCTCTTACACTTGCGGGAGTTAGGGATTTAATAAGTATAGGGCTTTTAGCCTCCGCGCCGGAATGGGCAAAATCTATTCCCGAACAATTGCCTATTATGATTATTTCGGGAGCGAAAGACCCGATAGGTTTTAACGGAGCGGGAGTTTTAACCGTGGCGGATAAGCTTGAAAAGACGGGGCATAAGACAGAGGTTATTTTATATCCGCTGCTTCGCCACGAAATATTAAATGAAGAGACAGACGGTAAGGTATATAGTGATATTTTAGAATGGTCATTTAACGCCCTTTCCTCTACACGGGAGGATTAGCTTGCAAAAAAACTTTCTCGTACCAAAAGAGCAATTAGATATACAGGACGAATATGCAAAAAAAGTGAAAACCATTCTTTCTGCTCGCTATCCCGACAGAAAGCCGAAAGCCTATATACACACATACGGCTGTCAAGGAAATGTGTCGGACAGCGAAAGACTAAAAGGGCTGATAGTCAAAATGGGGTATGAGCTTGTAAACACCCCAAAATATGCAGACTTTGTTTTATATAACACCTGCGCCGTAAGAGAGCATGCCGAAGACAGGGTTTTCGGTAATGTGGGCACATTGAAAAAATATAAAACTGAGCGTCGTGATATGATAATAGCCCTTTGCGGCTGTATGATGCAGCAACGCCATGTAGCTGAAAAAATCAAAAACAGTTATCCGTTCGTAAGCCTTGTTTTCGGCACTCATGTGTCACACCGTCTGCCGGAGTTTGTAAATAGAGTGCTTTGTACGAATAAACGCGTTTTTGACTTTACGGACAGTGACGGTATAATAGCTGAGGGACTGCCCGTTGTGCGAGGTGACAATGAAAATGCTTTTTTGCCAATTATGTATGGATGTGATAATTTTTGCTCATACTGCATAGTGCCATATGTAAGAGGGCGGGAGAGAAGCAGAAACCCGCGTGATATCATTCTTGAGGCAATAAATATAATAGACGGCGGCGCAAAGCTTATAACGCTTTTAGGGCAAAATGTAAACTCATACGGCAAGGGAACAGATACGGATTTTTCGGATTTACTGAGGCTTATTGACGGTTTATCGGGGGATTTTGAGTTTGATTTTATGACATCACACCCGAAAGACTGCTCAAAAAAACTAATAGACACGCTTTCACAAAGCAGTCACTATTGCCGCCGCCTCCACCTGCCCGTGCAAAGCGGGAGTGACAGAATATTAAAGCTTATGAACAGGGGATATACGAGAGATGAGTATTTAACTTTAATAGATTATGCTAAAAATAAAATTCCCGATGTTTCACTTACGACGGACATTATCGTAGGATTTCCCTCTGAAACATATGAAGATTTTAGGAAAACGCTTTCACTTATAGAGGAAGTAAAGTATGACTCTATGTTTACTTTTATATATTCCCCGCGAAAGGGCACAAAAGCATTCTATATGGACGACCCCGTTTCTAAAGAAGAAAAATCAAAGTGGTTTCAAGAGCTTCTTGCGGTGCAGGAAAAATACAAAATAAGAAGATAACCCAAAAGGGTTGTTAATAAATTAAGGAGCAAAAATATGGATGTAATTCAACTTACGCGCAAATTAGGAGCAGCAATTCAACAGGACGAGCGTTATTTGGCGTTTTCTGAAGCAAGAAAGGCAAACGATAGTGACGAGGAGCTTGCAAGTCTTTTAGGCAAAATCAATATCGTTCAAATATCCTATCAGAGAGAGGCTGAAAAAGGCGACGATGCGGACGAAGGGAAAATGGAAGCGTACAACAATGAGTTTAACGAGCTGTATAATGAGGTTATGTTAAATCCCAATATGGTACGGTACGAGGCGGCAAGAACCGCTGTGGATGATATGATGAACTATACTGTCCAGCTTCTTTCACTTTGCGTAAACGGGGAAGACCCGGAAACCTGCGAGCCGCAACAAGAGCAACCGTCTTGCGGGCATGACTGCTCCGGCTGTGCAGGTTGTTAGTGTAAAAAAAGGAAATGCAAGGCATTTTAATCTAAATCTATCAACAAAATTTAAATCGGAGTAGCTTAGTTTTTATGGATAAAAGCTTGAATAAAGAGTTTTCCCCAATGATGCGGCAGTATTTTGAGATTAAAGAAAATAATCCCGATACAATACTGTTTTTCAGACTTGGTGATTTCTATGAAATGTTTTTTGAGGACGCTAAAACGGCCTCAAAAGAATTAGAGCTTGTATTGACGGGACGCGAATGCGGCAGGGAGGAACGCGCGCCTATGTGCGGCGTTCCCTTCCACAGCGCAGACGGATACATAGCTCGCCTTATTTCAAGAGGCTATAAAGTAGCCGTTTGTGAGCAGGTCGAAGACCCGGCGGCTGCAAAGGGAATAGTCAAAAGAGATGTTGTAAGGATTGTAACTCCCGGCACTGTTATAGAAAGCAATATGCTCGATGAGGGCAGAAACAACTTCCTTGCCTCTGTCTATTTGTCGGACGAGGGCGGCGGGGTTTGTTTTGTTGACATTTCCACGGGAACTGTCCACTTAGGCTCTTTTACAGGTGACAATGCAAACGATTTCATAGTAAACGAGCTTGGCAGTTATTCCCCAAGAGAGGTACTGTTAAATCAATATGCGGCAGATGAAACGGTCATTTCGTCTTTTTTTAAAGAGCGGACAGACATAAACAAAGAAGTTTTACAAGACGAACTGTTTGATACAGATAAAAACACAAAAACTATTAAGGCATATATAAAGGAAGATATGCCAAACTTACCGAATGTTTTAAAGGATAATATCCTTGTTTTCGTTTTTGCCGCAGCCCTTAATTATTTGAGTGAGGTACAAAAAGGCGCTGTTGAGGGTATAAGCGAAATAAAGCTAATCAGTACAAATGCGCTTATAAGCCTTGACCTTGCATCAAGGCGCAACCTTGAGCTTACGGAAACTATGATAAGGCGTGAAAAGCGCGGCAGCCTTTTGTGGGTACTTGACAAGACTAAAACAGCTATGGGAAAAAGGCGTTTAAGAAGCTGGGTCGAACAGCCTTTATATAGCTGCGCGCACATAATTTTAAGACAGAACGCAGTTGAGGAGCTTTTTGAAAATATGGCTCTTCTTGAAGATATTACAGAGCAGCTCGAAAAAACTTATGACCTTGAAAGAATTATGGCTCGGATTGTATACGGCAGCGCCAATCCGAAAGAATTAATAGCCTTAAAGCTCACGATTGAGCGGTTAGCGGATATAAAAGAGCTGCTAAAAGGCGCAAGAACACGAATGCTAAAAGGCATTAACACTGATATTGATTTGCTTTTGGATGTTCACACGCTCATTAGCGCATCAATAGACGACGAGCCGCCGCTTTCAGTGCGTGACGGTGGATTTGTTAAAAACGGCTATAATGCAGAGCTTGACGAACTCAGAGGCATTGTAAAAGACAGTAAAAACTTTATTTTATCCGTAGAAGCGCGCGAGCAGGAAAAGACGGGCATAAAGAAACTTAAAATCGGATATAACAGAGTGTTCGGCTATTATATTGAGGTGCTTAACACTTATAGAGATATGACTCCAAACTCCTACATAAGAAAGCAAACACTTACGAATTGCGAAAGGTATATAACGGACGAGCTAAAAGAGCTTGAATCAAAAATACTTGGCGCACAAGAGCGAATAATCAGAATAGAAGCAGAAATCTTTTCGGCTGTACTTTCTGCTATAGCGGAAGAATTAGGCAGAGTAAGAACAACGGCAAGGGCAATAGCGGCGCTTGATGCGCTTAGCTCTTTCGCAAGAGTTTCAAGAGATAATAATTATGTAAAACCGGTTGTGGACGATTCTGACGAAATAATAATTAAAAGCGGCAGGCATCCCGTTATAGAGCTTATGCTTGGTGAGGAGTTATTCGTGCCGAATGACGCACATCTTAATTGTAAAGATTTGCGGACTGCCATTATAACGGGACCTAATATGGCAGGCAAATCCACTTATATGCGCCAAGTTGCAATAATAACGCTTATGGCGCAAATCGGCTGTTTTGTACCGGCAAGAAGCGCTAAAATCGGTGTTGTCAGCAAAATATTTACAAGAGTCGGCGCATCGGACGACCTTTCGGCGGGGCAGTCCACATTTATGATTGAGATGACAGAAGTTGCAAGCATACTGAAAAACGCGGACCCACGAAGCCTTATTATTTTTGATGAGATAGGTAGAGGAACCTCTACATATGACGGTATGAGTATTGCGAAAGCCGTTCTTGAATACACGAATAACAGTAAATTTATAGGCGCTAAAACACTGTTTGCAACGCATTACCACGAGCTTTCGGACCTTGAAGCAACTCTCAGCGGCGTTAATAATTATAATATTTGTGTCAAAAGGCATAAGGGTGAAATAACATTTTTACGGCGCATAGAAAAAGGAGCCGCCGACGGCAGCTATGGAATAGATGTTGCGGCGCTTGCGGGAGTGCCGAAAAGTGTGGTAAAAAGAGCGAAAGAAGTATTAAAAGAACTTGAAGCGGCTCATAGCCTTCCTAAAACAACCATATTCTATGAAAACGAAGATATGGATGAGGACGAGGAGCTTCAAATATCCTTTCAATCAAACGAGCAAAAGGAAATTTATGAAGAGCTTCAAACAATAGATATTAATACTTTAACACCGTTTGAGGCGCTGTCAAAGCTCAATCGCCTCATAAATAAAGCAAAGGGAGAAAAATAGCCTAATGTCTGCAATTAATGTATTACCGAAAAATATAGCGGATTTAATAGCGGCGGGCGAGGTTGTTGAAAGACCTGCGTCAGTCGTTAAAGAGCTATGCGAAAATGCTTTGGATGCAGGCGCTGCAAGCATTGTAGTGGAGATTAACAACGGCGGCAAAACATACATAAGAGTGACTGATAACGGAAAAGGAATACGAAAAACGGATGTTAAAAAAGCGTTTATGAGCCACGCAACGAGTAAAATATCTAACGAGGCAGACCTTGACGCTATAAAAACGCTTGGTTTTAGGGGCGAGGCGCTGCCGAGTATTGCCGCAGTATCAAGTGTTGATGTGCTGACAAGAACGGAAAGCGAGCATATAGGAACGCGTTTTGTTATTGAAGGCGGAAAGGAAAAAGTATTTGATGACGCAGGTTGCCCCTTTGGTACGACAGTTTCCGTAAGGAATTTATTTTATAATGTACCGGCAAGAATGAAGTTTCTAAAAAAGGATGTAAGCGAGGGCAATGCCGTCGGCGCTGTCTGCCAAAAGCTTGCAATCTCACATCCTGAAATAGCGGTACGGTTTATAAGAGACGGGAAAGTGGCTTTTAGAACAGCGGGCGACGGGAACCTTCTAAATGTTTTGGCGTCACTTTTCGGAAGAGAAATTAGAGATACAATGACGAAAGCGGAGTATACGGCGGGCGGCATTTCCGTAAAAGGGCTCGTTTCGCTGCCGCACCGCTCAAAAGGCAGCCGCGCCTCACAGTTTTTCTTTATTAACGGAAGAATGATAAAAAGCCCCATTATTTTGTCAGCACTTGAGGGCGCTTATAAAAACAGCATAACGGCAGGAAAGTTTCCCGCCGCTGCTCTTTTTATAGAAATTCCGTTTGAATTAGTCGATGTAAATGTGCATCCGTCAAAAACAGAGGTTCGCTTTCAAGACGATAAAAGAGTTTTCGATTGTGTGTATTACGGAGTTAAAAATGCAATTTCAGAGGAAAGAAGCATAAAGGCATCCTTTTCACCCGCCGCCGCATTTATAAATCCCGATATGTATGAAGAGCAAATTAAAATGGACGCTTCACAGTTTACTGTCACAAAAGTTTACGGCGCACCCGTTACACAAAGTGAAGATATATTAGAAAGTCCAAGCCCGAAAGAGCTTGCTCAAAATGAAATACCGGTTAAAATAAATATAGAGGAAGCTACGGCGAATACGGTACAAATTGATGAGAATTCTATTATAGAAAGGGATGTTTCAGACCTTCATATTTTAGGGGAAGTTTACGGTGTATATGTGTTAATAAAATACAACGACACCTTTTATATAGCAGATAAACATGCCGCCCATGAAAGGATTATCTTTAATTCCCTAAAAGAAAATAAGCAGGATAAAATGTCACAAATATTGATACAAAGCGTAATGGTTACGCTGTCAGGAGAGGAGCATGCGGCGATTATGGATAACTTGCCTCTCCTTTTAGATGCGGGCTATGAAATTACGGATTTCGGTGAAATGAGTATAGCTGTAAAGTCTTGCCCCGGCTCTCTTTTATCAGAGGATATTAAATCGGTAATTTCCGAAATAGCTTCCCGTCTTGCCGCAGGCGAAAAGGAGCCTATACCGGAAAAGTTAGACTGGATTTATCACAGCACGGCATGCCGTGCCGCCGTAAAAGCGGGGGACAGGCTTTCGTATGAAGAGCTTTATGAATTGATGAAAATAGTCTTTTCGGATAACAGCGTAAGGTACTGCCCGCACGGCAGACCTATTATAGTTGAAATAACGAAAAAAGAGCTTGAAAGACTATTTATGAGAACGGGCTGAGGGTTTATAAATGAACTATTCAGAAAAAGCAGATGTTGTAGCCGTAGTAGGTCCCACGGCATCAGGTAAAACGAGGCTTGGCGTATCACTTGCAGAAAAGTTTTCAGGTGAAATTATTTCTGCCGACTCTATGCAGGTGTATAAGAGTATGGATATTGCAACGGCGAAGCCGTCAAAAGATGAAATGAAAGGTATAAACCATCACTTAATCTCTTTTCTTTCACCTGAAGAAAGCTTTTCAGTCGCCTCGTTTATAAAGCTTGCAAATAAAGCGGCAGACGATATAGAGGAAAGAAATAAGCTGCCCATAATCGTTGGCGGAACGGGACTTTATATTGATTATTTTTTATCGGGCATAAGTTTACTTGAATTGGCGCGTGATGAAAAAGTAAGAAGCGCGCTTTATGAGAGATTAAAGTCCGAAGGAGCAGAAGCACTGCTGACTGAACTAAAAAAAATAGACCCGCAAACGGCGGAAATGCTTCACTTAAATGATACGAAAAGAATAATTAGGGCGCTTGAAGTGTTTATGACGACGGGCAAAACGCTTTCACAGCAAAACGAGCTTTCAAGAAGCTCACCATCTAAATACAACTCTCTTTATATAGGCTTAAATTATAAAGACAGAAAGCTGCTTTATGAAAGAATTGACAAAAGAGTTGACGAGATGATTAAGATAGGGCTTTTAAGTGAAGCTGAGAGTTATTTCTCAAAATATAAATCTGAAACGGCAAAGGCAGCCATCGGTTACAAGGAATTAAAACCGTTTTTTGATAATGAAAAAACACTTGACGAATGCGTCTGCTCATTAAAAACTGCCACAAGACGGTACGCTAAACGCCAGATAACATGGTTTAGGCGAAACGAGAGTATAAGATGGTTTTATATAGATGACTACACCACAATGAAAGAACTTGAAGAAAAGGTTTGTGAAACGGTTAGGAGGTGGCTTGATGAAAAAGAATAAAAAGAAAAGGACGGGCAAATCCGTTTTAGCTGTTATTGGAGGAGCTTTTCTTATTGCCTATCTTATATATCAATCAACGCTCGTATCAAGAAATTCATACACTACGCAAATCGTTACAAGAACGAACGAATATGAATATTACAGCACAGACGCGTATATTGTGCGGGATGAAAGCTACATTACAAACGATTATGCGGGAACAGCCGTAACAATGGTTAAAAACGGTGAGCGTGTAACGAAGGGTGACACCGTATGCCTCATTTTCAAGGATGCAGATGCCGCAAGGGACTACACGGCAATAGGAACGCTTGAAAAAGAAATCGAGCGATATGAGCGGCTTATGGGACAATCAAATATTCAAAGTTTTGATGTTTCGTCAATTAATAACGATATTAAAAATCGGTGTGAGCGCTTTCAGTTTGAAATAGACGGCGGCAATTTGAAGAATTTATCCGCAAGGGTTGACGCTTTAAGAGATAGCATAACAACACTTCAAATAGCCACAGGCTCACAAATTACTTTTCAGCATAAATTAAATGCATTACGAAGCGAATTAACAAAAATAAGCGTTTCTGCCCTATCCTATAAAGCGGTAGCAGCAAATGCGCCGGGATACTTTTCTTCGTATACGGACGGATTTGAGAAAACCGTTTCCATTTCAGATATAGGAAAGATTTCACCGGAGCTTTTAGAAAATGTTTTTAAAGCACAGCCTGCCTCTGTTGCAAATAATGTAAAAGGTAAACTAATAAAAGGGTTTAAGTGGTATATTTTGTGCGTTGTTGAAAATAAATATTTCGGCGAGCTGAAAATAGGGGATACTGTATATGTAAATATGCCTCACCAAAGCATTAACAGGCTTTCTACAAAGGTACATTCATTCGGAAACAAAGGCGATGAAAAAACTGTACTTGCTCTTGAATGCAGCATTATGAAAGACGGACTTTCGGACATTCGTAATGCGGATTTGCAGGTGATAATAAGAGAGCATACGGGGTATAAAATTAATAAAGAAGCTATAAGAGTAATAGATAATAATCAAGGCGTATTCATCAAAACAGGAAACTTAATAAAATTTAAAAAAATAAATGCGGTTTACAGCACAGAGGATTATGTTGTTTCCGTAACACCTGATGAAAATTCTGCCGGATACATAAAGCTTTACGATGAAGTAATCTTGAAGGGAGAGGATTTATATGACGGAAAGCTTATCAAATGACAATCTTGAATATATATCAGAAAATACAAAACGAATAAAAGAGGAAATAGCTGAAGCTGCCGTGCGGTCAGGCAGAAGTCCCAAAGATGTCAAACTTCTTGCCGTTACAAAAATGGTAGAGCCGCAAAAGATTAATTACGCGATAGAAAAGTGTGGTATTGACCTTATAGGAGAGAATAAGGTGCAGGAGCTTTTATCAAAATCAGAACAGCTAATAGAGGGGAATTTTGAAAAACACCTTATAGGGCATTTACAAAGAAATAAAGTGAAAAAAATTGTGTCCGCCGTAAATATGATACAGTCGGTGGACAGTGTTCGCTTGGCAGACGAAATCTCACGCGTTTCAGCGTCGCTTTCTGTAAGCACAAACATTTTGCTTCAGATAAATATAGGTAAAGAGCAAAGCAAAACCGGTTTTTCAGTTGAGGAACTTGAAGAAAATCTTCACGAGATATCACTTTTTGACAACATATCGGTTAAAGGTTTAATGGCTATACCGCCGATTTGCGAAAAAGAAACTGAATTAAACAAATATTTTGAAAATATGTATCGTATCTTTGTTGACATTAAGGCAAAAAAATACGATAATATCTGTATGGACATTTTATCTATGGGAATGTCGGGAGATTATATTAATGCCGTTATTAACGGTTCAAATTTAGTACGAATAGGCTCGGCGATTTTCGGAGCAAGAATATATTAAGGAGTGAAACTGATGTCGTTTATTGATAAAATAAAGGGGATTATTAATATTCCGGAAGAGGAATATTACGATGAAATGGAGCGCGAGGATTATATGACATATAAGCCCTCAGAAGAAGACGCGGAGTATGAAAGGCCGCAGCCGCGCTACTCACCAAGGCATAAAAGAGCGCTCGAGGAGGAAGACCCGAACAAAGTCGTTAATATACACGCCACCGCAAAGCTTCAGGTTGTGCTTGCAAAGCCCGAAAGATTTGAGGATGCAAGAGATATTGCAGATAATCTAAACGAAAAGAGAACGGTCGTATTAAACCTTGAGTCCACAAACAGGGAGGTGGCGCGCCGTCTTGTAGACTTTTTAAGCGGTGTGGCATATGCAAATCAGGGCGAGCTTAAAAAGGTTGCTAATAACACATTTATTATAACACCCTATAATGTTGATGTAATGGGGGATTTGATTGACGAGTTAGAAAACACAGGCGTGTTTTTCTAAATTGTTAATTATTTTTGTTTCGAGCAATCGGACACAGTAGTTTTGAAAGAGAGATGTGGAGGTTATATTATGCTTACTCCTATGGAAATTAAGGACAAGAGGTTTCAACCTGCGGGCAGGAATTCCTATAAATCTGAGGATGTGGATTTATTTTTTGACAGCGTAACAGAATCATATGAGCAAATGTTTAAGGAAAATGCAGAGCTTATAAAAAGGGTTAGTATGCTTGCAGAGCGTCTTGAGCAGTATAAAAAAGATGAGGATAGTATAAAGTCTGCCGTACTGACGGCTCAAAGAGCCGCTGATAAAATAGAAAAAGAGGCACAGGAGCGTTCACAGCTTTTGTCGAGTGAATCCGAGGATATTTTAGCGGCAGCAAAAGCCGAGGTTGAAATTATAAAAAAAGACACGATTGAAAGCGTCCATACAGAAATGTCAGAGCTTATTGAAAGCTCTAAAGAAGAAGCAGAGCTAATTTTAACTAATGCTAAAAAAGATGCTTTGGATATTATCAGTGAAGCGGAAAATGAGGCGAAATCCCTTCAAGGCGCCGCCACAAGAACACTGACGAGTGAATCTATTTTATACGATATGCTCAAAAAAGAGGTTTCTGAATTTAAGAATGAGTTAATGGCAAGGTATAAAACTCACATAGAGCTAATAACACAGTTGCCGGAGCTTGCTATGCAAAAAGCAAAAGAAAATATACAAGCAGCAAACGACTATAGCTCTGATGAGTTGGCAGAAGAGGAACCGCAAACGAAAACAGAGGAAGATGATGACAGCGGCGACGAATGTGTATCGCTTGAATTTGACGAATCCGACCCTGATATAGAATTTATTGAGGGAGAGGATGAAAAAATAGAAGGCGTTTTATCAATAGATGACTTTGTGAACGAAAGCGAGACGAAAGAGGAAGAAGAAAGCGCTCCCGCGCCTAAAGCACAAGATGAGTATGTTGAAAATACTGATATTCCTTTTGATGTGGCTGCGGACAATATAGAAATCATAAATGATAATGAAACTCCCGAAGATACGCTTGATGTTAACGACTTTATAAGCAGTTTTGAAGAACCTTTGCATAAGCAAAGCGATGAGGGGCAAAAGAAAAAAGGCTTTTCAATAAATTTTTCAAAGCTTTCAAAGGAAAAACAGAGTGAGCCGGAAGTTTTTGAGGATGAACCGCCTGCCGCTGATATGATTTTTGACAGCCGTGCAGAAACGGGATTTAAGCTTAAAAATCCCGTTGTAAATATAGATAAAAAGCCCGAAGGTTTTATTGAGGACGAATTAGACAGTACTGAAGCTAAAGAAAATGACGATGAAACAAAAAGTATTTTTTCTAATTCAAGCAAAGAAAATTTAAAAAAGCGTTTTTCTGTAATAAAAATGGACGGTGCAAATAACACTAACAGCAAAGAAAATGACGACACAGAGGAAAAGGATGACGACGGGGACGACAATCCGCCGTCTATCAGAAGTATATTTAAAAAGAAAAAATAAAGCAGAGGGTTAGATTTTGTTTTACCTTTTAGTATCCGGTTTTCTTATTGCCATGGTTTTAATAGACCAGCTTATTAAATTTGCAGTAGTTAAAAACTTACAACCAATACTCATTTATGAGCTTATACCCGGAATTTTTCGGCTGAGATATGTTGAGAATTCGGGAGCAATATTCGGCTCATTTTCCGGCTCTGTTGTAATTTTAACGATATTCTCATCTGCGATTGTAGCTATTACACTATATCTTTTAATAACAAAGCGTGTTACATCAAAATATGTATTCGCTTGTTTACTGCTTATGGCATCAGGCGGTGTCGGCAATTTAGTTGACAGAATAAGGCTTGGCTATGTTATAGACTATTTAGAGCCTACATTTATTAATTTTGCGGTTTTTAATTTTGCAGATTGTCTTATAACAGTCGGAGCGTGTTTACTAATAGTTTATTTAATTAAAGATTTCGCCGCGGATATGAAGAACAATAAAAATAAGGTTAAGTCATACAATGAGTAAAGAAACATTTCTGACTATCACCCCAAAGCTTAATAATGAAAGGGCGGACAAGGCGATTATTTCCCTTTTGCCGTCACTTTCTCGCTCTTTTATACAGCAATTAATAAAAGACGGCGCCATAACGGTTGACGGTAAAGGAATTTCAAAAAATTACCTTGTAAAAAGCGGGGATATGATAAAGGTTATCCTGCCGAAAGAGAGCGAACTAATTATAGAAGCGGAAGATTTGCCGCTTGATATAGTGTATGAAGACGATGATTTATTAGTGGTAAACAAGCAAAAAGGCATCGTAGTCCACCCTGCGGCAGGCAACTTTAGCGGTACGCTTGTAAACGCTCTCCTTTACCACCGAGGCGATAATTTATCAACGGTAAACGGGGATAAAAGACGGGGTATCGTACATAGATTAGATAAAGATACGAGCGGACTTTTAATTGTAGCTAAAAACAACGCCGCCCATACAAACCTTGCACAGCAAATAAAAGAGCATACATTCAAAAGAGAGTATAGAGCCGTAGTAATAGGAAATATAAAGGATGACAGCGGTACCGTTGATATACCGTTAGGGAGAAGCGGCAAAGACAGGAAGAAACGAGCGGTAAATACAACGGGAGCAAAAAATGCCGTAACTCATTTTGAAGTGTTAGAAAGATTTAACGGATATACATATGTAAAACTAAACCTTGAAACGGGGCGCACTCATCAAATAAGAGTGCATATGGCACATAGGGGCAATCCCGTAGCAGGAGACACAGTATACGGCGGGAGAAAGAATAAATGCGGACTTTACGGTCAATGTCTGCATGCCTTTCTTATAGGATTTAATCACCCTCGTACGGGGGAATATATAGAGATAAAATCAGTCCTTCCCGAATATTTTCTGGACTTTCTCAGGAGAATAAAATAAATGCAGAAAAAAGATTTTAGTGATTGGCTCGTCGTTTCCGATATTGACGGAACACTGAATGACAAATACAGGCGCACTGTTAAAGCTAATATTGAAGCTATCTCAGAGTTTACGAAAAACGGCGGCAACTTTACGATAGCCTCCGGCAGAGGTTTGCAGTCGGCGCTTAAAATATATGATAGGCTTGATACTTTTACCCCTTTAATATTTTTAAACGGCGCAGGAATATACGACAATGAAAATAAAAAGCTTCTTTCATTTCAGGGTATTACATTAAAGGGACAGGCGATAGTATTCGAAATTACAGAGCGGTATAAAACTAAAATCGAGCTTGCGGTACATACAGATGATATGATATATCTTGTAAAACCAAGAATATTCGGAAAAACATTTACTTTTATTGATAAGCTTGACCACAAGATATGCAATTCTCTTTTTGAGGTGCCAAAGAGCGACTGGGGTAAAGTAACGATGTTCGGCAACAAAAACATTATAAAAGAAATAAAAGGCTTTGTTGACGGTAATCGTGATTGTGAAATTAAAGCCGTTCTTACATCACCGTTTACCCTTGAAATCATAAATGTGACGGCGGATAAAGGAAATGCCGTAAAAAGACTTGCTAAAATACTTGGTATAGAAAAACACCGTACAGCGGCAATAGGGGATTATTATAACGACCTTGATATGCTAAAAACTGTGGCTGTTCCGGCATGCTGCAGAAAAGCACCGAAAGAGGTTAAGGCTATATCAAAATATTGCGCCTGTGACGCCAATAAAGGCGCTGTGGCAGACTTTTTACAGTACCTTACAAAAAACTATATAAATAAAGATTAAAACACCTAATAAGGAGGAATATAAATGAACGATTTTGAGAAAAACGAGCTTAAAAAGATTGCCGTAAAGGTAAGAATGGGAATTATTGAGGGGACATTTAACGCAAAGTCGGGACATCCCGGCGGCTCTCTTTCAAGCGCTGACATTCTTACATATCTATATTTTAAGGAGATGAAAATTGACCCCGAAAACCCGCGAGGCGAAAATCGCGACCTTTTTGTGCTTTCAAAAGGGCATGCCGCTCCGGGGCTTTATTCTGTTATGGCACAAAGAGGTTTCTTCCCCGTAGAACACTTAAAAACACTCAGAAAGCCTGACAGTAATCTTCAAGGGCACCCAAGTATGAACCTTTTAGCGGGTGTGGATATGAGTACAGGCTCGCTTGGGCAGGGTATATCTGCCGCATGCGGAATGGCGCTTGGGTTAAAGCTTAAAAATAGTGAAAACCGTGTTTATTCTATCCTTGGCGACGGCGAGCTTCAAGAAGGTCAGGTTTGGGAGGCGCTTATGTATGCCGCCGCAAAGAAGCTTGATAATTTAGTGGCTGTCGTAGATAATAACAATCTTCAAATAGACGGAACGATTGAGCAGGTAAACTCACCGTATCCGATAGCCGAGAAATTTTCGGCATTCGGTTGGAATGTAATAGAGATAGACGGTCACTGCTTTGACGAAATAGAAAAAGCATATAACAGCGCTAAAGAGCATAAAGGCGCGCCGACCGCTATAATAGCAAAAACCATTAAAGGCAAGGATATTTCCTTTATGGAAAATGAGGTGGGCTGGCATGGCACAGCGCCAAATAAAGAGCAGTATGAAACGGCAATAGCAGAGCTTAATGAAAAATTAAATCAGTTGTCCTAAAAAGACGGAAAGGAAATAAAAATGGCTGATATTATTAAAACGGCAACGCGTGAAGCGTATGGAAAAGCTCTTGTAGAGCTTGGCGAGATAGATAAGAATGTTGTTGTTCTTGACAGTGACCTTTCCGCCGCTACGAAAACAGGTGCTTTTAGTAAAGCATTTCCCGAAAGGTTTTTTAACACGGGCATAGCGGAGTGCAATATGATGGGTGCAGCAGCAGGGCTTGCCGCTACGGGGCACACGGTTTTTGCAAGCACATTCGCGATGTTTGCGGCGGGCAGAGCATTTGAGCAGGTAAGAAACACAATAGCATATCCAAGGCTTAATGTGAAAATCGGTGCGACGCATGCCGGTATTTCAGTAGGGGAGGACGGCGCAAGTCACCAATGCTGTGAAGATATTGCGCTTATGCGCTCTATTCCCGGTATGGTTATATTAAACCCTGCCGATGATGTTGAAGCGCGTGCCGCAGTTTTTGCGGCGGCAGAATATGACGGACCTGTCTATATGCGCTTTGGACGATTAGCGGTACCAAGGATATTTGATGAAAGCTATAAGTTTGAAATAGGCAAAGCCGTAATTCTTAAAGAGGGAACGGATGTCACAATAATTGCTACGGGGCTTATGGTAAATGAGGCTTTAACAGCCGCCGCAGAGCTTCTAAAGGACGGAATATCGGCACAAGTCGTAAATATGGCGACGATTAAACCGCTTGACGCTGAAACTGTGATTAACTGCGCAAAGAAAACGGGCGCCGTTGTGACAGCGGAGGAGCATAATATAATCGGCGGTTTAGGCAGTGCCGTATGCGAAGTGTTATCACAAAGCGTACCCGTTCCTGTTTTAAGAGTGGGTGTTGATGATGTTTTTGGAAAATCAGGTCCCGCACAGGAGCTGCTGCACTTATTTGGACTTGATGCTGAAAATATTATAAAGAAATCAAAACTTGCAATCTCTAAAAAACAGTAAAATAAGCTGTTTTTAATAAGTTTTTATGTGATATATAAAAAAGTTATCATTAAAACAGATGTTTTTATTGAAAATGTAAATATCTTATGATATAATGAATAACGATTAGGAGTTTATGCGGATTTTTCCGTCTCCAAGTAATAAAATGAGTAGGAGTTATTTATATGGCTAACTGTCCAAAATGTGCTTATAGGCTCAAACTTCTTGACCACAAGCCCGAATGCCCTTCATGCGGCGTAAACCTTATGTACTATAAAATGGAGGAAAGGCTTGCCGCTGACGCCGACAAAGCGGAGGCAGAGCATATTAAAATGCAACCAAAGGTTGACAGGCTCAAGGCAGCATCTATAGGCTCTCCTTATTCAATCATCAGGCTCATTCTTGTTTTTGTGCCTCTTGGGATGCTTTTTCTCCCGCTCGTTCATGTGTCTGCACAAGTCCCGTTTTCGCCCATTAATACAGATGTTTCAATACTAACACTTGTGTCTGATGTTTTAGGGGACTTGAATTTCGATGTTTTAACAAAAATGTTTTCATCAGACATAGTCGGAAGCGCTTTCATTTTATATGCCGTTTCAATTATTTTTGTTTTACTTACAGCCGTCATTTGCGTTCTAAACCTTGTGTTTGTTGCGATGTCTGCCTCCGTTAACAACAGGGGCATAAAGAGAAACATTGTTTTATCTTCGCTCGGTATTATCTTTATGATTGTAAGCATATTAAGTTTTTCAATAATGAACTCTAAGTTTTCATCATTATTCGAAGGAATATACAGCGGCAAGCTTTCATTCGGACCGTTCCTTGTTATTCTTGGATTTTTATTATTAATAGGCATCAACGCCTTGTTTATAATAAAAGGTATAAAAGTTAAATATACGGATGTATCAGAGTATCTTGAAAGAATAGGAATAAGCGCTCCTGCAAAAGCAGAGGCAGCGGCAGAAAAAGAAGAAGTTAAAGAAGAAGCCGCCGTGACTGCAGAATAAAGTTTTTACAATAATTAGGCGGACGATAAACCTCGTCCGCCTAATTGCCTAATTAATTGAGGTGTTCGTTTTGAAAAAGGCTATTGCTTTTTCGGGGGGAGGCTCTAAGGGGAGCTATCAGGTTGGTGTGTGGCAGGCGCTTAACGAATTCGGTTATGAGTTCGATATTGCCGTTGGCACTTCAATAGGAGCGATAAACGCAGGATTTTATGTCCAAGGGGACTATGGGTTGTGCAAAGAGTTTTGGGAAACCTTATCAACCTCCGGCATTATGGGAAACGATTATAAAATTGACAGTAAGCTTATCTCCTTAGCAGAGGAGATGAAGTCAATAAAACCGTTCCTTAAAAGCTATCTTGTGTATAAAGGTGCAAATGTCGCGCCTTTTCGTGAAATGCTGATAAGGTTTATTGATGACGAAAAATTCCTTCTGTCCGATGTTGAATATGCTTTAATAACGGTAAAATTCCCTTCGCTTACGAGCGTTGAAATAACGAAAAAGGACATAATGCCGGGAAAGCTTTTTGACTGGGCAGCGGCATCATGCGCGTGTTATCCGATATTTCCTATGGCGGTTATAGACAATCAATCGTATGTAGATGGCGGGTATTATGATAAACTGCCGATAGCCTCGGCATTTAAGCTTGGAGCCGAAGAAGTTTTTGCAGTAGACATAGGCACAGAAATTTGCCACAAAGAATACTTGTACCACCCGCTCGTAAAGTATATGTACCCGTCTATAGAGCTTGGTCCGTTTATGAGCTTTGAATACGATGTAATAATGAGAAATATGAGGACAGGATACCTTGATGCTTGCAAATTCCTTGGGAAGCTTTACGGGAAAAAATATACATTTAATATAAAAGATAAAAGAAAAGAGTTTTTTGAGCTTTTAGCCTACCGATTTATTTCTAAACTATCTGTTATAGAAACATATAGCAAACGCTCGGAAAACATCATAAATAAAAGCGCGGTATCCGCAAGATGTACGCATTTACTTGCGGGAAAACTTTATTACGGTAAAACACCGTTAGATTATCTAATAGCCGCCTTTGAAACTTGTGCTGACTATATTTATGACGGTGATGAGGAAATACTTGATGTCGATAAATTTACAGAGCTTCTGCTTTTAGTTGTTTCAGAATCGGGATTTAAGTTTTCCTCAACCATAGAAAAAAATATAACAGAAATAAAGAAGCTTATAAAAACAATAAATAATCTTCATAAGAAAGAAATAAATCCTAATACAGAGGATATTTTAATTATGCTTGCGGTGTTTACGGCTCTTTGCGAATAAAAAAAGACGGACTTGTAAAATAAAGATTGGCGGTTGAAGTTTTATATATGGTTATAGGTATTGACAGTATTGAAATTGACAGTATTGAAAACTCAATAAAAAGCAGCAGATTTGTTGAAAGAGTGTATGGCGAATTAGAACTTTCTGAGTTAGAGCTATGCGGGGAAAGTCAAAAATCACAACGCTTTGCCGCACTGTTCGCCGCGAAAGAAGCCTTTTCAAAAGCCTTGGGTACAGGAATACGCGGCTTTTCTCTTAATGAAGTCGAGGTTCTTCATAAGGAAAATGGGAAACCATATATCTATTTATCGGGAAATGCCAAAGAATTAGCGCAAAAAACGGGCTACAATTTTGAGATTAGCATAACACACACGAAAAGCGTTGCCACAGCGGTTGTAATAGGGTATAAATGATATGAATATTGATAAAAAAATGGCGCAAAAAATACTGCCACACAGAAAAAGCAATTCTCACAAAGGTACATTTGGCACCGTCCTTATTATCGGCGGCAGTCGTAATATGCCGGGCGCCCCCTGTATCGCCGCCCTCGGTGCGATAAAAAGCGGGGCGGGGCTCGTTAAAATTGCTTTTCCGGATACTATATACTGCGCTGTAACTGCCCACTTATCGGATTGCGTATATTTACCGCTTTATACTAATGAAAACGGAATGATTTCATCTCGCTATTTTTCAACGCTAACAGAAGAAATGAACAAAGCAAGCTCGATAATAATAGGCTGTGGTATGGGCGTATGCCCTGATACAGAGCTTATAGTGGAATATGTAATAGAAAATACCTGCTGTACCGTTATATTAGATGCCGATGCTCTAAACTGTGTAGCAAAGAACCCCAATATATTAACGAAATCTAAAAGCGGCCTTATACTAACGCCGCACCCGGGAGAAATGGCACGGCTTTTTAAAAAGGAAACAGAGTTTATAAACGAAAACAGACAGTCTGTTTCTTTGTCATTTGCTGAAAAATACGGTGTAACGCTTTTACTAAAAGGGCAAAACACTGTAATAGCCAACAAAGACGGGGATATAAGGATTAATACGACAGGGAATTCGGGGCTTGCTAAAGGCGGCTCAGGTGACTTGCTTTCAGGAATAATAGGTGCGCTCGCCGCCAATACGAACGCATTTGACGCGGCATCATTAGGCGCATATTTGCACGGTCTTGCAGGAGACTTTGCCATAAAAAACCACACACAATACTCCTTAACACAAGCAATTTGTGCCGATTATCTTGGCGAAGCGTTTAAAAGCCTTATTGAATAAATTATAAATGTAGGAGAGGTATATGGAGCAAGATGTACTAAAAAAACTGCATGAACACGAGCTTTTGATACTCAAAAATTTTCACGAATACTGCAAAAAACATAATTTAACATACTACCTTATAGGGGGAGCGTTATTAGGCGCCAAAAGGTATGGCGGCTTTATACCGTGGGATGATGATATTGATGTGGCGATGTTTCGGGAAGATTATAATAAGCTTCAAGCTTTGTGGGAAAAAGAGCCGATAGACGGATGCTTTTTGCAAAGCGGTAAAACTGACCCGAAATTCGCAAGGGGCATACTGAAAATCAGAATGAATGACACAAAGGCATTAGAGTACACAAGCCGAAATATTGATATACATCATGGTATTTATATAGATATCTTTCCTATTGATTATACGAGCAATAAATACAACATAAGAATGGAGATAGTCGGCGGATTAATCAAACGATTACTGTCACTAAGAAGTATTAAAAGCGGGTATAGCGGTACAAAATATTGCAGTATAAAAAGTGTGATAAAACACTTGCTCCCCTTATCGGCAAAACAAATAGATTTATTGATTGAAAAGCTTTCTACAGCCGAAAATGACAAAGAGCGGGAGTTTGCTGTTTTGTGGGTACACAATTACGGTTGGAAAAAACAGCTTCATAAGACAAGTGTATTTGGCAATTCTTGTGAGTGCAAGTTTGAAAACTTTGTTTTCAGCGCCCCTTGCGATACTCATAGTTTTCTTTCTCAGGTGTTTGGAGAAGACTATTTACAAGAGCCGCCCGATGATAAAAAGAAGCTGCCGCACAGCTACATAGAAATAGAATTTAAGGGATAAAAAGAATAGATGTGAGTTAAAAGCTGCCGCAAAATCGCTTGCGGCAGCCTTTTATTAAATTAGTTATCCGCTTGTAAGGTCTGTTTTAGTCTGCTGTACCTCGTCGTCCTTAGCCATAATGGCGGGCTTGTAGTACCCCTTAGCCTGTGCCATCTGATAAAGCTGATACTGTGATGTCTCGTCACAATCTCGTATTTCTTGAATAGCTGAGCGCAGTGTAGGATTTGCACATTCGGAAATGGTGTTAGAATAGAATGTCAAGCTGCTCTTTATTGAGGATAGGACATCATTTACCATCGTTTTTTCATCTATCATTCGTATTCCCCCTTAACATAAAAAGCCTAAAAGCTGTTCTTTTGTTTTCATTGCTTCCTGTGAGCTTGTTTCAAAGTGCTGCTTAATTTCCGGGTCCGTAGCCTGGTTTGCGTATGCCTGCAGCTTTTGATGAGCAGTTTCGTGCGCGCCTATTAAATGGCGCAGATTTTGCAATTCCGTTTGATTTAATTGTGACATTTGAGAACTCCTTTCAAAATATTGCTAATTTTAATATTTCAGAATGTGAAAGGAATATTCATATATATCAAAAATAATTAAAAACAAATAAAAAACGCACTCCTTTTTGAAGGGGCGCGTTTGTGGTATTACTGTTATTGAAATACTCTGATTTATGGATGGAACAAAGGAGCTATAAGTCGATATCAGCTTTTCTGGCTTGTGCGCAAAGCTTACTGACCGGTAAAGTGTATTGCTTTTGGTCTTTAATAAAGTGGGTGCCGCATTGACGAAATCTAAAGCGGACGCCCTGCCGCCTGCACTGTTCTCTTATGTCTAAAACCCAATCATAATCCAGCGGTCTGGCGTTTTTATCGGACTCGCCGCCTACGACGACTAATTCAACGACTTTTAAGTATTGCTCGATATCGATTTTTTCAATCAATGGCTGGCAAATAATATTTTTATGCTTTATCGGCAAGTCAGAAAAAATTTGCAGCCTATAGTCCGCTTGCCGCTTATTTTCCACTGTGCAGCCAACAGTCACATTATCATAACCATCACCCCAATCTTCGGGGATACAATTCATAAAGCGGTCAATGCGTTTTGTAAGGAACAGAAAATGTAAATCAGGGCGGGCTTTTATCATAGCCCAGCATTCGGCGCGCCAATTATCCGCTTGCTCAATTAAAAAATCGCTGGAAAAGCAAAGATATACGGTTTGTCCGGATTTAATCTTGTAGCCTCCCGATTTATTTTCTTTGATTGGCGCGTCAAAATTATCGGTGCGGACAATAATGCCGGTATCTATGCCGCGCTTGCTGTTTCCCTTATGGATATAACAGTAACGGCATCCTTCGCTGTATTTTTGGCAGCCGCGCCACGGATTCCACATCGGCATAGATATTCTTCCTTCAATTTATTGCGGTATTTGTATTTGCTGCACGCCTCACTTTAAGGCAGCTAATATTTCTTCTGCTTCTGACACATCACATAATTTATTGCCCTGCTCAATTACAAACTGCAAATTCGGTTTTGCGTCTTCAATTCGATTTTGACTGATATAAAGCTTTGCAAACAGCATACATTTCTCAATTCGCATCCTGTTTGGCAGCGGCTCTGATACGCTCAATAACACAGCTTCCGTTTCATCTAAGCGGCGTTCTAAAAGAAGTAAGCTTGCTTGATTTAAGGCAGAGCATACGAGTAGCCGCTGTTTTTGGTCGTCTTTCATCTTTGTGTCGTTAATCATTTGTACCGTTTTAGAATACCAAATTTCTGCTTCTAATAAATTATTCTTAACAATGTGAATGTCCGTTAAATTGTTATAGTAAGTTATCTTTGTTAAAGGCAATGTTGTGCTGTATTTGTCAATATTAATATTGGATAAAATAGAAAGAGCGGTAAAAACAAAACTATATATAATAAATTAAAAATAAAAAAAGCCGCAGTTTTATGCTTAGATACCCATTTAATCATTTTATTTCAACCTCATCTTAGTTACATGAATTGAGAAAACGCAAATCTGTTCTATTTGCTGCCAAGGGCTGTCAGCACATAAACATAAATAGTCTTCCTCTTAATAAAATATATAACACAGATTGAGCTGCATTACAAGATAAAAAGTCTATACTTCCTCCGTTCTTGTCCGTTTTAGCAAAACACTTACTAAAACAATGCCGATAAGAAGTAAGGCAGATGTGATATACACTTCAACATAGGGTATAGGTATAATGGGGTAAAGGGTTTTTTGATAGCCGCTTGATGTAATAGAAAACGGGTCCTTAAAAATGTTATAACATAAAGCTCCTAACAAAGCTCCTGTCGGTACAAGCCCTAAAAGAAGGCTTATATAGTTTTTTGACAGCTTTGAAAGAAAGAATATGAACATAGCGGATGTGACAGAGAAAACAATGATGAGAATTGAAACAGCAATCAGATATTGACCGAAGTTCCCCTTAAAAAAGCTATAGGCAAAAGGCTCTATAAAGCTATTTAGCCCCGACTTTAGAAAAGTGTATAAAACGGTTTTAATAAAAAAACCGAAAACAGCGGCAATATTAATAAGAGCAACTATAAACGCCGTAAAAATCACAGCGGCAAGTTGGCGGCTTAAAATCTTTCGTCCCGTTTTACTTGAATACTGCAAGCTCAAAAGTCCGCTCATATTATCCTTTGTAATAACAGGCGCTAAGAGAATACACAACGCGGCTAAAATCATTATAGCAAGAGCAGGGAAAATCGTTTTTATGTTATATATACCATGTCCGGGTAAGATGTTCAGCACTTCAACATTATCATATATTTCTTTAATCCGCTTTTTTCCGGAGGCGGCAATTCCTAAATCGAATTTTTCTGTAAAAAACTCTTTATTTTTAGGAATTCTTTCATATTCATTTGCGATGTATTTTATTTTACTATACTTCAATGCGGGAGGTATATGGAACAACAACGCTTGGTTTTCAATTTTTTGCTCTGCAGGCGTCAGCGTGTAGTCCTTATTAAAATCATAATCCGGATAATTAATAAATAAATTATCTTTATCCTGTAATAATTCAGGGTCAATATAATTAAATTCAATTTTCCGCTCCAGTTCGTGAAAACTTGTGTAATCAGTAACACCCGCTTTAGCGAAAAGGGGATTTTCTGAAATTACCTGCTCTAATTCTTTTATGTATCGCTTTGAAAGCGTTTCAACGGCGTTATCAATTTCCTCAGGCTCAAGTGTAGGTCCAAAAAGCTCAATAAGGTCGCGGCTTACCGCTACCATATCGCTTGTTTCGTGGTATTTTGTCAACCAATCGTAGGGCTCTTTTAATATAACAAAAGCATAAATAACGGTGAATACAGCTAAAATCAAAAGGGTCAGGGGGCGCAGCATCTTTTTTGTTTCCTGTAAAAAAACATTCATCATATAATTTCCTTTCTTCTGAATTTACGAGCGCTTATTAAAACTATAGGGCACAGTATTATAAGGCAAAAAAGCGGATAAAACAGCTCAAACCTTGGAAGCAGCATACGCATACCGCCGTCTGAAAACCATAGGTCATTGTTGACTATTTGTGGCAGAGGTGTAGCGAGCGACAAGTTCCACAGAAACGGAATATGCCCGTCTGTTTTAAGCCCATAAAGATAGAGCATAAGGTTAATAAAGACCGCTCCCGCTACAGAGGAAAATGCGGCATACACATTTTTTATAAGGAGTCCAAAAGGAATAGTAAATAAAGCTACTACAAGCCCGTTTAGAAAAGCTATAAAGACAGAGGAAAAAAAGTATTCCCTTACAGTCATACTACTCCATGTCAGAAAGGGCTGACTGCCTAAAAAGGACTCACGGACCGTATGATACTGTGCAGATATATTCTGCCTTAAAATCTGTGAAAGGTCATTGATTAAAAATGTTAAGCCATAGCCTGAGGTGTAAATTATAATAAAAAATGCAGTGCCAAGAAGAAGTGCCGCAGCAGATTTATAAAGCGCTAACCGCCGACCCGTT
>LSQX01127129.1_pt1 | contig 27561 bp, 28 predicted proteins | sample 654561 | NCBI WGS metagenome assembly LSQX01 (sample SAMN04489861, study PRJNA283612) | anaerobic digester metagenome | isolation source: 4 biogas reactors fed with cattle manure at either 37C or 55C with and... | place: Denmark: Kongens Lyngby | collected 2014
TGGGTTGTCCACGAAGGGGTGATGAAGGAGGGCAAAAATGGGTAACTTTCTTTTTCCAGTAGCGGTCTTTTTTGCGGCAATCTTCACCGACAACATCCTCTTAACGAACTATCTAGGGATGTGTTCTTTCTTAGCTGTCAGTAAGGAGTTGGAGACAAGTGCAGGTCTCGGCATTGCTGTCACCTTTGTCTTGGCTGTCACCACCCCCCTCAATTGGGCCGTCTACTACTTAGTCTTGGTCCCCTTCCAGCTTGAGTACCTCCGCTTTATTGTTTTTATCATCATCATTGCCGCCTTTGTCCAACTTATTGAGATGGTTATTGAGCGCTACAGCGAGAATCTCTACTTCTCTCTAGGTATCTTCCTCCCCCTCATCACCGTCAACTGCGCTATCTTGGGGGCCTCCCTCTTTATGGTGATTAGAGAGTACTCCTTTATAACATCGTTCTTCTTTGGGTTAGGCAGTGGCATTGGGTGGTTCATCGCCATCATGGCAATGGCTGGAATCCGTAACAAACTGAGGGGCGCCAAAATCCCAATTGGCCTTGAGGGGGCCGGCATTGCCCTTATCATTGCCGGATTCATGGCGATGGCATTTATGGGGTTCTCTGGCATGATCCAAATCACATAGGGGTAGAAGATGGTAGTAACATTAATTGTCAGTGTCGCAATTATTACGGCAATTGCCACTCTTTTGGCCCTCTTGCTGGTGATTGCCGACGCCACTGTAGGCAACTACGGTGATGTGAGTATCACAATCAACAACGAACGGGAGTTGATAGTGCCAGGGGGACAGCCCCTCTTAAGCCTCCTGGTAAGTGAGGGGATCTTTATCCCCAGCGCCTGTGGAGGGCGTGGCTCGTGTGGCCTCTGCAAGGTGCAGGTTGTTGAGGGGGGAGGGGCCTACCTCCCCACCGAACTCCCTTGGATGAGCCCGGAGGAGATTGCCAACCAGATGCGCCTCTCGTGCCAGTTCAAGGTGAAAAACCCGATCAAGATTATCATCCCAGAGGAGCTCTTCCTAGTTAAAGAGTTCACCACCCAAGTGGAGAAAATTGTCGACCTCACCCACGACATTAAAGAGGTGACCCTCAAGTTGATAGACCCCCCAATCATTGAACCTAAGGCGGGGCAATTTGTCCAATTTCAAGTCCCCGAGTATGCGTTGAGTGATGAATCGGTCTACCGCGCCTACTCAATGGCTAGCTCCCCCTCTAATCAAAATCATGTCGAGCTCCAAATACGCCTCGTCCCCCACGGAATTTGCACCACCTACGTCCACGAACACCTCAAGGTGGGAGAGACGATTATGATTAACGGACCCTACGGTGAATTTTATCTACGAGATAACGATAGAGATCTAATCTTCATTGCCGGAGGATCAGGAATGGCCCCTATAAAGGCTATTCTCCTCGATATGGCTGAGAGGGGCGATAAGCGACGGGCGACCTACTTCTTTGGGGCACGCACCCGAAAAGACCTCTTCCTCTTGGATGAGATGAAAGAGCTTGAAGGGCGATTGGAAAACTTCACCTTTATCCCTGCGTTGAGTGAACCAGCAGCCGAAGATAAGTGGGAAGGTGAAGTGGGGCTCATTACCGAAGTGGTGCGCAGGCGAGCTACCAATGGTCAAAACAGCGAAGCCTACCTCTGTGGAAGCCCCGGGATGATTGATGCCTGTATCGCAGTGCTCCACGACATAGGGGTGGCTGAAGATGCAGTCTACTACGACAAATTCTAGGAGTGAAGGATGAAACAGACACCGATTTATGATGAGATTCAAAAACAGATGGCCCCCGGTGTAATCACATTAGATGGGTTTTTGGGCCCCGATAAACGTAAACTTGTCGACATCATTGCCACCGATGAGAAGCTGGTCCACTACGCCAATACTACAGTTGAAGCAATTGCTGAGAGGATGCAATATTTTCGTGACTTGGGTCTTAGGGGGCTGGGAGAATATATCTCAATTGAACCCCACTTTGAAGTGTGCGTTGACTCTGTTAGAGGCAAGCTCCCCTCCCCTTTTGGAGGCCCTGGAATGTACGATAAGGTCAATACAACGGTAGTCAACCGAGAGCTCGACAAAGCGATAACCTATACCGACCTCCATATCCACCTTATTAGGGACCACGGCTTCTTCCAAGGGGCGGGTTCGCGCTACCGCTTAGAGCCCCTCGATCTAGTTAAGATTTTAGAGATCCTCCCAAACAAGGCTTAACTCCTTCTCAACAAAGAGGCGCGCTAGTGCTACGTCAAATTGGGTCGATGCATGGGTCTTCAACTCCTTAGCAGCCTCCTCTTTTGATAACTTAGCCCTGTAGGTACGTTCGCTTGTCATCGCATCGTAAGCATCAGCAATCGCAATCATCCGCGCCTGGAGAGGGATAGCATCCCCCTTTAGTCCCAATGGGTAGCCCTCCCCATCGATGCGCTCGTGGTGGGTCAACACATAGGTGGCCAACTCACCAAACTCCCCTACTGAGCTCAAGATACGCCAGCCAGTCTCGGGGTGGCGCTTAATCGCCTCCCACTCCTCTGTAGTGAGCTTGTCGGCTTTATTGAGAATAGTCTCATCGATAGCAATTTTGCCAATATCGTGGAGGAGACCCACTGTCTTTAGTTCCCCCACCTCCTTTAAAGAGAGGCCGTAATGGGCCCCTAGACGGGAGGCTAATTCACTAACCCGCCTAGAGTGGAGCTCTTCACGGGGATTTTTCTCTAGTAATGCTGAAAGGATAGTATTCACAGCCCGACTCCTACTTGATGGGTTTTCACTTAGTTTACTCCTATTAAGGTCGTTCTCAGCCCGCTTTATAACCTCATCGATACTCATGAATGAGTCGTATTTGAGGGCCATTCCAAACGAGATAGTTAACTCAACATTTTGGACTTGGATGGGATTGAGACGCCCCTGTAACTCTTTGATTAGCTCTTGAATCTCCTGCTTGGACCTATTAGTTAAGATGAAGGCAAAGGAGTCGCCTCCGATGCGGAAGCAAGGGGTCCCCTTCTCCTCACCAATTATTTTCACCTCGTTAGCCAATTTCACTAAGAGTTCGTCGCCCCCTTCGGTGCCAAAAGCGTCGTTGACCAGTTTAAGACCATTGATATCAAAGATTATGAGGCCCATGGGGTATAACTCTTCCCGGTTGTGTTGCTTGAGGGCCTCCTCGAACATGAGACGGTTGCCCAAGTCGGTGAGGGGGTCGTGGGTGTTGGCGTAGTAGAGGGCCCTCTCACTCTCCTTGCGCGCTGTGATATCGGTCACCATACAGAGGTGGACATGGCGCTTGTCGAGGGTCCCCTCAAGGCGTGAGACAGCGATATGGACCCACACCTGTGACCCGTCCTTACGCAGGTAGCGCTTGTCGATGGCGTAGAAGTCGATTTCTCCCCGGTAGAGGAGTTCAAACTCTTCTTGGTCAATCGCTAAATCGTCGGGGTGGGTTATATCCATCCAAGTGAGCTTTGAATACTCTTCACGACTATAACCAATTATGTCGAGGTAGCGTTGGTTCACTTCAAGGGCTTTGCCAGTTAAGGTGTCGGTCATCGTTACCCCCATCGGGGCATCACGGAAGATCAACTTAAAGCGCATCTCACTGAGGCGCAGTTGATTGGCAAGGGTATGTTCCCTAAGCTGGATTGTTAAAAGGAGCGAGAGGAGATAGATAACCACGGGGTAGAGGATTAAAATTGGTATGCTCATCAACTTAGCTATCTCAAATTGGGCTTGATTGGGGATAGTTAAGAAAGATAGTACTTCTAAGACACTGATAACTAAACCCACTAGGTAGAATTCAAAGCGGGCTACCGGCTCTTCTTCAATCAACTTTGGGTAGCGCCAGCGGTGCCAAAGGGTCCCCACTCCCAAAGAACACAAAATTGAAAGAATCCCAGTTAATGCTCCGCTTCCCCCAATAAAGAGGCGGAAGACAATCATAATGAGACTAGCGATTGAGGTGGAAATGAGACCAAAAAACATCCCCGAGACCCCAATCAAGATTGTGCGACTATCGAAGAAGACCCCCTCTTGGTAGACAAAGGGGCGACTCATAATTAAAATACCAACCGCTCCGATGATGATCCCCATTATTAGGTTTCTTAAGGGACCTGCTTTTAAGCGGCGTAGGTTGTGGGTCGTATAGACAATACTGAGGGACAAAAGCATAGCAATGTTGAAAAGAATGTCTAAAACCATCTCATCTCACTTTTGACACAAGGTCGTTTAATGGTAACATATTTGGATATCATTACAAGTTAATAGTTCATCTTTATTAGCTTTTTTTTGCCCTAAACTTCATTGTAAACACAAATTACTAGAACCTTTCCTCTTTTGCTTTATGGGTAAATGCTTCTTTTGATAATCCATTTACCTATTGCCCTTGCAATATAAAGACTATATATTGTATCTGACATTATTTCAATATGTGTCAACATAAAAAGGAGGCGCTATGTATAAAACTCTTCCCCAACTACTAACCGAGGTTGTTGACCGCTATGGCAACAACGACGCTCAATTAAGCAAAGATGAGAGTGGAATCTTCCACCCTACCACCTATAATCAATTTTTCAAGGAGGTCTCCTCCTTGGCTGCCGGACTTAATACCCTTGGGGTAAAGCGGGGCGACAATGTTGGTTTAATCTGCGACAACCGCCAAGAGTGGTTGGTGGCCGATATGGCAATCCTCTCCCTTGGGGCAAGTGATGTCCCGCGAGGGCGTGATGCTATGCCCTACGAACTCAAATTTATCCTTAAGACGACCGAAAGTGGCCTCTGTTTTGCGGAGAATTCAGAGCAAGCCTATAAGATTCTCCTCTTAGCTGAGCAGCTGCCTCAACTGAAGACAATTGTTATCATTGATACAGTTCACTACGCCACCTATCTAGACCAATTAACCCACCCCAAAGTCACCTTTATAACCTACAAAGAGGTGATGCAAAGGGGAGAAGAGCTCCTCTTAACCAATCCCAGTTTTGTCCAAGGTGAGATTTCAAAAGGTGAAGGAGATGATACCGCCACCATCATCTTCACCAGTGGCACTACCGGTGAGCCCAAAGGGGTTGTTTTAAGCCACACTAACTTCCTCTTCCAACTGGAGCAGCTCCCTAAGATGGTCAGCTTTGGTAAAGGGGAGCGGTGGCTCTCCGTCCTACCTGTCTGGCACTCCTTTGAGAGGATCCTGCAGTATGTAATCGTCTCCCAAGCCTCCACAATCGCCTATTCAAAACCCATCGGGAAGATTATGTTGTTTGACCTTCAGCGGGTTAACCCCACTTGGATGGGGTCGGTGCCCCGTATTTGGGAGGCGGTCAAAGCGGGCATCTACCAAAACATCAAGGGAAAGAGTGGTGTTGTTAGGGCCCTGTTCCACTTCTTTGTAGCAGTAGGCAAAGCCCATAACCTTTTTTTAACTATGGTAACCAACCGGATGCCCCAGTTTAAGAAGCGCTTCTACCCTTTAGACCTCTTGGTGGCAATTATTCCGTTGATTCTCCTCACCCCTTTACGTTGGTTGGGAGACCTCTTGGTTTTTCGTTCCATTAAGAAGAAATTTGGCGAGAACTTCAAAGCTGGAGTTTCGGGAGGGGGCTCCCTCCCTAAATCGGTTGACACCTTCTTTAGGGCTATTGGAATCACCCTCCTCGATGGGTATGGCCTTACTGAAACAGCCCCTGTTATTGGTCTTCGCGACATTAGACACCAGGTAGCGGAGGTGGTCAACGTTCTTCCTGAAACAAAGATTAAAATAGTTACCGAAGAGGGGAAATTGGCCCCTCCGGGTGTTAAGGGGGTAATCTACATCAAAGGGCAACAGGTTATGAAGGGGTACTATAAGAGGGACGACCTCACCCAAGCTGTCATCGACAAAAATGGGTGGCTCAATACCGGTGATATTGGAGTCTGGACCCATCGAGGCGAGTACGCTATCAAAGGGCGTGCTAAAGATACAATTGTCCTCAGTGGTGGGGAGAACATTGAACCCCTCCCCATTGAGGCGCGCCTCAGAGAGTCCCCCTTCATTGAGCAAGCGGTGGTGGTGGGGCAAGACCAAAAATATCTGGGAGCCCTCCTCTCTCTCGACACTAAACAAGTTGAGTTCTACCTAAAGGAGAGTGGAATTCCCTATCTAGCCCGCTTCGATTTAAGTCAGATGGAGGAGGTGAAGGCGCTCCTAAACCGGGAGATTAACGCTCTAGTTAGTGCAAAAAATGGGTTTAAGAACTATGAACTAATTGGACGCTTTGAGATTATTGCCCGGCAGTTCCAAGTTGGGCGAGAACTCTCAGCTAAGGAAGAGGTGATGCGCCACAAAATTAATGAGCTCTACCAAAAAGAGATTAGTGCCCTCTTCGCTTAAAGAAGTTCAACGCCATAACCTCCACTATTGCATTGTTGGGGGTTTTTAAATAAAGTTGCAATTGCAACGGACAATTTTTATTATCATCCCTACAATAGGGGGGAGTATGGATAAAAAGTATATTAACTTGAATGAGAGTGTTAATGCTCTCTGCACTCAATACCCTGAGTTAGTCTCAATCTTAGCCAACCTCGGTTTCACCGAGATTGTCAAACCGCTGATGCTCAACACGGTGGGCAAATTGATGACCCTCCCCAAAGGGGCAGCTATGCGGAATATAGATTTAGAGCAAGTTATTCAAAGCCTAAGAGAGCACGGATATTATATCGAGGAGGATATTTATGTCTCAAACAAATAGAGAGAAGTTACTGAAAGACCTTATTAAGCGACTCCACGCCGGAGACGATTTCGATAAAGTGCGCGAAGAGTTTATTAAAGAGTTTACCGGCGTGAGTGCCCAAGAGATAGCTGATGTTGAAAAATCACTCGTTGAGCAGGGAGAAGTTAAGGTTGAGGAGATTCAAAAACTGTGTGATGTCCACGCCACCCTCTTTGAGGGCTCTATCGACGGGGTCTCCCCCGGTAAGCGTAAAGACCGGGAAATTGGTCACCCAGCGTGGGTGTTGAAAGAGGAGAACCGTGCTATTGAGCGCCTCTTTAGTGGTCAAATTGACCCCAACAGTGAACGTCTCAAGGGCGGTGACAAAGGGGCTGTTAAATCCCTTGAAGCCAACTTAGAAGAGCTGTGGCAAATTGACCGCCACTATGCGCGCAAGGAGAACCTCTGGTTCCCCATCATGGAGCGTTACGGTATCACCGCCCCACCCCAAGTTATGTGGGGGGTCGACGATGAGATAAGAGCAGCTATTAAAGAGGCACGTGCCACCCTCTCTTGGGAAAACAGAGACTCTTTCCTAGAGCAACTCGAAGAGGTAAAGACAAAAATCTTCTCGATGATCTCTAAAGAGGAAGATATCTTGATTCCAATGGTGAGTGAGGTCTTCTTTTTAACCGACTGGCGTCAAATTGCCGATGAGAGTGCTGAAGTAGGGTTCTGTTTAATGGATAACCACCCCGACTGGACACCGCCCCAGCTACAAGATGCGAAGGTTGACGCCTCCCTTTTGGGCTCTGGGGTTGTGAAGCTCCCCTCGGGTTCTTTCTCCCCCGAGATGTTGACAAGAGTCCTCAACACCCTCCCCATCGATATGACTGTAGTTGATGCCAACGATGAGGTGCTCTACTTCAGTCAATCGAGCGAGAGAATCTTCCCCAGAACAACCGCAATCTTAGGGCGTAAGGTCTCCAACTGCCACCCTCCCGCCAGTGTCCATATTGTTGAGAAAATCTTAGATGAGTTTAAGTCGGGAGAACGCGACAGTGCCGAATTCTACATCCACCTTGGCGACAAATATGTCCATATCCGCTACTGGCCTATTCGCGACGATGAGGGGAACTACATGGGGACCTTAGAGGTGAGCCAAGACATTGCCCCCATACAAAAACTTAAAGGGGACAAGCGCCTCCTGGATGAGTTTGAAGATTAATCAAACCAGGTAAAGCCGTTCTCCGCTGCCATATTTTGGGCAAATCTAGGGAGCGTTCTTACCGGATAGACCTCCATGTGGTGGTCTTTGGCCAACATGGGGGTCACTATTCTCCACGATTCGCTAATTTCGCGCATCGTGGGGAAGAGGCTTTTATCACCCTGGAATATCTTTTTAACGATCTGCTCATACGCCTCTGGGGTATTGGCTCCAAAGGTTTCGGCTTGGTTGAAGCGGAACCTCACTGGCTTACTCTTCCATGAGGTGTTGGGTTGCTTCAAGTTCATGTTTATATCGATAGTGAGTTCAGGGTGGATGGTGATAATCACCCCATTTTCCCCTATTGTCTCATCGTGCATCACCTTGCCGGTGGTGTTCCTAAATTTGACATAGATAAGTGATTTCGCCTCTTCTTGCATCTTTCCGGTCCGGACAAAGATTGGCACTCCGGCAAAGTAGTAGGTGTTGACCGAGAGGTTAAACGCAGCATAGGTGGGAGTCTCAATAATACGCCCACTATTGGCGCCGAGTGACTCGTAGCGGCCAGTGTAAAACTCGCTAATAGGGGCAATCGAGCGGAGCACCTTCACCTTCTCAATAGCAATATCTTCGGGGGAGAGGGTAGCCGGCTCACTCATTGTCAGATAGGTAATAATCTGCATTATGTGGTTTTGAATTGTGTCGCGCACCACCCCAATTTGCTCATAGAAGCCGAGACGTTGGTCGACCCCATGGGTCTCATCGAAGATAATTTGAATCGACTCAATTGAACGGTTGTCCCAAATGGAGCGGATAATATCGTTGTGGAACCGTAAGATGAGGAGGTTTTGCATAAACTCTTTCCCCAAGTAGTGGTCAATTCGGTAGATCTCTTTATCGTCGAAAGCTTGGAGGAGGATTGCGTTGTAGCGCTCGGCACTCTCTAGGTCGAAGCCAAACGGCTTCTCGACTACAATTTTTTTTGTCAATTCACATTTGCAGGAGAGGGTGGAGTCAACCTCTTGAATTTGATGAATTGTCTCTTCGTAGAGGGAGGGTTGAAGCGCCATGTAGTAGATTAGTTCAACCTCTTTAGCCCCCCCAATAACCGCCTCAATCTTACTCTTCAGAGGCTTAGTCGCCTCCTCAGCGTACATATCGTAGTGGAGATACTCGAGGTGCTCTAAGAATTGCTTAGAGGCTTTAGGTGACACCATAGCTTCCAAGAACTCTTGGCGATTGGGAAACCGCCGGCCAAGGGCGATTACGGTGAATTCAAAGCCCACCTCCATGAGGTGTTCATAAGCAGGGTAGAGTTTTTTAAGGGCTAAGTCACCGGTGCCCCCAAACTGGACAACTACTCTTTTCACTTATTTCTCCTCTAAGTCTGTGATTATTTCAAAATTGAACCACTCCCTGGGGAAATAGAGCGCTGGCAGCGTTGAGGGAGATTCCCTCCCCTCTAAGAAGCGCTCGTAGGCAACTCGCTTCCCCTCCCCGAAGAAGAGGAGATAGACCTTCGCCCCTTTAGCGTATCTTTTAAAGGCCCTAAAGGTGAAAGTGAGTCGCTCAGGGGGGGGCTTAGGGCTATCGGCTATATAGACGATATCTTCAGTCCCCTTAGCATCGAGTTGGGGGTAGGCTTGGGGGTAGAGGGAGGCGATGTGCCCATCCTCTCCAATCCCCAAATAGACTAGATCAAAGTGGATCCCCTCCTTTAAAATGGGGGTGTTTAATTGGGGGGAGTGGAGTTGCTCCTCTTTAAAGCGCCCCCCATCAATTGCCACTTGGAGGCCCACATTGAGGAGGGTGTCGCGGTTAGTTGACCCCGTCAAGCGCTCATCGACTAGGTAGAGAGAGAGGCGTTTTAATATTTGGTCCTCTAGGGCAACAATCCCTTCGACAACAGGGACAGCACCCCTTCCCCCGGGGAGGGCAATGTAGATAGTGCCTTCTTTATGGGAGGCCACCTCTTCTATTTGAACTTTTACCAATGAGGCCGCCTCTTTAGGTTGAGAGACTCTTATCTTTTTCATACTACAATTATAATCAAATAAAGGGGGGTCGAACAGGGGACTAAATTAGCCCCAGTTTACCACCCCACTCCTTTAAGACGGAGAAAGCAAACTCAATTTGCTCTTCACTGTGGGTCGCCATACACGAAATCCTCAATAGGGAGCGGTGGGGAGGTACAGCTGGCGAGATGACAGGGTTGACATAGAGCCCCCTCTCAAAGGCCCCCTTCCACATCATGAAGGTCTTCTCGTTGTCCCCCACCACTAAGGGGATAATTGGGGTCTCGCTCTCGCCGGTATCAAACCCCGCCCCTTGGAGTTTTTGACGTAGTAGGTCGCCGTTATAACGGAGGCGGGCCACGCGTTGTGGCTCCTCTTCAATAATCTCCAACGCCTTTATAACAGCAGCGATGTTGGCGGGAGGCATCGAGGCACTAAAGATGAGGGGGCGAGCCATGTGCTTAATATAATCGATCACTTTAGCATCCCCGGCAACAAAGCCCCCAATTGAGCCAAACGATTTGCTAAAGGTACACATCGTGATATCACTTAAGGCGTAGTCACCCCCAAAGTATTCACAGGTCCCCCTGCCAGTGGCTCCAAGAACCCCTATAGCGTGGGCCTCATCGAGATAGATCGCAGCGTTGTACTTATCAGCCAGCGAGCGGATCTCTTTAAGTGGAGTAATGTCACCCTCCATGGAGAAGACTCCATCAACGACAATAATTTTCCCCGCTTCAAAGGGGATCTTTTGGAGAATCTGTTCAAGGTCAGCTGTGTCGTTGTGGCGGAAGCGGTGGAGATTAATCCCCTTCTTCATCCCCAATGCCATGAAAACCCCATCCATAATTGAGGCGTGGTCGTATTTGTCGACAACCAAGTGGTCTCCACTCCCCACTATGGCTGAGAGGGATCCCAAGTTAGTTTGGTAGCCGGTAGTGAAACAAAGAGCGGCCTCTTTATGGATGAAGGTGGCCAATCGCTTCTCTAGCTCTTCGTGTAGTTCGAGGGTTCCATTCATAAATCTAGAACCACTACAACTTGTCCCATAAAGCCCTATTGCTTTACGAGCGGCCTCTTTAACCCTCTCATCGTTTGCCAAATCGAGATAGTTGTTAGAGCCAAACATCACCATCTCAGCCCCATCTATGTAGACTTTAGTCCCCTCATTTTTACCAATCGGAAGGAAAAAGGGGTATAGTCCCTCTCCTCGCGCCTCTTCTGCATCGGTAAAAGCTAAACACTTCTCAAAAATAGTGATCATCTGTCCCTCCGAGTTTTTTTATCTATTCTAACCAATATTTTAATTTGACACAATCTATATTTTTGTAATCTTATGTTACTTTTGTCGATAGCCCCCCACCCTTTTCACCCCATTCCTAACCCCTATTAGATGGGAACATGTTACAATGCTTACATGTCGATTGGCGGGGTCTTGTTTCAGCTATTGAAGTCCCAAAATTACCCTATTAACCAATACTCTAAAGATACCGGTCTATCACGTTCACAGCTCTATAAGATATTTAGTGGGAAACACAGCCCCACCCTCGAAACAGTTAAAAAGCTAACCCTCCCCCTCAACATCTCGGTTGGAGAACTTATCGACTTTGTAGAAGCTGACACAGCCGACTTTGATTGACAACTACCCTTCACCTGCTAATTTTTTCCTTGATTTAGCCCCTCTAACAAAACATACTGAAAGCCAGAAAAGGGGGGAGCGGGATGTCAAAAAGATCCTTTTGATAGTGGCATTCTTTCTAATTATAACTGATTTAGCTTTCTCTAAAGACCTCATATTAAGGACAGACGATTTGGGCAATACTATCGTGGTGAAGTACAACAAAAAGAGTAGCCACGTTGTAATTCCTGAGGATACTACTGTAATAGAAGAGAAGGCCTTTTATGGGCATGACGTTCTAAAAAGGATTTTTATCCCTGCCAGCGTCACTGAGATTGGAGATGGTGCTTTCTATTTTTGTCTAGAATTGGAAGAGATCGTAGTTTCAAAAGATAACCCCAATTATAGTTCAAGAGATGGGGTTTTATTTGACAAGCAAGGGAAAACACTTATAGCCTACCCTGGGAGGCAAGAGCTCTCAAGCCTACTCAATTCCAGAAGGAGTGACTTCAATTGAGGCGTTGGCTTTTGCCTTTTGTTTTAATTTAAGATATATAGACATCCCTAATAGTGTCACTTCTATAGGCTATGAGGCTTTTCATGTATGCAAATCTTTAGAGAAAATTGTCATCCCCAGTAGTGTCATTTCGATTGGTCAAGGGGCCTTTGTGGCGTGTTGGTCTCTCAAAGAGATAACCGTCTCCAAAACTAACCCCAGATATAGCTCAATAGATGGAGTTTTGTTTGACAAACAAGCAAAGAGTCTTTTAGCCTACCCTCCCAGCAGTAATACTCAAGCTTACTCGATGCCAGAAGGGGTGCAATCAATTGGAGAGAGGGCTTTTTATGGATGTGCCCTCTTGGAAAATATCTTAATCCCTTATGGGGTCGTTAAGGTTGGTGATGAAGCTTTTAGTGATTGCACCTCTCTAAAAAGTATCTACCTCCCCAAAAGCGTCACTTCAATTGGCGAAAAAGCTTTTGACGGGTGTAGCGCTCTAAGTCTCGCTGTCGTTGCCGGGGAGATAAAAACAATTGAAGAGTGGACTTTTGGTGGGTGTAGCTCCCTTGAGAAGTTTACCATCCCTGATAGTGTCACTAAGATTGGCGATGATGCCTTTAGAGGGTGTAGCTCTTTGGAGAGTGTCATCATCCCTGATAACGTCTTCTCAATGGGAGCTGTTGCTTTTAATTGGTGTCATTCTCTAAAGAGTGTTTATATCTCCAATAAAATAACCTCCATAGAGGACTATACATTCAATATGTGTAGCTCTTTGGAGAGTATAAATATTCCCAAAAGTGTCACTGCAATAGGGAGGGGAGCTTTCATGGACTGCGCTTCTCTAAAGCTTATTGTCATTCCCGACAGCGTCACCGAAATTAGCGATGACGCTTTTAGAGGGTGTCGCTCTATTAATGAGATAGTAGTAGAAACTAGACAAAGCCCTGCTTACGGCTACTTCTCATGGACTAGCCACAGGTACTATATTTTTGTTAGACCGGCGTGGTTTAGAGACTAATGCTAGCTTTGCCCTGCCCGATTTTGAATGGTCCTCTCTAAGTGGTAGGCAAAGAGCTCCTCAGTGGCAATTGCCATCTTAGTGACACTCCACCCCTCCCCTTGGGGGAAGATATAGAAGGTATCGTCAAGGGTGTTGAGGTCGACACAGTCCCCCTTCCCCTTGTAGTCGTATTCGATATGAACTGAGTAGAGCTCAGCAGCTGGGATAACTAGCTTAAACTCCCCCTCCCCCTCTAAGGAGAACCCCTCCATATCGTGTCTGAGGCGCCCCTTACCCAGAGGGAAAAACCCTTTGGCGTTGGGAAGGGCATCAATCTCCACCTCAACTTCAGCGGCATACGCCCCCCTAGCAATCTCATCCCTAATTTGTCCCCTTTGAAACTCATACCAGTCGGGGATGTGGGGGAATTCGGTGGTTAGCTCCTCTTCCCCAGTCCCCCCCTTGATTGCCTCCAACTCTCCGAGCGTGTTCATATACCAAACTTTATTACACGAATTGCACCAGAGGTGGGCTCCATGGCTCTCCATCTGGAACTCACTTAAACAGTGGGGACACTGGTAGAGCACTTTATGGAGCCCTTCAGCGCGCCACGGTTTATCGATAACAATTGAGTTCTCCTTCTGCCACCGATACTCGTCGTACTCAAACGCCTCCCTTATTTTACGGTTAATTTCGCTGGCAGGGGTGTTTTTAACCTCCTCTCGATCTAAAATTTGGGTGAGATCGGCTTCGAGACGATTGCCCCGCTTCTTTAAATTCCAGCAGGGGCTATTTAGGTAGTTGCCGTGCATATTGAGGACCACCACTGGGACTTTGAGAATTTTAGCTAATTTCCCCAGAGAGTTGGGTAACACCGCTGTTGTCCCTATTAAAGAGTAGCGTGCCTCGGGGTAGAGGGCTAAAACATCCCCATTACCAATAACTCGCTCAATTTGGCGTACCAGGGTGAGGTCACTGGTAAACTTTCTCTTACAAATCCCCCCCACCTGTCTTAAGAGCCACTCACGTCCAATAAAGCCATCAATTGCCACCACATAGTTGGCCCTATGGGGGAAGATGGCCGCTGTAGTCACCATAAAGTCGATAAAAGCGTGGTGGGTACAGAGGAGTAAATAGGGGGGTTTTAGCCCCTTCATACGGGTGCGGTTAACTTTAAGACGGTGACTCCAAGTAGCTGGAAAACTTATAAGCCAAGTAACAGGCCTCAAGACGGTGAGTTGCCTTCTGGGGAGTCTCTTCATATCGAATCGCTTAGAGCTCTCCAATTTCTTGAACTGGTCCACTTTGTAACCCCTTAGTAGCCTTGGCTACTGTCAATGCGATGGAGCAGTGCCTCCCCTTGTTGGTAAAGGTTCTAACTTGTGTTAGTTATACCATACTAAGCTAGGACAACTCTACCCTCTTTTTGGTTACTTATAGTGTGAGATGTAATGATATAGTTGGTAGTTTCAAAAAGGGCCCCTTAGCGCACCACTTCGTAAGGCCAGTTAGTTATACCACCAAAGTCGTAGACATTGATGTACCCCATCGAAACTAGCTTACGAGCAGCTTGGGCACTGCGGTTTCCACTACGGCAGTAGACTAAGATAAGGGCCTCTTTGTCGCTCAACTCACTTGGAGGGGTCGACCCAATCGTCTCATTAGGGATGAGGATTGCCCCTGGGATATGACCTTGATTAAACTCACTTGCTGTACGCACATCGACTAAAATTAGCTCCTCACCCGAATCGATCATCTCTTTAGCTAATTCAGGGGAAATCTTTCTATATTGGGCTGTTATAACACTCTTGATTTGGCTCGCCTCTTCACCAATTGTCTTGGCAGGACGACCAGTACATGCGAGGGTCACCATAATAATAACAAGGGCTAACGCCACTATTTTAAACCAATGTTTCTTCATGTGGATAATATCGCCAAATAGGGGGGGGCTAGTCAAGCTAGCTTTAAAGCTCGCCTTCTCCAATAATTGGGCGATATAGGTCACAACTTTAAGAAATAATGCTTTCGATTGCATTAAAGGACACAATTTGTTACCATCAAATAAGAATCAATTAACAATACTACAAGGAGGAATGAGTCGTGGATAGTTGTGGAAAAAGTGCAAGTATGTCTGATGACCCTCTTGGTAGAAGCTCTCATCTTTGCCCCTTTGGGGTCTCTTATCGCTGATACCTGACCCTGTTCCACCCATTTTTTCGTCTCTAGTATCAAAAATGGAAAAAGAGTTTGACCACCTATATGAGTATGTAAGAAATCATAGCTGGCAGGAGCTAAAAAAGAGCCTCTCCCATATGCAAAACATCGACATTGCATCCTTTATTGAGGGGCTCTCCTTTGAACAAGCTTTAATTGTCTTTAGGACCCTCGACAAAGATGTAGCCGCTGAAATATTCGCCAACCTCGCCAATGAACAACAAGAGGACCTTATTGGAGCAATTACCGATGAGGAGATTCAACACCTTATGCGGGGGTTGATGATTGACGACGCGGTCGACATGCTTGGGGAACTACCGGCAAACCTTGTCAATCGGATTTTACGCCACACATCACCCCAAACCCGCACTTTGATAAACCAGTACCTCCTCTACCCCGAGTTTAGTGCCGGATCAATCATGACGGCCGAATTTGTCCAACTCAAGAAGGAGTTTAGTGTCAAAGAGGCGATCAACCATATTAGGCACGTTGGAGAGGACAGGGAGACAATCTATACCTGTTATGTTACCAGCCAAAACCGCAAGCTTGAGGGGATTATAACAGTACGGACCCTCTTGCTGGCAGACGATGCGCAGATAGTTGAAGATATAATGCAAACAGACTTCATCTCGGTTACCACTACCGATGACCAAGAGGCGGTTGCTAAGCTTTTTGGACGCTACGACCTCCTCTCAATTCCGGTAGCTGACCATGAGAACCGATTGGTAGGAATTATTACCGTTGATGATATCATCGACGTTATCGAAGAGGAGAACACTGAGGACTTTGAGAAGATGGGAGCTATGTTTCCTAGTGATAAACCCTACTTGAGGACAGGAGTATTTGAACTAGCTAGGAATAGGATAGCTTGGCTCCTTATCCTCCTAGTTAGTGGGATGATTACCGGCTTTATTCTACAGCGCTTTGAAGACGCCTTCTTAGTGCTACCCATCTTGGTCTCTTTTATCCCTATGCTCACCGACACGGGTGGTAATGCGGGGAGCCAGAGCTCCACCCTTATAATCCGGGGAATGGCCATTAACGAAATTTCTATTAAAGATACCGGTAAGGTGGTGTGGAAAGAGGTGCGTGTAGCCCTAATTGTGGGCTTTATCCTCTCCTTTATCACCGGGTTACGGGTCTACTTAACCGGGTATGGGATTATGGTAGCTTTGACGGTAGGAATAGCCCTCTACGCCACAGTAATTATGGCCAAAGCGATTGGAAGCCTCTTGCCGATGTTAGCCAAGTTGACCCGTATGGACCCAGCGATTATGGCAGCCCCCTTAATCACCACCATCGTCGATGCCTTTAGCCTCTTACTCTACTTAACAATTGCCCGTGCCCTTTTACATATTTAATGATTGCTATTGATTGCTATTGCATTAGAGGGGTGGTAGAGTAGCTGAAACAGTAAAGGAAACGATAGATGCAACCATTCTTCATATTTGCCCTTTTCTTCTTTTTTGCAATTGCCTACAACCTCCTAGGTCCCCTTGTCACTTCGATTATGGAGACGAACAACCTCACCCTCTCCCAGTCGGGGCTCTTAGTGAGTCTCCTTCAAGTTGGAGCCCTTATCTCACTTCTCCTGTCGCTCTACCTCATCAAGAAGCTGAGACAAACAACACTACTAAAAATAGGGTATACCGTTTTGATGGTGGCCCTCATCTTAATTGGCCTTACCAGTGGTAATGCCCTTCTTTTCTTCCTCTATGTAGCTATTGGGTTTGGCGCCTTCATGATTGATAGCGGCTCCAATGGGGCCCTCTCCGGTGACTACTTTGAAAAGAAGGAGCTCTATATCCCCCTTCTCCACTTTAGCTACAGTGCCGGAGCCATTGTGACCGGCTATTTTATCCTCCCCTTTAGGGGGGCTGCCTGGCGCACCGCTTATGTTGTGGCGGGGATTATTTTAGCGCTCCTCTTAGTTCTATCGCAGATTATAAAGCCCAAAGAAGGGGCTATAGCCAAGGCGGAAGCACCGATTCAAACTGAGAGCAATCTCCCTGTTTTGAAGAGTAGGAACTTTATTTTATACACCTTAGCCCTAATGCTCTACATGGGGAGTCAGCAAATCTGTGCCACCTGGATTCCGGTCTATACTGAATTAGAACTCTTGCAATCCCCCGCGATTGTGGGCACTAGCCTCACCTTCTTCTGGGTAGGAATAGCTATCTCACGCCTCCTATCGGGTCTTATTTTACAAAGGGGCTTTAAACCCCTCCCCTTAACCCTGTGGGGGTTTTTAGTGGCAGGTGGGGCCTTAGCCCTCCTCCCATTCGCCTCCAATATTGTCTTAGCCCTCATCCTAATAGCCCTCTGTGGCTTTGCAGCAGGACCAGCTATCCCCCTCTACATTGTAGAGACCTCCTCTTGGTTCCCCAAGAATAGCGCCTTTATTGCCATGGTCTATATCATAGCCGGGACGATGGGAAGGATGATCTTCCCCTACCTCACTACCCGTCTAGCCGAGTCAACTTCACTCGGCTACGCCTTGATGGTGAGTAGTATCATGTTATTTGTGGCAGGGGTGTTGGTCTTAATCGTTAAAAGGAGTGGGAGAACTGAACGCGCACCCCGTTAGGGTCTAAGACATAGAAAAACCTAATGTGGTCGTTGGGTTGGAAAGGACCACTCTCTATCGCTACACCCCACCTCTTTAAAAAGCTCAGCGTCTCTTCGAGAGAGTCGACAGCAAACCCTAAAGAGATCCCTGGACCCACCTTAGGGGCGGGATTTGCGCTCTTAATCAACTCGATTAGGGTCTCCCCCTCCCCGAGGAAAGCAATCTCGCCATCGGGAGTTTTAAAGCGACGTACAACAGGCAGACCTACAATCTCTTTATAAAAGAGAATTGAGGTCTCTAAATCGTCGGTGTTAATCGTGGTCCACACATACTTCATAATCTACTCTCCTATAATCTTAACGAGAACCCGCTTTTTCCGTTTCCCATCAAACTCGCCGTAGAAGATCTGCTCCCAAGGGCCAAAATCCAACTCACCGTTGGTGACAGCGACCACCACCTCACGCCCCATTATGGTGCGCTTAAGGTGGGCATCGGCGTTATCTTCGTAGCCGTTATGGCGGTATTGGCTGTAGGGCTTCTCGGGGGCCAACTTCTCCAACCACACCTCAAAGTCGTGGTGGAGTCCACTCTCATCATCGTTGATAAAGACACTAGCACTTATATGCATCGCATTGACTAAGACTAACCCTTCGCGAATGCCACTCTCTCGCAGACACTCCCTCACTTCTGACGTTATATTTATAAACTCACGACGCTGCTTAACATCAAAAAAAAGCTCTTTTCGGTACGATTTCATCGCTAACTCCTCCAATCTAATAATCTGTGCTCACCTTCCATCGCTTTCAAGTCACTAATATCTTGTGAAACCTCCAAGGTTCCACGGTAGGAGCCATCTTCGCCATAGATAGCCCGGTAGGTTATTAAGATAAGGCGCCCCCCCTTTTCTATTCTAAACTCAGCAATCTCTTGTTTTTTAGTTTTAAAAGCTTCTAAAATCTCCTCCACCAAATGGAGTGATGTTGGGGGGTGGCAGTTTTGGACAGTGCGCCCCACCACCGCTTTGGCTCTCGGAAAGATTCTCCCCTCGGGGGTATTGAAGTAGACAACCCGGTCTTCACTATCAACTAAGGTTATATCGACCGGGAGGTGGTTGAAGATCTCCACTAGCTGGGCCACAGTGGGCTCCCCACTAATTAAGTTGACCCGCTGCTCTCCCCCTTCTAGGGTACTAGGCTTAACTTGCCCCTCTATTAGTTGCCCTTCGCCAAGCTTGAGGAGTATTTCATCCCCCAGTGTCGTTATAATCGTGGGGATTAAGATTTGCTCCTCTCTAAAGATTACTGTATTAAGGTCAAAGAAGAGTTTACCAATAAGGCGGTTAAAGCTAGATAGGGGGTAGTTCTCCTCATCCAGAATCCCCTCTAAGAGGCGTAGAGCACGTCGTACATCGTCGTGGATAGCCCACAAGATAGTTAGACAGCGACTATCTTCAATCGCCTTTTCAACCTCAGGAAAGAGGATATTCTCCTTATACTCGTAGTACTTAATCAGTTTAGTGAGTTGTTTCACCGCTTGCAGGAGCTCTTGGCGCGATTGGCTATTAATTGAACCTGCTCCATTAATCTTAGTTATAGTGGGCTTAAGATTATCTAAAACAGAGATAACTTCAGTGTTGGCTCTCAACAACTCCTCAATAAAGGGGAGGTCGCGCCTAAAGGGGCGCTTGTCGCGGTTGAGGCTGGCAGAAAAGGCGTTGAGGAGGCGTTGGATTATTAACTTGGCACTATCAATATCGCCCACAGTTTTAACCACTTCGTCAACCAAGACAAAGGTCTCTAGGGGGGTTACTTGGTCAAAAAGCACTTTAGCCCGCTCTAAATTCTCAACGTTGGTGAGGGGATTGTCTAAACCTAAGGCAAAGGAGAGCAAAATTGAGTAGCGCTCTTGATCAATCTTTTCAATTAGGCGCATCTCACCCCTCCCCCTCTTTGGGGACAATGCAGATAAACTTAAATACTCCCTCCCCTTGATTGGAGAGTTGGTGGAGGCTATCGGGGTCAACGTAGAGGAGACTTCCTCCCTTTACGGGGTTCCCTTCTCCCGCAAAAAAGAGGCTCCCTTCCCCCTCGATGACATAGATTATGTGGGGCCAAGGGTGGCTGTGGCGCGGGGTACTCTCCCCCTCTTTGAGGGTAAAAAGACGCATCACATAGTCACTCCACCCCTCTTCGGGGCCAATTAAGATCTGCTTCTCAACGCCACCCATCAAAACCTTCTCAACCTGGTCAACGTGTCCAATAAACATAGGTCACCCCCTAATAATTGTAACCATTTTAAATTATATGGGGTGAAATATCAAACGATTGTAAGAGTGGCTCCACTACAGTTATCGAAGGACCCCTCAGCTCTCTTCTTGATCATCTCTATGGCCTCCCCCCCTGTACAGTGGCACACCCCGATCTTCTCAATCGGATAGGTCAAGAGGCACTCTAGCACCGTATTGCGTCGCTCTTGATTTGTGTCAGAGAGGTGAATTCCCCCTAAGAGGGCATAAATAGGGCGTCCAAAGCGCTCTAGAGTCGCATCGATAATATTGAGAATTCCCGGGTGGGAGCACCCAACAATCAGAACAAGACCTTGGGAAGAGTTGACAATTAAAGCCACCTCATCATCAAAGGGATCAATTGATCCATCCTTAAGGCGGAAGCGGGGATTGTTCTCCTCAATGGGGTTACGTCGCTCAAAAGCGGTTATGAGCCACACGCCACGACTAATCATCACCGTGTTGGAGCAGACAGTGTGCCACATCACCTTGTGGCGGTTAATTATCTCGCGGTTAAAGGTGACCCCATTGGGGCGTAGACTCTCCCCCTCTAAACTAAATTTCTCATCTTCATACCCTTGACCACTCCACAGACGTAAAGAGGGGTAGGTGTACTCCTCTAGGAGAGGAATTACCCCCCCTCCGTGGTCCCAGTGGCGGTGGCTAAGGACCAAGTGGTCGAGTCGACTCAAATCTCTCCCTAGACGGTGGGCATTCTCAATAAAAGCCCTTGAAGCGCCCGTATCAAAGAGTATTTTTTCTCCATTTCTTTCAATTAAACAGGAGAAGCCGTGCTCTGCTAATAGATCACTTCCCCTTTTAGAGGTGTTGTCGATGAGGGTCGTTATCTGCAACATAATGCCCCCTTGTCCCCAATCATACACCATAGTCCCCTACTCTGCTAGAAATTATTCTTAAAAAAAGAGGTCAATTAGGAAGATATTCCAAAAGAAGGTCACTTTATTTTGGGGGATATTGTAAAAGAGACTGAAGTTGAGAGAGCGCTCACGCACTTTAAAATGGGGGCCACCTACAGCCAAGGGAGAGAGTCTAATAAAGGGCCCATAGGAGGGGGAGAGGGTCTCAAATTTACCTAAAAAGCCGAGACTCAAAAAGAGGTTGAGGTAGGAAGGGACAACCTCAGAGGTGGGGTTATGGTCGCCTATGAGGGCCAAGGTGAAGGCTGACCCCCCTAAAAGCTGCCCCCCAGGGTGGGGCGTTGCTTCACTTATCAAGAAGAGCTCTACTTCCCAGCGCGGAGCGAAAGACCACACTCCTCCTACTTGGACAAAGGTCCCCTCACTCACCACCTCCGAAGAGGGAGGAAGGTTCCACGTCCCAAGGGAGAGGGCTAACGAGCCCGCCATTAAGGGGGTGGTAAAGAGGAGGAGGATTAAAATAGTTGCTCTAACTCTTTTCACTCTTATTCTCCCTAAAATAGGTAGTGGGTTATCTCAAAGAGTCTCAAGCCCCAACCCCACTGGGCACTTGTAACGTCCCAGAGGATGTGGACTCCCAGAAGAGCTATCCTTTTATCACTAAAATCGAAAAGGAGAGGCTCCACTGTCAGCCTCACCCCACTTAAAAGGGGGAGAGAGAAGTTGAAGAGGAGATCGCTCCCTATCCCTATCGAGTAGCCACTAGCGCGCCTAAAGAGGGGGGCCAGGGGATGGTCGGTCCACACGAAGAGGTGTTGGAAGAGCCCCACACTCCACTGGGGCGGTCCGGCTAAGTTGACTAGAACTCCTGTTTGAAGAGAGGGCCCCCTCTTAAAGGGGCGCAGTGTCACCTCGAGGGAGAGGTATTCGTTGTCGACAAAAGAGTCCCCCACCAGCCCATCAAAGGCAACTCGGTAGCCCCCCCACCAAGCGGCAAAGAGGGTGAGAGTTAGTAGCAGGAGGGTTAAGGTTACAACTAAGCGCTTCATCACCTACCCCCACACCTGCATCAAGAGGTTGTTAAACCACCCCTTAAATGTTCTATAATTCTGCGCCTCTTCTAGGGTGACTTTACGTGTGTGCTCCATCAACTCCTCTATATAGGTGAGAGCCTCCCCTCCAATCCGCTCATCTTCAAAGAGGAAATTGAGCTCCCTTGAGAGCACTTGAGAGCGGAAATTGTAGTTGGCACTCCCCATGGTGACTAACTTGCCATCTGCCACCATCAACTTGAGGTGGAGAAAGGCCCCATCAGGCGAGTTGTACATATAGACATTAATCCCCGCTTCTATTAAATCGAGAATTCCGTAAAAGGAGGCGAGCTCGTACTTATCTTGGGTTGAGTACTCGGAGAGGACTACGCTGACCTTCACTCCTCGACTAATAGCCACTTTGAGGCGATCTAAGAGGGCCGGCGTTATAAAAGTGTACCCTTGGATTAACCAGAGCTCCTCTTGAGCATAGAGGCTGAAGGCATCAAAGAGGGGGGAAACTTCCCTCTTCTTAGGCCAATTGTGGTCAACTAGGTAGAGGGTTGTTGACTCCTCCTCTAAGCCCTCTTTGACGGCAAAGGCGCTACTTTTAAGTTGTTTGGGGGAGTAGTCGTTCCAAGTCTCTACAAAGAGGTCAACCACTGCTTGAAGAGCCCCAGGCGAGTAGACTTCAGCCATTGAATCAATATTTCCCACCCCCAGAGGCCAAGCAATTGAGGTGTGGTTGATGTTGACCCCCCCAATGGCTAGGAGTTCCCCATCAACAACCCAATACTTTTGGTGGTTACGATGGAAGAGAGAGAGGGGGAAGAAGAGATTACTGAGGGAGAGGGAGTTGTATTCAGCCACCTCGAGTCCCAGTTCACCGAGGCGCATATAGGCAGCTTGAATTAATTCACTACTATTGGGAATCATCTGAAAGTTGGAAGAGGAGTCGATTAGGATATAGACCCGCACCCCTTCAGCCATCTTTTGGGCAAGGGCACTCCAGACCGGTTCGGTCGAGGCGTGCGCCACTCCCAAGAATGTACAAATCAAGATGTAGTCTTGAGCCCCCTCAATCAACTCTAAAGTGCGCTCATTCCATTCAGCCCCGGTGTTGTAGTAGGTGGGGTATGAACTCTCATAGGCAGGAATATGGTGTTGCTCTAAAAAGGGGAGGAGACTCCACCCGTCACGCTCCATCTTCTCGAGGCGTGCTGTGGTGGAGCAACTACTCAGGAGTAGCCCTAAGAGTAGAACAATTAGAGTAAATTGTGCTCCCTTTTTAATTTTCATAATTGCTACTATAACCTATTACAGAGAGTAAGAGAAGCAACTTATTAGTATTTGACTCTTCTCGTGTTTATGGTAATATGCGGTAAACAAATACAGAGATGAGAGAAAATGGCGGAGCTTATGGGAAAAGAGATTCGGTGTGTTGCTTTCGATTTTGGTGGGGTCTTAGCCTACTTTATTACAAGAGAAACTGTAGAGAAGATGGCTAAATTAGCCCAAGTCCCCTATGAAGAGTTTAACCGTTCTGTTTGGGCCCACCGCTATGAACTCGATTTGGGGGAGCACCCCTACCACCAGTATTGGGGCAATGTCCTGAGGGGGTGTTCTTCACCTGTCCCCCTTGAGAAGATTGAGAAGGAGTTGACCCACCTCGATGTGACCGGTTTCTCAAGGATGAACCAGAAGATGCTCAACTGGGTCAAGAACCTCCAAGAGAACTCTTACAGAACCATTATTATCAGCAACATGAGCCCCGAGACCTACCAAGAATTGGTCAAAGAGCAACCTTGGCTCGATAGCTTCGACGAGGCTATCATCTCAGGTCTCATCAAGATTAATAAGCCAGATCCTAGAATCTACGAAGCGGCTATTAGGAAAGCTGGCGTAGAGCCCTCCCAAATCCTTTTCCTCGATGATGTTGAGAGAAACATAGAGGGGGCAAAAAAGATGGGCATCAGAGCTCACCTTTTCAGTGATACTGATGCCCTCTTCGCGGAGTTGGAGGCCAACTACCCCACCCTCCCCCGTCAAGGTTTAAACGATATCGACCTTCCCACGTCCAAAGACATTTAAGAGGAAGAGGGCTACGCCAGTGGTAACCAACAAGATGGTAGCTAGCGCTGCGGCAGGTCCAAAGTAACCTCCTAAAATCCAGGCGTAGATTCGAATCGGCATGGTTGTTGTATTGCCCACGTAGAGGAGAATCGAGGCTGACAACTCGTTAATCGAGGTGATCCAGCTCATTACAGCTCCCGAGACAATCCCTGGAATCATTAGAGGCATAGCTACCTTTCTAAAAGCACGCGCTGGGGAAGCCCCTAAGCTAATCCCGGCATCCTCCAGGTCGGGGTCAATTTGTTGCAGAATCGATGAGGCGGAACGGACCGAGTAGGGTAAACGCCGAATAAAGTAGGAGATGATCACAATTAGAGCAGTTCCATAGAGGATAATAGGTGGTTTGTTAAAGGCGATAATCAATCCAATACCCATGACGGTCCCCGGTACAATATAGGGGGTCATTAAGAGGGTATCGAGTATCTTGTTAACCACGGTTTGTCGACGCGTCACAATGAACCCTAAAAGGGTCCCTATTACAACAATGAAGACGAGGGCCACTATCGAGTAGATGAAGCTGTTAGCAATCGCTGTGGGCACCTCCCGACTCACTTGTCTAAAACTATCCAACCCATAGCCATCAACGAAGACAGGCCCCTTAGTCTTCTTAAAGGCAAAGACGACCACAACCCCCATCGGAAGGGTACTAAGGGCAACAATTAGATAGGAGATAAAGTGGGCAAAGAAGTTGGAGGCCCCTGTAAGCTTCACCGTTTGAGACCGGTAGAGGAGGACACTCGAATATTTTCTCCGTCTAGCGGCAAACTTCTGAAGAAAGATTCCTATCGCTGCCACCAACACTAAAATAATAGAGATGGTGGAGGCCATCGCGGGTCTCTTAGAGATCTCACTAGTGTACATGTTGTAGGCCATTGTGGGGAGAACGCGGTAGCGCCCACCAATAATCTGGGGCGTCCCAAAGTTAGCTAAAGAGAGCATAAAAACCATCAGCGCCCCCGAGGTAATCGAGGGGGTCACTAAGGGCATCGTCACCTTATAGAACCTCTTAAAGGGGGTGGCTCCCATATTACTGGCTGCCTCTTCCAAAGAGCGGTCAATGGTCTGCAATCCGTTGGAGGTGAGGAGGAAGACAAACGGGTAGTACTGGAGTGCATAGACCAAGATAATCCCAAAAGCCCCATAGATGGTGGGAAGATTTACCCCAATCTTAGCAAAGGCGTTGGTCACAAAGCCATTTCTCCCCAACATCACTATCCAAGAATAGGCCCCTAAGAAGGGGGGGGTGAGGAGGGCTAATGTGGCTAAGCTACTGAGAAGTGGAGTACCAAAAATTTTGTAACGGGTGGTAAAGAAAGCTAACGGAACTCCTAGAATAACTGCCCCCAACGTCCCCCCTAGCGAGACTACCAAGCTATTTAAAAGTGATTTCAAATAGTAGGGGGTGGTGAAGAAGGTGACGTAGTTCCCTAGTCCTATCTTGTCCGTCTCCAAGCTGATAAAACTCTGCATCAAGATGTTGAAAAGAGGATAGATTACTAAAAGGCCAATTATGACAAAACCCATAAGGGTGATAAGGTTCCAAAACCCATCCCGGCGTAGCCAGTTTTTCATACCTACACCCCCTTACTCTGACGCAGGCGTCCACCAGTTGTTTTATCAAAGAAGAGGATGCGCTTCTTCTCAACAAAGAACTCAATCGTTTCACCTTCGTCGATAATATCTTCGGGGTCGGCTATCTCACTTTGGAGGGTGAGAATCAAATCGTCATCAACTATAATCTTGTAGGTGACCCCTGTCCCGATGAAGAGGGCTTTATTCACTTTACCCACAAAGTAGACCGAGTCGTCCCGCCTCACCCCGCTTCCTGTCCAGATTTCGGTATCGGTGGGGCGGAAGCAGACTGTACACTCTTCGGGCTTAACTCCCGGTGGGAAAGTTGAAGCGAGCTCTTTGACACTCTTACTGGAGCGCATCGCCTCCTCTCCTCCCATTTTATTCATACTCCCCACAAAGGAGGAGACAAATTCATTAACTGGGTCGCGGAAGATCTCCCAAGGGGTACCAACTTGCTGCACCACGCCAAGGTTCATAACAGCTATCCTGTCAGAGATGACAAGCGCCTCCTCTTGGTCGTGGGTGACGTAGATGGCGGTTGTCCCTAGCCTCCGCTGGATATCTAAAATCTCTTCACGCATGTTGAGGCGCAACTTGGCATCCAAGTTAGAGAGGGGTTCATCCATCAACAAAAGGCGGGGGGCAATAACGAGAGCACGAGCTAAACCGACCCTCTGTTGCTGTCCACCTGAGAGCTTGTCGGGGGTACGCTTCTCATACCCTGACATCTGAACCATATCCAACACCTCAGCGACCCGCGTATTGATCTCGTGTTTGGGGACTTTGCGGTTTTCAAGTCCGAAAGCGACGTTTTTCTCAACAGTCATATGGGGAAAGACTGCGTAGTTTTGAAACACCATCCCGATATCACGCATATGGGGAGGGACATTGTCTATAACCTCTCCAGCGACTTTGATGTGACCATCATTTTGTCGGTAGAAACCGGCAATAATCCTCAATAAGGTTGTTTTTCCACATCCACTAGGCCCCAACAAGGTGAAAAACTCACCCTCTTCGATGGTGATATTTACATCTTGCAGTGCCTTGACTCCGGGAAACTCTTTACTCAGATTTTCTATCTCTACATACATACAGACTCACTCCATATAAGGGGTGAACCACACAACCAGAGCGATTGTGTGGTTCACAGTTTTTGGTTTAACTTTATAGTCCGAGTTTCATCATCAGCTCGGTGTAGACTCCTAAGAAGCGGTCGCGGTTTGCAGCAGACCAGCCGAAGTCGTAATCAACAACGTTAATTGTTGACAGTGGTGGCAACCCTTCAGGGCTCTTAGCACCGGTGTGAACTGGGCGACGCCCCATCCTCTCTACGAGGAAGTTCTGAACGGGTGTTGAAGTTGCCCAATCGAGGAAGATCTCAGCGTTCTTGCTGTTAGGACCACCCTTAATTTTGGCGATTCCATCGGGAGCAGCTACAACCCCATCTTTGGGATAGACAATCTTAACAGGTGCTCCACCCAAGACGTAACGCTGGGCGTTGTCTTCAAGGGTGATTGAGACAGCTGCTTCGCCGTCGGCCACAAAGCGGGGAACTGCCCCAGAGCTGGCACTGATTTCAACGACCTTGAGGAAGTTTTCGATGTGCTCCCACCCCTTCTGCTCGCCATAAATTGTTAGCACGTTAGCTAATTGCATGTAAGCTGAGCCTGAGGCAATGGGGTTAGCCATCACCAACCCCTTCTTAACTTTGGCGAGATCGACCCAAGTCTGAGGAATCTCTGCCGGTGAGAGAAGGTCGGTATTTACGATAAAGACCATAACAATAGCTGTATAGGGGAGCCAGTTGGTTCCAACCTTAAATACATCATCAATTTTGTCCCACTCTTTGGG
>LSQX01122970.1_pt1 | contig 27559 bp, 24 predicted proteins | sample 654561 | NCBI WGS metagenome assembly LSQX01 (sample SAMN04489861, study PRJNA283612) | anaerobic digester metagenome | isolation source: 4 biogas reactors fed with cattle manure at either 37C or 55C with and... | place: Denmark: Kongens Lyngby | collected 2014
AGATGTGTATAAGAGACAGGTATATGATTAGTTTGTCTGTAAAAGCATTATTATAATTGTCATTGATTTTCTTAAGATTATCCAAATCAAACATTATAAGTGCAAACTTTTTGTTTTGTTTTTTTGTAAGGTCTATTGTCTTGCGTAGTTGTTCCTGAAGCTTAGCTTTATTAGGCAATCCTGTATGTATATCAGTATATGCCAATCTCCTAATCCGCTGTAGGGCTTCTCTTTTTTCAGAAACATCATTACCTATGGCTACAAAATGAAGTACTTCATCATTTACACTCCTAATAACATTAATATTCCAATTTATGTAGCGCTTACTTCCATCCTTACATGTGATAGATTTTTCTATACTCACACCCTCATTTTTTGTAATAATTTCATTAAATTTAGGTGTATAAAAAAAACTATCCTTATCAACAAAAATTGACCAACTCTTCCCCAGAATTTGCTTTTCTTTATATCCTGTAACTTTTTGCGCGAACCTGTTAAATAAGACTATACTTCCATCTATTTTCCATGCTACAACCAATAGATTTGTATTATCAATGATACTTTTTGAAAAAGTACGTTCTTTTTCAACACTCTCTTTTAATTTCTTAATGTATCTTCTTATAAACAAATACAATAAGCTGATAAAAAGCAGCATTAATAAAATAGTAATATATATGCTGCTGTACATCTTAACGCTATTGTAATAAAACAAAAGTTTAGCCCACACATTTGAAAACATTGTTGTTCCTCCAGCTACAAATTCAATATACTATATATTTCCATTGGTATAATTAAAAATCAAGTGTGCTTTCATTAAGTGCTCTCATTATCCCCTCGCAAATAGACTCAGCTGCTTTATCGAGAAAGTTTTTCGTCTTAAGTTTTGCCCTATCTGATGGATTAGTTATAAAAGCAACTTCAGCTATTACTGCCGGCATTTTTGTCCTATTTAACACAGCTAGATTTGGTCTTTCACTAAGCCCCCTATCTGTAGTACCTAAGCCATTCACCATTTCTTCCTGAAGGATTTTTGCTAATCCTTCACTTGTAATTCCATATGCCTCACTGTTTGATAAAGGATAATATAAGGTCATAGTTCCATCATAGTCTGGATTATTAGCTATAGCATTATTGTGAACACTTACAAAAAGATGGGCTTCCAAATTATTTGCAAACTCCGCAATATCTTTAAGTTCAACAAAAGAATCATCGTATCTTGTCATATAAACATTAACGCCCTTTTCACGAAGCATGTCATAAAGCGCCAAACATATGGCTAGATTCAAATCAGATTCCTTTAAAAGTTTTGAGTTTCCTTCTTCCCTAAACACTGCACCGGGATCTTTGCCACCATGTCCAGGGTCTATAACTACTATTTTACCCTTTGATGAAGGATGCTGGGAATATTTATCTTCTATTGATACCGGAATAACATCAATTATAATCTTATCATCATTCTGATTGTTTAGCGAGTATCCATAAACATTTTTTGCGTAGAATATAATATCGGTACTCAAAGTTCTTCTATTCGTTTCTATATCAATAAAATCAATATAATTATCATTAATATATAGTCTGCCATTTCCCAAATCTATATCAGAATCATTTATTGAAATTATATATTTGTTATCCTCCTGAGTTTCTTCAATACTATTTCTTTCAATACTATTTCCCCCTATAACCAATTGCGGTTGTTTAGTATTGCTATAATAAACATTTTTATAGGATGGTTTCATAAACTCAATCTTTAGCCCGTCGATGGTCTCGGCGACCATAAATTCAGGCTGTCCTTTAACGTCTGCTACTATTCTGGTTGTATTTAAGGTGAATTGTCCGCATCTTACAGATTTCACTATTTCGCTATCGGGTACCAATAATTCTTCAGTAAACCTTAATTGGGATGATGGGATATCAATGACTACCCTATCCGGATTACTCAGTCTAAAAATATTGGGGCTTTGTATGAAATCCATATCTATATTAAGAACGTCATCACCATTATTTGAAAACTTAACATCCGTTATATTGCTTCCCTCACTTACAAAATCTATGTATATGTTCTTTTTGTCCTTCGACAATTCCACACTATATTCATTCCACTCATGCAAATCAATAACTACGCGTGTGATATCAGGGGACAGACTGTTTTGTGCTGTTCTTACCACTAATACATTATTATATTTTACAGGAATAACTGTTTCCTTTGCACTTAGTATACAATCTTTTAAATCAATTACTAAACGTGGGCTATTATCAAGCTCTGTGATTGAATACTCTTTTATTTCACTATCGGTATTAATCATTATCCTAACATCATTATTGTTTAGTTGATATCCTATAGTATTTAGGCGCATCCTATCTGTATCGATTGCATTATACGAATTATCATCATCCGGGTTCTCATCCCGTTGTGTTTGTTGTTCTTTGTCATCGATTTCATTATGCGGAGTATCAAGGGTAATGACTCTTGTTAAAGGAAGCCAATCGACTTTCATACCTAAAGTTTCACCAACGAACCGTACAGGTATCATTATTCTGGAATTAATATTTTTTGAAGGTATCTCCATTTCGTATGAGATATCATTTATAATTGCTATCTTATCATCCATTTTTAAAACAATCGACGTATCATCCAATGAGATTTCTACTGTTTGCTTCTCTGAAATCCACTGCACTTGGGCACCTAGTTTTTCAAAAACTGCTCTGGCAGGAACTACAGAACGATCATTAAAAATAAGCGGTGGAACATCAGTATTCACACTCTCACCATTAACCTTAAGATATGTCGGAGCATAGGCATATTCATGCCACTGGCCATCATAATAGTATTGAGTCATACCGTCTGCATATCCATTTGTTAATAAAATGTCAACAAAAGATGTCAAAATCATTATAATAATAAGAGTAATGAATATTTGCTTTTTCATTGCTTTTTGCACCTCCGGGGATATACTAAAAAACTCTTCCCTTAACACTATTCGACAAATTTTTTTTATTTCCTGCAATGTTATCCCTTTGTAGCGCATTTGTAATGGAATTGTAATTTTGCCCGACAACTACCGCCGTTTATATCTTTCCGCCTCACTATATATACACCCACAATATTGCTGCATGTATAAACCCATTTCACGCGCAGAGGCATGTCCTTCTTTAAATCCCTTTCTTAAGTCGTTATATAAAAAATCAACTCCATATTTCTTGCCTGCGGATTCCCCCATATCTTTTATTAATTCATGTTTTTGGTAAGGGCTTATTAATAGGGTAGTTGTGAAAGCATCAAAATTACCTTTTTTAGCAACACTTGCTGCCCTATCAAGTCTATCTGAATAACACATGCGACATCTAATATTTTCTCTGTAAACAGCATTTCTCAAAAAATCGTCTAGATTATATTCATCCAATACTATAAGTTCTATACCCTTTTTATCGGCAAAGGATTTTGCTGTTTCAAGTCTTTTCTCATACTCCTTGTACGGATGAATATTAGGATTATAAAACAACCCATATATTTCCCAACCCTCTTTTTTAAATTGTTCAGTCGGGAAAACCGCACACGGTCCGCAACACATATGCATAAGTAATTTCATGATATCAATCCTTTCAGTTGGTCGGCTTGACAGTTGGTCAGTTGGTCAGGAAAAGCCTAGCCACCTTGTTCCCCCTAATAGGGGGATGTCGTGTTAACGACAGGGGGTCATGATTTAGTTGTCATTCTGAGCGTCAGCGAAGAATCTCATGCCCTATTCTATTCATTTTTATACCAAGGTTTGCATTGGTAGCGGCAGACGACCCTGTCTCTGCCCGCAAGTCCGGCCAACCCGTTCAACGGTCTCCTAATCGTCCTTCTTTTTCCCAAAATGCTCATACCCCAGCCTTGTAACAACCCTTCCACGCGGTGTTCTATTTATAAAGCCTAATTGTAATAAATATGGTTCGTATACATCTTCAATAGTATTCGCCTCTTCTCCGGTTGAGGCTGCCAAAGTATCTAACCCCACAGGTCCTCCATCGAATTTTTCTATAATAGTTAATATTAATCTGCTGTCTACAGAATCTAATCCTATACTATCTATTTCCAACATATTAAGTGCAATATTCGCTATTTCCTCGGAAATTATTCCATCACCCTTAACCTGTGCAAAATCCCTTACACGTTTTAATAATCTATTAGCAATTCTCGGTGTTCCCCTTGATCTCTTAGCAATCTCCGAGGCACCTTTTTCATTTATTTCAATGTTAAGTATCCTTGAAGAACGCTTAACTATATATTCAAGTTCTTCATTACTATACAATTCAAGCCTGTTTATTACGCCAAATCTATCTCTTAACGGAGAAGTGAGAAGTCCGGCCCTAGTGGTGGCTCCGATTAATGTAAATTGCGGTAAGTCTAATCTTATTGAGCGTGCGCTTGGTCCCTTACCTATAATTATATCCAGTGCATAGTCCTCCATTGCAGGATATAATATTTCTTCTACCGTTCGATTAATTCTATGTATTTCATCAATAAACAATATATCGTGGGGTCCAAGATTCGTTAATATCGCCGCAAGGTCACCGGGTTTTTCTATTGCAGGTCCTGATGTAATCCGTATCCCAACACCCATCTCATTTGCTATTATATTAGCTAAGGTAGTCTTTCCTAAGCCCGGAGGTCCATAAAGAAGTACGTGGTCAAGGGCTTCTCTTCTTTTTTTCGTCGCTTCTATAAATATGATAAGGTTTTCTTTTATTTTTTCTTGGCCTATATATTCGTCAAGAGTTTTAGGACGAAGACCATAATCCATCTCACGATCTTCATCGATTAAATCAGTTGAAGCTATCCTATTTTCTAAATCCATATTTGACCATCCTTTTTTTAGTTGATTAGTTAGCTGGGTTGGTCGCAAAATATTTTCGTAACGACTAATCTTAGCTAACTGACAATCCAACTACTTCATCCGATGACTACCGCCGCTAACACCCCCGCTTCTGCAAGCGGGGGATAAGCGGCGCTACGCCCCTGGATAACGGTTTCTAAGGTTCAGGTGGAGTTAAAACTCCATCTGAACCTTAGAAACCTGTTTATCTTTCTTTAACCATATTTTTAAGTGCCAATTTAACAACTTCTTCAACCGGCAAATTTTCTCCGTCTATTGATTGAATTGCTCTTGATGCTTCCGCATAAGAGTACCCCAATGAAATCAAGGCGTTTACTGCTTCCGAAGAACAATTAATATATGTAGAAGACGCACTATTGCTATTTAAATTTATCAAATCCTCAGCTTTAATCTTATCTTTTAATTCAAGAACTATTCTTTGTGCTATTTTATTACCTATACCCGGAGCCCTCATAAGCGCTTTAAAATCTGAATTTGCAACCGCTAAAGCAAACCCGGATGGCGTAATTGATGACAATACAGCAATAGAAACTTTCGGACCAACCCCGGATACCGAGATTAACCTTTCAAAAACAGTGAGCTCCTCTTTATCAGAAAAACCATATAAATCCATAATATCTTCTCTTATGTGAAAATATGTATGTACCTTAATTTCACACCCTATGGAAGGTATTTTTTCTATTGTGGAAAGAGATGTATAAATTTTAAATCCAATACCATTTACATCTATCACAATATAATTATCAGCTATATCTTCAACCTTACCTTTTATATACGCTATCATACAGACACCATTCCTCTATTTTTTTTACCACCCAAAGAACCATAAGTCAACGATTAACACTACTGGTATTTTAACATATGAAAATCAGAATATCAATTAAAAATCGTTTAAAGTTACTGTCAAGTAAACGTTGGCAACTTTTTTTCTATAACAAATTCACTGATAGCTACTATTCAGGTGTGTCAACATTAGACTATTTGCTTGTCATTCTGAGCATTAGCGAAGAATCTCATGCTCTATACTGCTATTTTAAATGACAGTGCTATGCCACGGGGACTGCTATGCCCACAGGACGCTCCATCACTCTCCCCCTACAGTCATTCGCTTTACCCACATGTAGGGGCGATTCGTGAATCGCCCCTACGGAACTGCTCGAACTGCCCCCGTGGCTGTGCTATCCTGTAATCCCTAAACAGTAACAAATTTTCTGGTAATGTGGTCGACTACCTATCCGAATACTTAATTGCATTATCTAATTGTGCAGAATGTGCATGGCATATAGCAACAGCGAGTGCATCTGCGACATCATCAGGTTTAGGAACTACTTCTAATGAAAGTATCGCCTTTACCATACTCTGAACCTGATGTTTATCCGCTCTGCCATAACCTGTAACCGCCTGTTTTACCTGTAATGGTGTATATTCATGGACATTTAATCCATTATTAGCTGCAGATAACAATGCTACTCCCCTTCCATGACCTACGGTAAGTGCAGTCTTAACATTTTTATTAAAAAAAAGTTCTTCTATTGCTACAGTATCTGGTTTATACAATGAAATAATACTACTTAATTCTTCGTATATCACCTTAAGCCTATCTGTCAAATCCATAGAAGGCATTGTTTTTACAGCACCGTAATCTATCACCTTGTGTTTTATTCCATTATATTTTATTACACCATATCCTACTATGGCTATTCCGGGGTCAATCCCTAATATTATCATAATATCGAATCCTTTTATTATGCCTCTTGTACATTTTCTACCCATAATGTATAATAAGTTTGATTATCTTATTTTATCATATTAAGGAGGATTTGCATATGAGTAATAAAGAAAAAGTTGTACTTGCTTATTCGGGAGGCCTTGATACTTCCATAATAATTCCTTGGCTTAAGGAGAACTATGATTATGAAGTAATTGCCGTTGCAGGGGATGTTGGTCAAGGTGAAGAACTTTCTCCTCTTAAAGAAAAAGCTATAAAATCAGGTGCCGGCAAGATATATATTGAAGACTTAAGAAAAGAGTTCGTTGAAGATTTTATTTTTCCTGTGCTAAAAGCGCAAGCTGTTTATGAAGGCAAATATCTTTTAGGCACTTCTTTTGCAAGACCGTGCATTGCTAAAAGACTTGTTGAAATCGCGAAAAAAGAAGGCGCCGTTGCTATTTGTCACGGTGCTACCGGAAAAGGAAACGATCAAGTTAGATTTGAACTTACAATAAAGGCTCTTGCACCGGACTTAAAAATTATTGCGCCATGGAGAATATGGGATATTAAGTCAAGGGAAGAAGCTATTGATTATGCGGAGGCAAGAAATATTCCCTTACCGGTAACAAAAAAAGATAACTATAGTATGGATAGAAACATCTGGCATTTAAGCCACGAAGGATCAGACCTTGAGTTTCCGGAAAATGAACCCCGGTACGATAAAATACTTAAGCTTATAGTTCCGCCGGAGAAAGCTCCGGATACACCTACCTATGTGGAAATCGAATTTGAAAAAGGAATCCCCGTAAAAGTAAACGGTATTAAATATGAAGCAGTTGAATTATTAGAAGTACTAAATAAAGTTGCCGGTGAAAACGGTGTAGGAATAGATGATATAGTTGAAAATCGTTTGGTTGGAATGAAGTCTCGCGGTGTATATGAAACACCGGGTGGCACAATATTATATAACGCTCACAGAGAGCTTGAGTACTTGACTCTTGACAGGCAGACATTACATTTTAAACAAATGGTTTCCTTAAAACTTGCTGAATTAGTTTATGACGGTAATTGGTATACTCCATTAAGAGAAGCAATAAGTGCTTTTGTTGATAGTACTCAACAAACCGTAACAGGCACAGTAAAACTTAAACTGTATAAAGGAAGCTGTACTCCTGCAGGTGCTAAATCAGATTTTTCTTTGTACAGTGAAGAGATAGCTACATTTGGAAAAGATGAAGTATACAATCAAAAAGATGCCGAAGGTTTTATTAATCTGTTCGGATTACCGTTAAAAGTTCGTGCTATGATGATGGATAAAAATAAATAAGCAAACAGTGATTAATAATAATTAGAGCTAGTTAGAGATGGGATGTGACACTTTATGAAACTATGGGGGGGAAGATTTGAAAAAAACACTGATAGTTCTGTAGATGATTTTAATTCTTCCATTAGATTTGACAAACGCCTATATAAGTATGATATACAAGGTAGTATTGCACACGCAAAAATGCTTGGTAATTGCAAAATAATAAGTGATAAAGAATCTTTATTGATACAAAAAACTCTTTCTGAAATACTCAAGGATATTGAAGACGGTAAGATTGAATTTGAGATAGATGCTGAAGATATTCATATGAATATTGAAAAAATTCTTATTTCCCGTATAGGTGATACAGGTAAAAAGCTTCATACGGGAAGAAGCCGTAATGACCAGGTTATACTTGACCTTAGACTTTATATGCGTGATGAAGCAAGAAATATTTCGCAAATGTTGATTACACTTGAAGAAGTGATTTTGGATTTGGCTAATAAACATCTTAATACTATTATGCCGGGTTATACGCACCTGCAAAAAGCTCAACCGGTCACTTTCGCCCATCACCTTATGGCGTATTTCCAGATGTTTAGAAGGGATATCGAAAGGATTAAGGACTGTTACTCACGGATAGATGTAATGCCTTTAGGTTCAGGAGCACTGGCAGGGACGACATATAATTTGGACAGGCATATGGTTGCATCCGAGCTTAATTTTAAAGATATTACTCAAAATAGTATGGACAGTGTTAGTGACAGGGATTTTGTGATTGAGTTTATATCATGCCTATCTATTATTATGATGCATTTAAGTCGTTTTTGCGAAGAACTTATTATTTGGTCAACAGATGAGGTATCATTTGTTGAAATGGATGATGCTTTCAGTACAGGCAGCAGTATAATGCCTCAGAAGAAAAATCCTGATGTCGCAGAACTTATAAGAGGTAAAACAGGAAGGGTATATGGTAATCTTATGGGCATATTAACTGTTATGAAGGGATTACCTTTAGCTTATAACAAGGATATGCAAGAAGATAAAGAAGGAGTTTTTGATGCAATAGATACTGTAAAACTATGCTTGCCTGTTTTCACCAAAATGATTGAGACCATGAAGGTTAACACTGATAGGATGTTGCAAAGTGCAAAGGGTGGCTTTACAAATGCAACCGATGTAGCTGATTACTTAGTTAAAAATAGTGTATCGTTTAGAGAAGCCCATGAAATTGTCGGTAAAATAGTATTGTATTGTATTAAGAATAATAAATCCTTGGACGAATTATCTATAGATGAGTATAAAACAGTATCGACATTTTTTAAGGACGATATATATGAATATATCTCTTTGGAAAGATGTGTTGAAGACAGAAATCTTCCGGGGGGCACTGCGAAATCAGCTGTACTTGCAGCAATATTAGAAGGCGAAAAGTTTTTAAAGCAGAGTGATTTAATAGGTAAGTAACATCTTTAGACCCCCAGCCCTTCGGGCAGCCCCCTGTCAAGGGGGCACAAGGTGGTTCGAGTGAAGCTTTACTTATTCATCTACATACTTTATCGAATCTAAAGTGCTTTTAAAGTTTTTTCTAATCGCTTTTAAATATTCTTTTCTTAATAAATCCTGTTCCTTTTTTTCCTCAATTGTCAATGCACTTTCTTTTGATTTTTTAGATAAATAATTTATCCTATCAATTTTTTCTTTTGATATCATTAAATACCTCTGCTTTCCTAGCGTATTTGCCCTGAACCCATAATTATATATTTAGTTGTTGTGAGTTCTTTTAATCCCATTGGCCCTCTCGCATGAAGTTTTTGTGTGCTTATACCGATTTCTGCTCCAAACCCAAATTCAAACCCATCTGTAAATCGAGTTGAGGCATTAATATAAACTGCAGCTGCATCTACTTCTTGTAAGAATCTTTGAGAGTGGAAATAATTACTCGTAACTATAGCTTCAGTATGTTTTGTACCATATTTATTAATATGCTCTATCGCATCATCTAATCCATCAACAACCTTTACTGCAAGTATATAGTCAAGGTATTCTTTGTGCCAATCTTCATCTTTTGCCTGTATAGCATCCGGAAATATTTCTTTTACCCTGTCACAACCCCTTATTTCAACATTTAATTCCCTTAATTTTCGAAGTAATGAGGGTAATATTTCTGAAGCAATCGCCTTATCAACAAGTAAAGTTTCTGCGGCGTTGCACACCCCCGGTCTATGGGTTTTGGAATTAATGGTTATGTCCGTAGCCATTGTGTGGTCACATTCACCGTCAATGTATACATGACAGTTTCCTACCCCCGTCTCAATAACCGGTATTGTTGAATTGTTTATGACAGTTTGTATAAGACCGGCTCCACCTCGTGGTATCAAAACATCAATGTACTCATTTAATTTCATCATTTCGACAGCCGTTTCACGTCTTGTGTCTTCAATCAATTGAATACAACCATCGGGCATATCTGCTTTTTTAAGAGCATCTGTCATTATATTAACCACTGCTTTATTTGAATTAATTGCTTCACTTCCGCCTCTTAATATTACAACATTTCCCGATTTAAGACATAATACTGCCGCATCTACAGTAACATTTGGACGTGCTTCATAAATAATGCCTATTACACCTAGAGGTACTATTTTTTTCCCAATAATAAGTCCGTTAGGTCTTTTCCACATTGAAAGAACTTCTCCAATAGGGTCGGGTAATGATTTAATCTGGCGTACTCCTTCTGCCATTGAAGCAATTCTATCTTCAGTCAATGTTAATCTGTCCAGTAATGCACCCTTTACACCCTTTTCCCTTGCCAAGACTAAATCAATAGAGTTAGCTTCAAGTATACTGTCTGTATTAATAATCAAAGCTTCGGCAATAGCCTCAAGTGCGTTATCCTTTTTAGATGTGTCCACGTTTGAAAGCTTATAAGCTGCTGTTTTTGCTTGTTTGCCTTTTTGATTTAACTCATCCATAGATTAAATCTCCTCTCTTAATCCGAACATTTTTTAATCTTCTGCCCTTTTTTCAAAAATAATGTTCCTACTTGTTTTCCATCAAATATCTTATATAATAATTTGGGTTCTTTACCGTTCATTATAATAACATTAGTCCCTGCATTACAAGCCATTTCTGCTGCCAATATCTTAGTAGCCATCCCCCCTGTTCCCCTGCTGGTCCCTACCCCTCCTGCAATATCTTTAATACCATCATTAACTTCTTCAACAATATTTATTAAATTTGCATTGTGATTAACCCGCGGGTCGATATCATACAAACCGTCTGTATCTGTCAGAATTACTAACAAATCTGCCCCTATAAGTTCGGAAACAGTAGCGGATAATCTATCGTTATCCCCAAATTCGATTTCGTATGTCGATACCGTATCATTTTCATTTACTATTGGTATTATTCCTAATCCAAGTAAAGTATTAAAGGTATTTATGGAGTTATTTTTTCTGACTTCATCTTCAACTACATCCCTTGTAAGGAGTACTTGAGCTATAATCTGCCCATATTCTGAGAAAAACTTATCATATATTTGCATTAATTCACATTGTCCTACTGCTGCTACAGCTTGTTTTCCCCTTGTTGTTTCAGGTCTTTTTTCAAGACCTAACTTTCCCATTCCTACTCCTATTGCACCTGATGTGACAAGTATTACATCCTTGCCTTGATTCCTCAAATCCGATAATACCCTGACAAGCTTTTCAATCGTTCTGAAATTAATCTTCCCTGTACTATAAGTTAATGAAGATGTACCTACTTTTACTACAACCTTTTTTGATTCTCTTATACAATTTAAAACACTATCCATTTTACTCCTTCTTTCTTATAATACTTCTAAAGTAATAGAACCAATCCTTAATTAGAGGCGGTAGTCATCGGGTCAACCCTCTATTACTAATCTTCAAATAATAGATACCATTCATGAATGTTATTATATATATTTGTTGCAGTAGGTCGTATATTTCCTTTAATTCTATTATTATAAACTACTGCTGATGTTCTAAAACATAACCCTACATAAGGTAATTCATCTTGCAATAAACCTTGTAGGTCAACAAATGCTTCTAATCTTATCTTTTCATCTGTTTCAGACATTGTCCTATATAGTATATCATCTATTTCCGGATTCTTATAGTTAATAAAATTAGTTCTTCTCTCTATTTCACCCGAATGAAATGCAAAGGATAAATCAGATGCCTGAGAAAGCTTTAGCCCTGTCAATACTGCTTGAAAATCAGATTTTTCTATTTTTTGATTTACTTCTTCCCAAGATACAGCCAATATATTTATATCTATGCCTATATCAGCTAAGTTATCTTTAATAATCTCAGCAGTTTTATTTCTCAGTTCATTGTCACTATTAGTTAAAAGCTCAAATGACAGCGAAAAAACTTGACCATCAATATCCTTTTCTAATAATCCATTCTCATTACCCGCAATCCACCCGGCTTCGCTTAATATCTTCTTAGCTGTATCCTTATTATACTCAATTGCTTTTGACGAAGAATCATATAGCCATGAGCTTGGCATAATAGGGACATCTACTATAGCACCTTGCTCAAGTAATACTTCATTAACTATTTTTTTTCTATCAATAGCATGTGCTATTGCTCTACGAACTGATATATCTTTTAAAACAATATTATCAAAATTAAAAGCAATAAATTCATAGTTGTCAGTTAAATACTCTTGTGCATCCAAAGCTGCCTCACCTAAGTATTTACCCCAATTCAAAATATTTGTGGGAACATAATCAACTTCGCCTACCTCTAATGCATAAAGTGAAGTGTCATTATCGGGCATGAGCTTTATAATTATGTTGTCTATATATGGCACAGGGTTCCACCAATTATCATTAGCATATAACACTATATCCTTTAACGGATTGTATTCAGCAAATATATATGGTCCTGTACCAATCGGTTTAAAATCCTCTATTCTGTCTTCCTGGCGAGCAGATATTATAGGAAAATCAAGTAAGGAAGAAAAGTTATTAAAGGGTTCTGCCAAAACAACTTTAAATGTAAGGTCATCAACAACACTAAAGTGGGATATATACTCTAAACACGGCCTATATATTGATTCATTTTTATTCCCTAATACTATTTGGAATGTATGATATACATCCTCTGCCGTTAAATCAGTATTGTCATGCCATTTAATACCCTCGCGAAGATTAAAAACCCACACAGTTCCACCGTTGGATACCTCCCAGCCTTTTGCCAGGCAGGGCTGCGGTTTATAATTCTCATCAAGCTTCACTAATCCTTCATAAATGAGATTAAGTACATCCCTATTCAAGCTACTGTTAGTAATGAGCGGATTCAATGTATCCGGTTCATAGGATTGAAGGTATAGTGTTCCTCCCCTGACAGGAGTTATATTACCGACATCCTCTTTCTCTGAACCGATTAATCCATTATCAATACCGTTATCGTCTACTGTACAGGCATTAATTATTAATATAAAGAATGAAACTATGAGTAATGCGGATAAAAACCCCTTCTTTTTCATTTAATACTCCTTCCTTTATCAAAAAAATAAGCGCAAAAAATCATTATGACTCTCTGCACTAAGTATTAATTAAAACTGTCAGTACTATCTTGGTTCGACGATAAGCTTAATTGCAGTTCTTTCCTCTTCATCGATTATTACATCGGTAAAAGCCGGAATACAAACTAAATCAACCCCGGAAGGGGCAACAAAGCCTCTCGCAATTGCAATTGCTTTTACGGCTTGATTAATCGAACCTGCGCCTATTGCTTGTATTTCTGCAACTCCTCTCTCCCTTATCACTCCTGCTAATGCTCCAGCAATTGAATTTGGACTGGATTTTGATGAAACTTTAAGAACTTCCATTGTCGTTACCTCCATTAGTTAAATTATTTCGTTGCTTTTTGTATTTTAGCGCATTGTGGTATTACATATTATGATATATTCTACATTAAATAGGGAATCCCTTCTTTTTGACCAAATTTTTTTATTTATTATACTAAAAGTCCCTTTATAATAAACAAAATATAATCTAACTGCCATCTCCTTACTACTGTTTACTGCCTGACAACTGACTACTGAAAACTGACTATTTAATAATAAGTCTGTTTATACTCTCGGCTTTACCTGTTGCTTCGTTAATATCAATAATAACTCCGTTTAATTGTGCAGGACCGTCTGCAACTATAAACTTTTCGGGCATGAATTTTATAAATCTATTTATTATTATTTCTTTTTTTATTCCAAGCACCGATTCATGAGGACCGGTCATCCCTATATCGGTAATGTATGCGGTTCCTTGTGGTAATATCATTTCATCCGCTGTCTGTATATGTGTATGCGTACCAAATACAGTACTAACCTTACCATCTAAAAACCAACCCATAGCTTTTTTCTCAGAAGTTGCTTCCGCATGAAAGTCAACAATTATTATATTAGTAATTTCTGATATATGCCTTAACTCTTTTTCAATTGCTCTAAAAGGACAATCTAAACTATCAAGATAAATTCTTCCTAAAAGATTTGCTACAGCCACTTTTTTCTCGTTTATGGTAAGGATTATATAACCCGAACCGGGTGTTTTAGGAGGGTAATTCAGAGGTCTTATAATATTCGCCCCATTAGCAAAGAGCTTGAATATATCTGTTTTATTCCAAGTATGATTACCCATTGTTATGACATCGACGCCACTTTCAAATAGCTCTCTTGCTATTGAGTATGTAATACCCTTACCTGCTGCTGCATTCTCCCCATTAGCAATACATAAGTCAACTTCAAGGCGTCGCCGTATATTCCCTAATAAACTCTTTACCATTTCCTTGCCGGGGTTTCCTACTATATCTCCAATTGCCAATACTCTCAAATCTTGTCCTCCTGACATCAAGAAAATTCACTTTGCTCATAAACTTTCTTATTCGCTAGTGGGAATTACTTCCCCCTTCCACCCCCTCTAAAGTATCAAGGGGCATCCCTTTGCAATCCCTAAGCATAGGAATTTACAAAAATTAAGTTTTGTAGATTCCTATGCTTTAAAAGAAGATAGTGGGATGGAACCCACTATCAAAATTTACAGTTATTTTGCATATTCAATTGCTCTAGTTTCCCTTATAACATTAACTTTAATCTGACCCGGATACTCCAATTCTTCTTCTATTCTTTTAACAATATCTCTTGCTATTATAATTGTCCCTTCGTCATCAATATCCTCAGGTTTAATCATGATTCTGATTTCCCTGCCGGCTTGGATAGCAAAGGATTTATCAACACCAACAAATGAATTAGCTATCTCTTCAAGTTTTTCCAGTCTCTTAATATAGGTTTCTAATGTTTCGCGTCTGGCGCCCGGTCTTGCAGCCGAAATAGTATCTGCTGCCTGCACGATACAAGCAATTACTGTTGTCGCTTCAACATCGCCATGATGTGCCATTATTGCATGAATTACATCTTTGCCTTCTTTGTACTTCTTTACTGTATCTGCACCTATCATAACATGAGAACCTTCAATTTCATGGTCCAAAGCCTTTCCTATATCATGTAATAGCCCGGCTCTTCTTGCAATGTTAACATCTACGCCTAACTCACCTGCCATTATCACTGATAAATGTGCTACTTCTATAGAATGCCTAAGAACATTTTGTCCGTAACTTGTTCTAAACTTAAGCTTACCCAGTAGTTTTATCAGTTCAGGGTGTAATCCGTTTACTCCGGTTTCAAAGGTTGCTTGTTCACCTTCCTCACGAATGGTATTGTCAACCTCTTTTTTTGCCCTTTCTACTGTTTCTTCTATTCTAGCAGGGTGAATTCGCCCGTCTATAATAAGCTTTTCAAGAGCAACTCTTGCCACTTCTCTCCTGATAGGATCGAATCCTGATAAAATTACAGCTTCAGGAGTATCGTCTATTATGAGATCAATTCCTGTCAAAGTTTCAAGAGTTCTGATATTTCTCCCTTCTCTACCTATTATTCGACCCTTCATGTCATCATTTGGCAATGGCACAACCGAAACCGTTGTTTCCGTAACATGATCAGCCGCACACTTTTGTATGGCGGTACTGATTATTTCCTTAGCTTTTTTCTCGGCGGTTTCTTTTGCTCTTTCTTGAATATCTCTAATCATTATAGCGGCTTCATGCTTTGCCTCGTCTTCGATCTTCTTCAGTAAAAATTGTTTTGCTTCATCAGCTGTAAAACCGGAAATCCTTTCAAGTTCAGAAACTTGCTTTTTCTCTATCTCCAAAACACTTTCTTTCATTTTTTGAACCTCTTTATTTTGGCGGTTCAAACTTTCTTCCCTGTTTTCGAGTTGATCAATCTTTTTATCTAAACTTTCTTCCTTTTGCTGTATTCTTCTTTCTTGTCTTTGAATTTCATTCCTTCGTTCTTTTATTTCCTTTTCTAACTCTACTCTGTTTTTATGAGTTTCTTCTTTAGCCTCTAGCAAAACTTCTCTTTTTTTGTTCTCGACGTTTTTATATGCTTCATCTATAATTCTCTTCGCTTCTTCTTCTGCACTACCTATCTCTGCTTCAGATATTTTTTTTCTATAGGATATGCCAAAGCGAAAGGCAAATATACCTGAAATTATTGCTGCTAGAACTGCTACAAGCACATAAATTAATATTTGTTCTATAACCCCACACCTCACTTCCTTTTTGTTTTCTTTAGTATAAACAATCACTTGCCTATCAATGAGAAACTAGCAATCAAACAATTAATGTATTGATATACATTATATATTTATTATGCATCAAACATACTCTAATTGTAAACTTTTTTAGAAGTACTGTCAAGGTAATAAATTATATTTGCTTTGTGCGTATATGGCTTTTACAGTGTTTTTCATTAGCATAGCAATGGTCATGGGACCCACGCCCCCGGGTACGGGTGTTATTGCTGCGGCAACATTTGATACCCCTTCGAAATCAACGTCACCTACCAACTTTTTGTTTTCTAATCTGTTTATACCAACATCTATTATAATAACTCCCGGTTTTACCATATCCGCTTTTATCATCTGTGGTTTTCCGACTGCCGCTACTAATATATCAGCTCTTTTACAAACTTCTTTGAGGTTTTTTGTTCGAGAGTGACACACAGTTACCGTGCCATGTTTTTGTAATAGCAACATTGCCTGTGGTTTCCCTACTATGTTGCTCCTACCTACTATGACACATTCCTTACCCTCAATTTCCACTCCTGCTTCCTTTATTAATTCCATTACACCTGCAGGTGTACACGGTAAAAAATCATAATTACCTAGCATAATTTTCCCGACATTAACAGGATGAAATGCGTCTACATCTTTTAATGGATTTATTGTGTTAATAACCTCTTCCTCATCCAAGTGCTTGGGTATAGGAAGCTGTACAAGTATACCGTTTATTTCCTTTCTTTCATTTAATTCTTTTATGAGATTTAATAGTTCTTCCATTTGTATGTTTTCCGGTAATAGATGTTCTTCAGAATATATGCCTATTTCTGCACAAGCTTTTTTCTTAGCATTAACATATACCCCCGATGCCGGGTCATTCCCCACCAAAACAACAGCCAAACCGGGAATCACTCCTGTTTTCTTAAGTTTATCCACTTCACTTTTTAATTCACTTTTTATTCTCGTGGCAACTTCTTTGCCATTTAATATTTTTGCCAATATCTTAACCCCTTTTCTCTTTTATTCTATTATTCATCACTTTTCATTATCATCTCTTGGTATTGTTGTTTATTAATCAATACTTGTCTAGGTTTACTTCCTTCAAACCCTCCAACAATCCCCCTTGCTTCCATTTGGTCAATTAACCTGGCAGCTCTTGCATATCCAACCCTTAATCTCCTTTGTAACATTGATACAGATGCTTGTCCAATATCAACCACAAGTTCAATTGCTTGAGGTAATAATTCATCATTTTCTTGTTCTTCATCATCTCGGTATGTACTTTCCTGATCTATTTGTTCAATAATATCCTCACTGTAATCTGCCTCAGTTTTTTTCTTAATAAAACCCACAACATTTTCGACTTCCTTATCTGATATAAATGCCCCCTGCATTCTTACAGGTTTAACTGCACCTACGGGATAGAAAAGCATATCTCCTCTCCCTAATAATTTTTCTGCCCCCGCCATGTCAAGAATTGTTCTGGAATCTACTTGCGAGGACACGGCAAAAGATATCCTTGACGGGATATTTGCTTTTATTACACCGGTAATTACATCTACTGATGGTCTTTGTGTTGCGATTATCAAATGCATTCCGGCAGCTCTCGCCATCTGTGCAAGTCGGCATATTGCATCCTCAACATCATTAGGCGCCACCATCATTAAATCTGCAAGTTCATCAATTATAATTACTACCTGGGGTAAAGGTTGTTCTCCTTTTTTTACCATTACCTGATTATAGCCTTTTAAATCCCTCACATTATTATCAGCAAATACTTTATAGCGATCCACCATTTCTTGTACAGCCCAATTAAGAGCACCGGCAGCCTTCTTGGGGTCTGTAACTACAGGTATCAACAAATGAGGTATCCCATTGTATACACCAAGCTCAACTACCTTGGGATCTATCATAAGAAGTTTTACTTCATTTGGATCTGATTTATACAACATACTGGTTATAATTGTGTTTATACATACGCTTTTCCCGGAACCTGTTGCCCCTGCAATAAGTAGATGAGGCATTCGCGAAATATCCGCTATTACCATTTTTCCTGTAGTATTTTTACCCAATGCAAATGACACCTTAGAGGGATACTTCTTAAACTCATCTGTTTCTATCAGCTCCCTAATATGAACTGCAGATATTTCTTCATTAGGAACCTCAATCCCTATAGCGGCTTTTCCTGGTATCGGAGCTTCTATTCTTACTGCAAATGCAGCAAGGTTAAGTGCAATATCATCTGATAAATTAACAATTTTACTTACTTTCACACCTGCTTTAGGTTGTAGTTCATATCTGGTTACGGATGGACCTTGGGCTATATTAAGCACTTTTGCTTCAACGCCAAAACTTCTTAAGGTTTCTTCAAGTTTTGTTGCTGTGTTTCTTAAGCTTACAGTGTTTTTTTTGTTTTTCGATCCTTGATTATTTTTAGTTAATAAATCTACAGCCGGATACACATACTCTATTCGACCACCTTCTGACTTTATGGTTGCAATTTCTTTTGTCTTCTCTTTTTTCCCTTCACCATTTAACTCTTTTGTTTCTTTACTATCATCACCAAAACTTATATGATTCTTTTCCTCTTGAGGCTGCCCATCAAAAACTTCAATAGAAAAATCAACCTTTTCTTCGGAATTGTTTTCGGCTGTCACAATATCTTTATCTGTTTGTATGGTAATATCACTATTATCATTAACCTCTTCCTCTTCAAAAAAAATGTACTTAATAAATGCCAATACCTTATTATAAATAAATTGAATCATGTTTTTTATTGCATTGATTATACTAACCAAAGATATTTTGGTGATAACCATAGTAATAACTAAAATAACCGTGATTATTATTATGCTCGCACCCAACATTCCAAACATATTTATAAAGGGTTCCGCAATTAACCAGCCAATAAACCCTCCACCTAATATTTTCACATCGGGAACATAAAAATGAGCCCAACTATCTCGGATTGACATCTCACCCAATGCATCATAAGAAATAATATGTAATAGTGCAGTGCTCAGTAAAAAAACAACCAATATAAGAACACCATTGTAATCCTTAGTATTCTTATCCCTTTGAACAAAGATATTTATGCCATACCCTGCTATTATTAATGGTATTAAATACATTAGCCAACCAAAAGAACCGATAGACAATGCTTTTAAGAATACTCCAAAAACACCCGCCGCATTTGTGTAATAGCTTATTCCTGTCAACAATGCTGTAGCAATAATAAAAAGCGCTGTTACCTCGTTTTTTATGCTGTACTCATTTTTTAATTTCTTTTTATTTAGTTCCTTTTTTGTTTTTTTACTTGACAAATAGTGCACCCCCTACAGCAATGTTTTTATAATTATTATTGCGGCTACAGCCCAACAATAATACGAGAACAAATATAATTTCCCTTTCATTAATACATTTATTAAAAACTTAATTGCTAAAAATCCTGTTATTGCTGCTATAACAGTACCAATTATGTACGGAAAAATCAATTCATTATTAAACCCTGTCTGTACTATATCGGGAATATGTAAAACACCTGCACCGATAATTGCAGGAATTGACATAAGGAAAGAAAACTTAACAACAAATTCCTTTCCAAGACCGTTAAATAACCCACCAACGATAGTTGAACCTGAGCGAGAAATGCCCGGAATAATAGCCACACTCTGAAACAACCCTATTATAAAGGCATTTGAATACTTTGTGCTTAATTCATCTTTGCTTCCCGGTATTAGTTTGCTACTTAACCGGAGAAGGAGCCCGGTAATTATCAAGGTAAACCCAACTATTCTTATAGAAGAAAACATTCTTTCTAATGCACCTTTAAATAAAAGAGCAACAATTACTGTCGGTATGGTTGCAACAATAAGAAGAACTATCATCTTTCGATGTGGGGAATCCCCCATTGTAAATCTTCCTCTTGCAATATCACCTATAATATTAAAAAACTCTTTTATAAGATTTAAAATATCTTTTGAATATACCATTAAAACTGATAGAAGTGTTCCAAAATGAAGAAGTGTAGCAAAAAGTACATGATTTTTTTCTACATCATTCATACCAAAAAACTCTTGAAATATTACTAAATGTCCTGAACTACTAATCGGTAAAAATTCTGTTATACCTTGTACAAAACCTAAAATCATAGCCTGAAAAGTTGTAATTGTCTCCATAGCTTTATGTTCCCCCTAAATTTAATTTCTCTCTGTATTTAAAACCTAATACCTTAACGCATTTATTATAACATAAGTGCAAGGTGTTAATCACCTTGCTTCACACCGTTTCAATAAATGCAACCGAGATAAAACCGGAAGGTTTTATTTCCTTAACGCATTTATTATAGCACATTGTTTTATGTTTTTCTATTTTTTTTGCCTTACTAAATCTTAATTATTGCTCCGGGTTGAAGTTCTTCATCAAGATATGCTTTTAGATTAGTAGTGATGACTCTGTCTACCTTATAATTATCTATGTCTATAGCACTGACCTCTAATAATTCCCCTTTATAATTTATATGCTTTCGTTCCTTAAAATTAGATTCTTCTTTCAAGAATATCATATCATAAGGCACAATAGAATGTATAATCAATTTTTATCGCCTACTTTTTCTTTGTTTTCTTTTATCATTTCGTACAATTTATCCATTGCATCTGAAACACCGCCCATTTGGTCAATCATACCATTTTTTACCGCATCTTCCCCAAATAACACGGTACCAACATCATTTGCAAGTTCCCCTGTTTTTAACATAAGCATTCTAAAAACTTCTTCTGTAATACTAGAATTCTTAGTTACAAACTGCACCACCCTTTCTTGCATTTTATCAAAATATTCAAAGGTTTGCGGAACACTGATTACTAACCCTGTCATTCGAAGAGGATGTATTGTCATCGTTGCTGTTGGTGCAATAAACGAGTGTTTTGCGGCAACAGCCAGAGGCACTCCAATACTATGCCCGCCACCAAGCACCAAAGATACTGTAGGTTTTTTCATACTCGCAATCATTTCAGCTATTGCTAAACCGGCTTCTACATCTCCACCAACAGTATTTAATATTATAATAAGGCCGTCAATATCTTCATTTTCTTCAACTGCCACTAATTGAGGAATAACATGCTCATATTTTGTAGTTTTATTTTGAGGAGGGAGTATTATATGCCCTTCTATTTGCCCTATAACTGTCAAGCAATGGATATTCCCCTTGTTATTTTTAATCTTCGAAGTACCGAATTCTTTTATGCTTTCCATTGTTTCTTTATCATCTTTATCCTCTTTTTTCTTCCGGTCACTTAACTCTACAAATGTAACCCTGTTCTCTTTGCTAACATCTTTCAAATCATCACTCCTGTTGTAAATTTTAGCACACACCTATTCATATTTAGTATATAAATCATTATCTAAATTATACTTTTTATTTTAAAATATACTTTTTAAATGCGACTTAAATTACAACAACTTCATTCATACTTCCGGTTCTATATCCTTCTAAATCAATGCAGACATATTTAAAACCAAAATCCTTAAACTTAACCGCAACCCTTTTCATAAGTTCTTTATCTGAAAACCCGGTAAAATCTTTATCTCCAAGTTCTATCCTTCCGATATCCCCATGATGTCGCACCCTAATCTGTTTAAATCCGATATCAATAAGATATTGTTCTGCTTTGTCTATCATGTCCAGCTTTTCTTTTGTTATTTCATCACCATATGGAATTCTTGAAGCTAAACACGCAAAAGCCGGCTTGTCCCATGTTGGAAGCCCAAGTTTTTTTGAAAAATATCGAATATCTTCCTTAGTGAATTGTAGATGTCTCAGTGGACTCACAACATTTAGTTCTTCTACTGCTTTTATTCCCGGTCTGTAATCCCTTAAATCATCATAGTTTGAACCGTCAGCCACATATTTAATGTTATTCCCCTGCGCTATACTTATTATCTTTTTAAATAACTCCTTTTTACAGTAATAACATCTATCAATAGGGTTTTTAGAGAAACCTTCAATATCTGTTTCTTCGAAATCCAAGACTATATGTTTAGCACCGATACCATTTATGTATCCTACTGCTTCTTTAAATTCTCTTTTAGAATGAATTGAAGATTTTGCCGTAACAGCTATCAATTTATCTCCTATTACTTCATGTGCTACTTTTAATAAAAAAGTGCTGTCAACACCACCGGAATACGCCAATACAAGACCACCGAGGTTTTTTAAGTATTCCTTTAAATCATTTAATTTCTGCTCCGTTAAGATGAAATTGGGAACAGTAAGTGACTCTCCCGTTGCCGCAATAATGTTTTTTCTTCCAACCCTTGTATATAACCCTTTAAATTGTCCATTATACATAAAAACACCGACTAAATAACCGTATTTCTCAAAATACACTTCCTTATTACCATTAATGGTCAACATATCTATTGCCGGGATTTCACAAAACTCTTGAACAATATATGTTTTATCTTCTATACTGTCTATAATCTCTATCCAAGTCTTTTCATCAAAATCCGCACCCATATAAACACCTTTACCCGAATATTCGTCAAAAGGCTTCAAAACATATTTATTCTTCTGCTTACACACTTCCTCCATTAACACCTTATTTCTTTTTTCAAAAATGCAGGTATACGGTATATGATTTTTTATAAATTCATGTTCTTTTTCAGTAAGAAAGTTTACAGATTGTTTATCGTGTAAAACCGAAAAAATAATTTTATTATGTATAATCTGCGACCTCATTCCTCCTACAACACATACAGCCTTTTCTTTATAAGCTTTTATGAAGTCTTTAATATGTTCATAATTATCTACTATTCTGACCGTGGTTGCCCTTCTATATATAAGGTCAATAACTGTATCACCATAATAAAGCTTCTTATTCTTATATTCTAATTCCTTAGGTGAGCAAATTATAACATTATAACCTCTCCTGGAGATGTATTCCTTGAACACACCGAACTCACTTATTATTCCTTCCCCCTCAAAATCAGCTATTGCTATGTTCGGGGAACTATCTTTTGTTCCACTAAACTTTTCATAATTCTCAATTAATACGTCTATCCATGAATCAAATAGTTCGAAGTCAAAAAATTTATATTCGCTATTTAATTCTTTAACAGCTAAAGACTTTGATAAAATATCATACAATACTCTTTGTTCATTCATACTAGAAGAACCATCAGCATTTAACTCGCAAAACTTTATATAACCCCCATCTCCATAAAACAGGTCAAATCTTGCCATCGGATAATCTATACCATAACCCGGGTCTTCTAATATCAAATCTTCCATTGTTTTAGGGAAATTAAAACACTTCCTAAAATCTTTATCTATTATAAATCTTTCAATTACCTTATCAAGAATAACCTTTAGGGTATTAGTAACCGACTTTAATATTTCAATATCTTTATCGATAAAAAACATCGGTTGATAAAGAAATTTAACAGGTTTGCCATTATAAATAGCTGAAGACTTGTCAACCTTATCCTTTACTTTTAAGTAATCACTATAATATAAATCCGGCTCCTTTATAATCTTACTTTTATATATTTCAAATAATTTCTTCGAATACATGGTCAAACCCCTCCCCCGACAGTTTCATTTAACATACTTTCTCCTAGGGCCTTTTTCTTCCCTTTATACAAGTTAGACAACACTTTTTTTTTGAGGGTTTGCTTGTCCTTCACCATCTTTTCAAGAACTGTTAAGTAATGCTTTTCCTCTTCAGTTAAACCCAATTTAGCTAACCCCAATATTTCATCAAAAACCTTCCATAGATAATCATCATGTTCATCTTTATTAAATACTTCTTTTAATTCTATCAAATTATTAAACTCATTATTTTTAATCTTATTATGTAAAGTTTCAAGATTGTGCTTATTATACATAATACCTTTCCACAATGCTACATAAGCAAAATTATATGGATATGGAAGAGAATCACCCATTCGTATCTCTATAAACTTCTTGGTTCTGACATCAGGAAATGCCATAGTCATAATATATTCTAGTTCTTCTTTAGTAAACTCTTGGGGAATAAAAATATCTCTAACACTATTATTACCTACAGATTTAATCCCATCATTTTTTTTAATCACAATAGGTTTTATATCTAATAGGTACTGCGCATATGAGGTATAGTTAAAGTCTTTATTAAACACCCCTTTAGGATATCCACACCTGTTATCATCACAATTGTTCCATATAATACTTCTAAACGCTGCCTTTTTACATACTTCACCTTCAAAAAAAGGTGCATTGTCAAATATATAATAAATAAGAGCCGATAAATAATTAGCCACCTTGTTTTTTGTCATGTAGTCTTGCTCATTTTCATAATCAATACTTACTTGAATGGAAGCTGTTGCCTTCATCATATTATGGGCATATTTACCGGTGTTTTTAAAATAATCGTACATATATTTATATCTTTTTTTAGGTATCATCTTTATATCCCTAATTCTTGTTACCGGCTGATACCCCAAATTAATAAGAGCCATGTTCCTGTTTTCCACTATAGAAATAATATCCTTAGCAAAATCAAGATAACTTTTTTCTATATTCTTAATCTTTACCTCGGGCTGCATACTGACTTCTATTTGTGCGCCCGGTTCAAGGGTTACAATCATACCGTTTTTGTTAAGACTCATTAAGTGCCCATCTTCAAATACTGGTTCCCACCCAAACCTTAACATTTCTTCTAAAATATCTTCAACCCCACCACTTTCATAATAAGAAACAGCCTCTAGTGTATCCTTATGAACAATAAAATGTTCAATTTCTACTCCTAGCTTATGTTCACTAATTGGTTTCTCCCCATTTTTAATATAGTTTACTATTGCATCTATTTGACTTTTTTCTGAAAACATAAACCCTATCCCCTTCTATAATCGCTTATTTCATTATATCGGAAGTATTTACTATTGTACAGTGGTATTGAATATAAGTTCTGAAAAGTTCTGAAAAGTTCTGAAAATTTGTTACTGTTCATAGGTTAGCGCCATGGGGACGGTTTTAGCGCTTTCGTAGGAGCGATTCACAAATCGCCCCTACGTGTGAGCAAAACGAACAACCGAAGGGGAGACGATGGAACTGTCCCCCTGGCGCAGCGAATCAGTTAATAACAACCTGTGAATAGTAACAGGATTGTCCACCCCCTATATACAAAAAAAGGGCTCTCTGTACAAGCCCTTACAAAACAATGCCATTTAATGTATAGTTCGAATACCTACTACCAACCACACTTGCCATTAAAAAATAACAACAAGAACAGTATAATAAAGAACAATATTTCACTGCCCTCTCCAAACAATCCCCTTCTGGTTCCTATTGAATCAGACATGCTTTTGCCCCCTTTCATAACGAATAATACCTTTCACTAACTATTATATTTAATTTATGAAATAAGGTTACAAAATATTGTTATGTAAATATATTCACACAAAGCTATTCTCATATAATATATATCATAAAAAATTTTAAAAGTCTGGTATTTAATTAACCATTGTTTTCAATGCATCTAAATCTTTAATTTTTATTGTAGAAAGATGAAACTCAATAACTCCTTCATCTCTCATTTTACACATTTCCCTGGACATTGAAGGTCTCGATACATTTAAATAATCGGCTAAATCATTTCTATTCATTTCAATTGTAAATATTAATTTATTGGTCTTTTTATGCTGCTCTAAAATGAACATACTTATCTTACCCCTAATACTTTTGATGCTTAGATACTCTATCTTTTTGTTGAGCATCAGAGCTCTTTCCGATAATATCCTTAACATATTTTGAACAAGCTTTCTATGCCATGAGCAGGTTTTTTGACATTCCCCTATAATTTTCCCTTTTTCAAGGAATAATACCTCACACCTTTCCTTTGCCTGAACAGAAGCAGGCCATTTAGAAGAACTTGAAAATGCGGCCATTTCTCCAAAAATATTACCACTCTTCATGATTGATATTACAACTCTGTCACCTATAGCATTTTCTTTGATTATAGTAACTTCACCATTTACGACTATGCCTATGCTGACAAACTCATCCCCTGCCATTATAATATAATCGTTTTTATTATACTTATATATGCTTGGCTTTAAACAATTAAGTAAAGTAATAATATCTTCTTCATCAATGCCGCTGAATAAACTATTATTTTTGATAATATCTATATAATCTCTAAACATTTTCCCCCCCTTTTTTGTTTTTTGTAACCGTGGATACCGATTTATTACATTAATTATAATATAATTATTTTGAAAAAACAATAATTAGGAGGTTTTCCAATATGATAAGAAAAATAATTAGAATAAATGAAGAAAAATGTAATGGATGTGGTCTTTGCATAGAAGCATGCCATGAAGGAGCATTAAAACTTATTGATGGTAAAGCAAAGCTTATATCTGAATCTTATTGCGATGGTTTGGGCGATTGTCTGCCGGAATGTCCGACAAACGCTATTACAATAGAAGAAAGAGAAGCAGAAGCTTATGACGAAGAGGCTGTAAAAACTAACATGCAGAAAAAAAGAGAACAAACTCCACTTGCATGCGGATGCCCGGAATCTCAGTCAAGAACAATTGAGAAAAAACCCAAAACATCTATAAATATGCAGCCGGAAAACGGTATTGTTTCAGAACTTAGACAATGGCCCTGCCAGATAAAACTGATACCTACAAATGCACCCTATTTACAAAATGCTAACCTATTAATTGCAGCAGATTGCACAGCTTATGCCTATGCGAATATTCATGAAGATTTTATGAGAAATAAGATAACTCTTATAGGTTGTCCTAAGTTAGATGAAGGTGATTACTCAGAAAAGCTTACCACTATACTTAAACAAAACAACATAAAAAGTGTATCCATATTAAGAATGTCCGTTCCATGCTGTGGTGGCATTGTAAGTGCAGTAAAACAAGCACTTATTAATAGTGGTAAGATGATACCCTGGAACGTAACTGTTATATCCACTGAAGGAGATATTGTTGAAATATAATTAAACTTAACAAAA